>JAESFG010000113.1_pt1 | contig 98155 bp, 87 predicted proteins | sample 9269371 | NCBI WGS metagenome assembly JAESFG01 (sample SAMN14506227, study PRJNA617093) | algae metagenome | isolation source: Aetokthonos hydrillicola CCALA 1050 (B3-Florida) and co-occurring... | place: USA: South Carolina | collected 2013-01-01
GCCTGCCCGGCGGAGAGCGCGGTGCCCTGCTCGCCGATCTGCGTATCATAGCCCTCGCGCATCTTGATGATCATTTCGTGTACGCCGGCTTCCTTGGCGGCGGCGATGATGGCGTCCGATCTGGCTTCCGGATCGAAGCGGCTGATGTTCTGCGCCACGGTGCCGGCGAACAGTTCGACGTCCTGGGGCAGATAGCCGATGTAACGGCCGAGCACATCCGAAGACCACTGATCGAGCGCCGCGCCGTCGAGCCGCACCTTGCCGCGGGCCGGCGTCCAGACGCCGACCAGTGCGCGCACCAGCGACGACTTGCCCGAACCGCTTGGACCAATAATGCCGAGACCGGTGCCGGCATCGACGGCGAAATTGACGTCCTGCACGACGACGCGCTGCTCGCCCGGCGGCCCGAGGCTGACCGACTCCACCGAGAGCCGTTCCGACGGTGCCTGCAACAGCGTCTGCTGGTTGGGCGCCGGCATTTGCCGCAGCAGCCGGTTCAGCCGCTCCCAGCTCTGGCGCGCGGCGACAAAGCCCTTCCAGTGCGCGATGGCGAGATCGACCGGCGCCAGCGCGCGGGCGCTCAGGATCGAACCGGCGATGATGATGCCGCCGGTGGCTTCCTGGTGGATCACGAGATAGGCGCCGACCGCGAGCACCGCCGATTGCAGCATCATGCGCAGGACTTTTGCCACCGCCCCGAGGCCGCCGGCGATGTCGCTGGCGCGCTGATTGCCCGCCAGATAGGTCTCGTTGGCTTCGCTCCAGCGCCTTGTGAGGCGACCGGACATGCCCATCGCGACCAGCACCTCGGCATTGCGGCGGCTGGTGGCGGCGAGATCGTTGCGCCGTGCCGCCAGCGTCATGGCGTCCCTGGCGGGGGTGCGCGACATGAACTCGGTGATCAGCGTCAGCGTCACCAGGATGATCGCGCCGACCAGCGCGGTGACGCCGAGCAGCCAGTGGAAGGCAAAGCAGATCGCCAGGTAGAACGGCAGCCAGGGCAGATCGAAAAACGCGCCGGGACCCATGCTGCCGAGAAACGACCTGATATTGTCGAGATCGCGCAGCGGCTGCAGGCCCTCGTTGCGGTTGCCGACCAGGAGCGGCAGCCGCACCACGGTTTCGAACACCCGCGCGTTGGTGGCTTCGTCGAGCGCCGTCCCGATCCGGCCCAGGATGCGGCCGCGAATCAGGTCGAGGCCGCCTTGGGCGATGTAGAGCCCGCCGGCGAGGATCACGAGGCCGACGAGGGTCGGCACGCTGCGGCTGGGCAGCACGCGGTCATAGACCTCGAGCATGAAGATCGAACCTGTGAGATACAGCAGATTGATCATGCAGCTCATGATGCCGACGCCGATAAAGGCGTTGCGGCACGCGCGCAGCGCTTCACCGAGTTCGGAAGGCCTGACGGGAGCAGCTGCCATCGATGCGTATCTCTGCGAACGAATAGGGGTATCTTCACGTTTTAGCGATGTTTTTTGACACCGTCTATTTTAAGTCACGTTAACCTTCTTGCCGGTCGCCGATGTGAAGCGGCCCACAGAAGTCGCGATTTCGGGTCGTAAATTTGAGGCTGCCAGACCCGCCGAGGGAGCTTTGCACCGCCGGGACGAACCTGCAAATCACCGGTATCGAAGCCCAACCCATCCGGCGCAAGAGACGCGACTGCCGGACCTTGCGGCCCGGCCGCTGCCGCAGGCGGCCGAGGTTGCCGAGGGAGCCGCGGACACCAGGAAGATGATGACCGGGGAGCCGCGGTCAGCGCCGTCCATCAGCGGCCATCACCATCCACCAACTGAACTTTCTGACGTCAGCCGCGTTGGGCCGGGATGAAACAGGGCGACATCTGGTACGTGACCTTCGGTCCGGACAAGACGGATGAAACGGCGGAGAGCATGACGCGCTCAACCCGGACGTTCAAATCCGAGGTCGACGCCAAGCTGTTCGCGATGCAGATCCTGTCCAAGGGCTGGACGGCAACCGCCGGTACCATCAACCCACATCAACCGAAACAAGTCGTCGGGCCGGCACAGATCGAGCGCTGGGCCGATCCTGGACTGGGCGGATAAGGCCACGACGAACCGACATACAAGCATGGCCGGGCTCGCCCGGCCATATACCTATTTTCTGTCGCGCTACATCGAGACGGCGATGCCCGCGACGGGTCGGGCATCGCGCGGCGAAACCTCAGCTGGCTGCCGCGACCGTGCCTTGCTCAGCCAGCACGCATCGCGCGGTGCGGTCCACAGACACCTGCACATTTGGCGGCAAGGCCTCGGTGCATTGGGGCCGCGCAAAGCTGCAGCGCGGCGCAAACGAACAGCTTGCCGGCGCCTTGTCCAGCGACGGCGGCGTGCCCGGAATGGTCTCCAGCCGCTGGCCACGCCTGGCGCCGTGGACGGTGGAGGCCAGCAATCCCTTGGCATAGGGATGAACCGGCGTACGGACGATGTCGCGCAGGCGACCCTGCTCGACGATCTGGCCGGCATACATCACGGCAACCCGGTCGCAAATTTCGATGGCGACGCCGATATCGTGGGTTACGAAAATCACCGACATGCCGAACTCGCGCTGCAGCTCGCGCAACAGCAGCAGGATCTGGATCTGCACCGTGGCATCCAGCGCCGTCGTCGGCTCGTCGGCGAGCAGAATCTTCGGCTTGCAGGCCAGCGCCAGCGCGATCATTGCCCGCTGCCGCATGCCGCCGCTCATCTCATGCGGATAGGCCTCGAGCCTTCTTTTCGCCGAGGCAATTCGCACCACCTCCAGCATTTCCAGCGCACGCGCCATTCCTTCCTTCTGGCTCTTGCCCTCGTGCCGCATCACGCTTTCGGCGATCTGCTGTCCGATCGTGTAGACCGGATCGAGCGCCAGCGCCGGCTCCTGGAAGATCATCGAGACAGTCTGGCCCCGAAATGCCGACAGCTCGTCGTCGTTCATCGCCAGCACGTCGCGGCCGAGAACGTTGACGGTGCCAGAAATCTGCGTCCGCTTGCGCGGCAGCAATCGCATCAACGCCCGCAGCGTCACGCTCTTGCCGGAGCCGGATTCGCCGAGCAGGCCCAGCACCTCGCCCTCGCCTAACGAAAGCGAAATGTCGTTGACGGCGTGCACGGTGCGCTCGCCGGTGAAGCGGATGTTGAGGTTGCTGATATCGACGAGATGGCTCATGCGAGTTTTGGCACCTTAAGGTGATAATCCGTCGCGCGCTGGAACGCCGCGCCAATCCGGGCCAGGCCTGCCTCGTCGAAGGCGCGGCCGATCAGCTGCATGCCGACCGGCAAGCCGGCCTTGGTGAAGCCCGTGGGAATCGAGAGCGACGGCAGGCCGAGATAGTTGATCGGCCGGGTGAACTTTGTGATCCGCTGGATCACGGCCTCAGCGTCGCGGCTGTTGCCGATATCGCTCTCCGCGATCGTCACCGCCGGCATCGGCGCGACAGGCGCGAGGACAGCGTCGGTGCCGGCCACCGCGGCGAGATAGGCGGCCAACGCCGGACCGCGCCAGCGCAGCGCCTCGAGATAGGTGACGCCTGGGATGGCAAGGCCATTCTGCAGCCGCATCAGAACCTGGTCACCGTAATCCTGCGGCCGCTCGATCATCCAGCGCTTGTGATAGGCGGCGGCTTCGGTCGCGAGCACAAGCTGGCAGGCGGCGGTGAGCTGGCGCTGGTCCGGCAACTCGACCTTGACGATCTCGGCACCCTCCTTCTGGAGGGTGGCGATGGTCTCGTCGAGCGCCCGCGCTACTTCGGGATCGAGATCGTCGACATAGAATGCGGTCGGCACGCCGATCTTGAGGCCCTTGAGCGAGCCCGAGGTGGCGGCCATGTAGTCCGGCACCGGCAGCGACGCCGTGGTGGGATCCTCGGGATCGAAGCCCGCCATCAGGCCGACCAGCAGGGCGCAGTCTTCCACCGTCTGCGCTAGCGGACCGACCGTGTCGAGCGATTGTGACAGTGGCATTGCGCCGGCGCGGCTGATCAGGTTGACGGTGGTCTTGAATCCGGTGACGCCGCAGAAATGCGCCGGCATCCGGATCGAGCCGCCGGTATCGGAGCCTAGCGCGGCAAAGGTCAGCCGCGCGCCGACCGCCGAGCCGGAGCCGGACGACGAGCCGCCGGTGATGTGATCCGGATTCCAGGGATTGCGCACCGGGCCGTAGTGGGGATTGTGGCCGGTGGGCCCGAAGGCGAACTCCACCATCTGCAGCGAACCAAGCCTGACCGTGCCGGCGTTCTTCAGCCGCTGCAGCGCAGTCGAGGTCGTCGTCGGCACGAAGTCGCGGCGGATCTTCGAGCCGCAGGTCACGACCTTACCGGCGTCGTAGTACATGTCCTTGTGCGCCAGCGGCACGCCGTGCAGCGGTCCGCGATTGTTGCCCCTGGCGAGATCAGCATCGGCGGCGTCGGCCGCAGCGAGCGCTTCATCCGCCTCGATCGACATGAATGCGTTGAGGCGCGGTTGCCATTGCGCGATCCGGTCAAGACAGGATTGGGTGACCTCGCGCGAGGAGAGTTTTTTCGTGGCAATCGCTTTCGCGACCGCGGCCAGCGACATCAAAGCCGGCTCGCCGCTCATGTTGGCACCTTCGGGCGCTGTACCAGGAGATAACTCGCGGGCTCCAGATCCATCGGCAAGGTGCCGGCGACCGGCGCGAAGCCGTCGAATGCCGGGCCGATGGAATTGGCGATACGATCGGCCACATCCTTGTCCGCGGGTACGCCCGCGACTTCGGTCATGGCCTTGACCTGTTTGGGATCGGGTCTTGTCATGCGTTACTTGTCCCTTGTTAAGCCCTGGCCGGTGCGCGGCTGTGCCCGGAGCCGGGAATGGCCATGTAACACGCCGCCTGATGGCCCATTGTATCGACATCGCTGAGCTTTGGCGTCGCATTTGCGCAGAGCGGCTCCGCAAAGGGACAGCGGGTGTGAAACCGGCACCCGGGCGGCGGATCGATCGGATTGGGCGGATCGCCCGAGATCGGCGGCGTCTCGGTGCGCCTGTCCGGATCGGACGACGGCATGGCGGCCAGCAGCGCCTGCGTATAGGGATGCGCGGGCTGATCCCAGACCTTGTCGACCGGGCCGAGTTCGACGACCTCGCCGAGATACATCACCAGTACCCGGTCCGAGATATACCGCACCACGTTGAGATCGTGGCTGATGAACAGGTAGGTCAGGCCGAACTCGCGTTTCAGATCCGCCAGCAGGTTGAGCACCTGCGCCTCGACCGATTTGTCGAGCGCGGAGACCGCTTCGTCGAGAATGACGAGCCGCGGCGACAGCGCCAGTGCGCGGGCGATATTGACGCGTTGGCGCTGGCCGCCGGATATCTCGTGCGGATAGCGGTTGGCAAACGTTTCAGGCCGCAGCCCTACCTTGCCGAGCAGTTCGCGGGCCAGCGCGCGCGCGGCGCCATCCGCCATGCCATGGACTTTCGGGCCGAAGGCGATCGATTCCTCTATGGTGAGCCGCGGGTTGAGCGAAGCGTAGCTGTCCTGGAACACCATCTGCATGCCGCGGCGCAACTCACGCAGCGACAATGCGCGGCCGACCTGCATGCCGTCATAGATGATGTCGCCGGCGTCGCGCGCCATCAGGTGCATCAGCAGCCGCGCGGTGGTCGACTTGCCGCATCCGGATTCACCGACAATTCCGACGGTTTCGCCCTTGGCGATGGAAAAGGACACATCATCCACGGCGCGTACGGTCTTGCGCGCGCTGAAGAGATCGCCGCGAACCGGAAAATGCTTGGTCAGGCCGACCACCTGCAGCAGCGGCTGCGCCGCGCCGCCGACGTCTGCCACCGGCTCCATGAGTTCGACTGCTGGGCTCGTCTCACTCATCGCATCAGTTCCTGATATCCATGGCGCTGCGCATGCCGTCGCTCAAGAGATTGAAGCAGATCGACACCGCAAAGATCATCGCCCCCGGCAGCGCCGCCACCCACGGGTTGACATAGATCGCCGTACGCAGCGTGTTCAGCATCAGGCCCCATTCCGGCTCCGGCGGCTTGGTGCCGAGACCAAGGAACGAAAGGCCGGCCGCCAGGATCATCGACACCGAGATCAGGCCCGTCGCATAGACGAAGATCGGCCCGAGCACGTTGCCCAGCATGTGTACGCGCATGATGGTGAATGGCCCAGCGCCGGAGGCGCGCGCGGCCTCGACGAAATCCATGTTGCGCACCCCGGTCGTGACGCTTTCGGAAACGCGGGTGATTTGAGGAACGAACACGATGGTCAACGACACAATGGAATTGACGATGCCCGCACCCAGCGCGCCGGAAATCGCAATCGCCAGCAGCACCGACGGGAACGCATAGAACACGTCGACGGTGCGCATGATCGCGGTGTTGAGCTTGCCGCCGACATAACCGGCGACGAGCCCGAGCGAGGTACCAATGATGAAGGCGAAGATCACGGGCAGGATGCCGATGATCAGCGACAGCCGACCGCCATAGATCAGACGCGCCAGCATGTCGCGGCCGAGCTCGTCGGTGCCAAGCGGATAGTTCGGCGTCCCGATGTGGCGAAGCCTGCGGATCATCGAGCCCTGGTAGGGATCGGCAAGGCCGAGCCACGGTGCAAGCAGCGCCGAGGCAAAGATCAGGATGAGAATAAAGGCGCAGACCATGCTGACCTTGTCGCGCACGATGCGGCGTCCGACAGTCGCCCAATAGCCGCGCGCCTTGGTAACGGGTGCGGCCTGAAGCGCGGTATCCGACATCACGGCCATCGGGAGACTCTTTGTTTGAACAGGATCTCGTCGGAAAACCGGAGACCACTTTTCCGGATCATGGTCAGCCCCGCTTGATGCGCGGGTCGATCGAGGCTTGCGCGATATCGACCAGCAAATTGAGGGTGACGAAGAACAGCGCCAGAACCAGGATCGTGCCCTGCAGCAACGGCAGGTCGCGCTGGAAGATCGCCGAATTGAGCAGCAGGCCGGAGCCGGGCCACGAGAACACCGTCTCGATCAGGATCGAGCCGCCGAGCATGTAGCCGAGTTGCAGGCCCATCACCGCCAGCGCCGTCGGCGCGGCGTTCTTGATGACGTGCCTGAACACGTCGAGCTCACGCAGGCCTTTCGCGCGCAACGCCTCGACAAAGTCCTGCGAGAGGATGTCGCCGGTCAGCGCCCGCACCGTGCGGGTGACGATGCCCATCGGAATCACCGAGGTCGTGATCGCGGGCAGGATGAGGTATTTCATGTGCTCCCAGTCCCAACCCCACGAGCCCGAACCGCCGGGACCGGCGCCGACCGCGGGCAGCCAGTTGAGCTGCACCGAGAAGATGATGACCATCACCATGCCGAGCCAGTAATGCGGCACCGAGACGCCGGCGATCGCGAACGAGGTCGCGACCTTGTCAACCCAGGTATCGCGAAAGTAGCCGGCGATCAGGCCGAACAGCAGCCCGAGCGTGAAGCCGATCAGCGCCGCGGCAATCGCCAGCGTCACGGTGTTGCTGACGGCCCGAAGCACTTCGGCCAGCACTGGGCGGCCGGTGGCGATCGAACTGCCGAGATCGCCGTGGATCGCGCGCCACAGCCAGAGCCCGAACTGCACCGGCAGCGGTCGGTCAAAACCGTAGGCGGCGCGCATCTGCGCCGCCAGTTCCTGCGACGCATCCGCCGGCAGCACCGCGACCAAGGGATCGCCGGGCGTGATGTGCACCAGCAGGAAGCACACCAGCGCGACGCTGAGCACGATCGGGATGACATAGACGATACGTCGGGCGATGTAAGCGAGCACGATTTACCTTCTCTTCTTCTCCCATGTGGAAGAAGCGTATTTGCGAAGCACACCCTCTGTCGTCATGGCCGGGCTTGACCCGGCCATCCACGTCTTGGCCGCAAACAAGAATTAGGACGTGGATGCCCGGGTCAAGCCCGGGCATGACGAAGTGAGACAGGCCTCAAGGCGCCATCGACACCGGCGAGAAGTCGACGAACCAGCTCTTCGGCTGCACAAAACCCTTCACCTTCGGGCTCATCGCGCGCGGCGCGACGTCGTGGGCGACGTAGAGGAATGCTGCGTCGTCCACCGAGGCCGCGTGCAGTTCGGCCAGCGCCGCATCACGCGCCGCAGGGTCGAAGGTCTGGCGCGCCTTGGTCACGAGTTCATCGAACTTGGGATTGTTGATGAAACCCCAATTATTCGAGACCGGCGGCGCCATCGAGGACTGCAGGAAGCGGACCAGCGCGAAGAACGGATCCATCGCCGCATAGGTGACGTTGGTAGCGTTGGCGCCGTTGGCGCTCGGGTCCTTGGCACCGCGCCGCCAGTTGGTGAACAGCGTGTTCCACTCGATGACGTCGAGCTGGACGTCGAAGTAGCATTCGGCGAGCGCCTGCTGCAGATATTCGTTCATCGGCAACGGCAGCATCTGGCCGGAGCCCGACGCCGAGGTCTGCGTCTTCACCGTCAGCTTCTTGCCCGGACCGTAGCCGGCCTCCTGCATCAGCTTCTGGGCGGCCTTCAGGTCATACTTGATCTGGAAGGTCGGATTGCCGCGCCAGGGGTGGCCGGGCTCGAAGGTGCCGGTCGCCGGAACCATCAGGCCGGCGAGCAGTCCGTCGCGGAGGCCTTCGCGATCGATGCAGAGGTTGGCGGCCTTGCGGACGCGGATGTCGTTCCACGGAGAGCCTTCGATCCGCGAAAACTGCCACGGCCAGACATGCGGCTCCTCGTTGGAAGTGATCGTGAAGCCGCGCTGCTTGATTTCCTTGACGGCGTCGGGCGCCGGCGCCTCGACCCAATCGACCTGCCCCGACAACAAAGCCGCGGTGCGGGCATTGGCTTCCGGCATCGGCAGCAGCACCATCTTGTCGATCTTGGGAACGCGCGCCTTGTCCCAGTAGCCGTCGTTTTTTACCAGTTCGAGCCGCTCGCGCGGCGTGAACTGGGACATCTTCCAGGGACCGGTGCCGGAAGCGTCCTTGGCGAACGCGGCCCAGGCGGCCTGCGATTTCGCCTTGGCGTCGGCGCCTTCGGCCTTGTCGTAAAGCGCCTGCCACTTCGCGGGGCTGGCCATGAACAGATTGGTCAGGTTGATCGGCAGGAAACTGTCCGGCTCCTTGGTGACCAGCTCGACCGTCATGTCGTCAATTTTGCTGGCGGAGGCGAGCGTCGGCATGCGCGAGGCGGTGACGCCGACCTGGCTGGCGTCGAACTGCGGCGCGTCCTGCTTCAGCACCTTCTCGACGTTCCAGACCACGGCATCGGCATTGAACGCCGAACCGTCGTGGAATTTGACGCCGGGACGCAGCTTGAAGGTCCACTTCTTCTTGTCGGCGTCGTCGACCTTCCACTCGGTCGCCAGCCCAGGAATCATCACGCTCGGCTTGTCGGCCGACGACAGGTCCCACATCGTCAGCGCGTCGTACATGGTGAGGCCGGTGAAACGATTGCCCTCAAAACCCTGATCGGGCTGGCCGAGGGTGCGCGGAATGTCGGCGGCGGTCATGCCGATTCGCAGCACCGACTGGGCGCTGGCGAGGTGCGGCAGCCCGACCGTGAGCGCCGTCGCCAGCAGCCACGCGGAGGCTGCCCGGTGGGATTTAATCGTACGCATATGCAGCAATTCCTTCTGAACCAGGGTGACTATTTTCTATGCAACGGTATGCAACGCCTGTGCCACTAGCTCCCCGAAGTGGGCGCTGGCGAGGAGGCGATTAGCCGCACAACTCTTGGTGAGCCTGGCTTCAACGTGGCTATTTCATGCCTTAATTGGCACCAAGCTTGCATTTTTCGGCTCCGTACCCCGCCCTATGGAGCCTAATTCATGCGCACCCGATATTCGATGCTTCTTGCTGCCGCGGCAATGGCCGTCGGCCTGTCTCCTGCCGTGCCTACGAATTCGGCACAGGCCGAGACCGTGGTGCGCTATGGCATCTCGATGGCGGATATCCCGTTGACCACCGGCCAGCCGGACCGCGGCGCCGGCGCCTATCAGTTCTCGGCCTACACGATCTACGACCCGCTGGTGGCGTGGGAGATGGACGTCGCCGACCGGCCCGGCAAACTGGTGCCGGGGCTGGCCACCGAGTGGAAGGTCGACGACAGCGACAAGAAGAAGTGGCGCTTCACCCTGCGCAAGGGCGTCAAGTTCCATGACGGCAGCGACTTCAATGCCGACGCGGTGATCTGGAATCTCGACAAGGTGCTCAACGACAAGGCACCGCAATTCGACAAGCGGCAGAGCGCGCAGGTGAAGACCCGCCTGCCCTCGGTCGCGAGCTACGCCAAGATCGACGGCGACACGGTCGAGATCACCACCAAGACCGTCGATTCGTTCTTCCCGTACCAGATGCTCTGGTTCCTGGTCTCCAGCCCCGCGCAATACGAAAAGCTCGGCAAGGATTGGGACAAGTTCGCCAGCCAGCCCTCCGGCACCGGGCCATTCAAACTCACAAAGCTCGTGCCGCGCGAGCTCGCCGAACTCTCGAAGAACGCAGACTATTGGGACAAGAAGCGCCTGCCGAAGGCCGACAAGATCGTGCTGATCCCGATGCCGGAAGCGCTGACGCGCACCAACGCGCTGCTGGCGGGCCAGGTCGACCTGATCGAGACGCCGGCGCCCGACGCGGTGCCGCAGCTCAAATCCGCCGGGATGAAGATCGTCGACAACGTCACGCCGCATGTCTGGAATTATCACCTGAGCGTGCTGCCCGGCTCGCCCTGGACCGATATCCGCCTGCGCAAGGCGCTCAATCTTGCGATCGACCGCGACGGTGTGGTCGGGCTGATGAACGGCCTTGCAAAACCCGCCAAGGGCCAGGTCGACCCGTCAAGCCCATGGTTCGGCAAGCCGTCGTTCGAATTGAAATACGATCTCGCCGCGGCGAAGAAATTGGTGCAGGAAGCCGGCTACTCCAAGGAGAAACCGCTGAAGACCACCTTCGTCATCGCGCAAGGCGGCACCGGCCAGATGCTGTCGCTGCCGATGAACGAATTCCTGCAGCAGAGCTTCAAGGAGATCGGCATCGAGATCGACTTCAAGGTGGTCGAACTGGAGACGCTCTACACCGCGTGGCGCAAGGGCGCCGCCGACGAGATGAACGCCGGCATCACCTCCAACAACATCGCCTATGTCACCTCGGATCCGCTCTACGCCATCGTGCGTTTCTTCCACTCCGGCCAGATCGCACCGGTCGGCGTCAACTGGGGCGGCTACAAAAACCCGAAGGTCGACGCGCTGATCGACGAGGCCAAGCAGACCTTCGATGTCGCCAAGCAGGACGAATTGCTGGCACAGGCACACGCCCAGATCGTCGACGACGCCACGCTGGTCTGGGTGGTGCACGATACCAACCCGCACGCGCTGTCGCCCAAGGTGAAGAAGTTCGTGCAGGCCCAGCACTGGTTCCAGGACTTGACCCAGATCGGACTGGACTAGCGAAAATCTCAGACGTCATTGCCGGGCTTGACCCGGCAATCCATCGATTTCGCAAAATCCTGTGAAGTTGGATGGATGCGCGGGTCAAGCCCGCGCATGACGCGTTACCGCGTTACTTGCTCAGTAGCGCGAAGGCGCCGTTCCAGTTTTCCGGCGGCGGGTTTTCGAGATAGCCGCGGATGCGCGCTTCGTAAAGGTTGTAGAGCAGCTCCAGCGAATGCGCCTCGTCGGTCTTGCGGCCGCGCGCAATGGCCGCCAGCGCGCCGTCCCAATCGCGATTGCGATAGCAGTACAGCATCTCGATGGTCAGGTTACGCAGGCGCTGAAAGCCGCCGGATTGAGCAACGTCGTCGCGGCCGGCAATGGCGTAGATCACTTCCGGCTCGGTCTTGCCCTTGACCATGATGAAGTCGAGTTCGAGGATCGCGAACCGGTCCTTTACCGCCAGCGCGGTCTTCGATCCCACGATGATCGGGAAACCGTATTCCTTCGTCTGCCCTTCCAGGCGCGAAGCCAGGTTCACGCTGTCACCCAGCACCGAATAGTTCTTCTTCAGGTCGGAGCCCATGTTGCCGACCACGCCAATGCCAGTGTTGAGGCCGATGCCGACCTTGAGCGGGATGTAGACGTGGCCGCCTTCGGCGGCTTCCCGCTCGCGCTCGCTGTTCACCACGTCGATCCGCTCGAGCATCTGGATCGCGGCTTCGCAGGCGTGGATCTCGTGCTGCGTATCTTCGAGCGGCGCATTCCAGAACGCCATGATCGCGTCGCCCATGTATTTGTCGATATAGCCATTCTGCTCGATGATGACGTCGGTCAGCGGCGTAAGAAAGCGGTTCATCAGCGCGATCAGGCCCTGCGGATCGTGCTTGTAGCTCTCCGAGATCGTGGTGAAGCCGCGTACGTCGGAGAACATGATCGTCATCTCGCGCTCCTCGCCGCCGAGCACCAGCTTTTCCGGCGACTGCGCCAGTTGCTCGACCAGGGCCGGCGACATGTACTGGACGAATTGCGAGCGAATTTGCCGCCGCTGTCGCTGCTCGCGCACAAAGCTTGCGAAGATCAGCGTGAGATAGATCGCCGTGGTCGACATCAAGGGATAGGTGAAGTCGATCAGCAGCCGGCTCTGGCTATAGAAATAAGCCGATAGCCCGATCAGCATGCTGGCGAACGCGCCGCCGAGCACGACCAGCGTGACCGGACCGAACTGTGGCGCGAACGCGATCACCAGCAGACCGAACAGCAGCGCGGTCGCGAATTCGACGACGATGCCGAAGAACGGCTGCGAGATGACGGCGCCGGAAAGCGCGCTCTCGAGCACCTGGGCGTGGATCTCGACCCCGGGCATGGCGCCCGACACCGGCGTCGTCTTGATGTCGTTCAGACCGACCGCGGAGGTGCCGATCAGCACCAGCTTGCCGGCGATCATGTCGGGCGCGACATTCTGCTCCAGCACGTTGACGGCGGGGACATAGATCGAAGCGTCGTTGCGGGCATAGTGCACCCAGAGTTGGCCGTGCTGATCGGTCGGGATCTGGATGCCCTTGACGCCGATACTCTTGATCCCGCCCTCCTCGGCCTTGATCAGGATGGTGCCGGCGCCGGCGGCGACCCGCAGCATTTCGAAGGTCAGCGACGGCATAGTTTGGCCCTGCGCCTGCATGATCATCGGCACCCGCCGCACGATACCGTCGCGTTCGGGCCTGATGGTGAAAAGACCGCGGCCGGCAGCGGCGTGTTCGAGCACCGGTACGTTGCGCAACAGGCCCGGGAAATCGAACATGAAGCGCTGCGGCTCGGTGCCCAGCATCGCGATGCCCGTGACCGGCAGCGTCTTGTCGAGCGCGGCGATTTCTTCCGGCAGCCCGGACTCACCGAGCACCACGCGCGATGCCTTGATGGCATCCGCGAAGACCTGGTCGTTGCTCGGCAATGCGCGCAGCCTGGCCCGCGTTTCCGCGTCGAGATTGCGGAAGGTGTCGGCCACGAAATCGGGATTGAGACGGTCGGGCTCGGAAAACACCGCGTCGAAGGCGATCACGACCGCGCCGAGCCGGGTCAACTCGGTAACGAGATCGGCGATCCGGGTACGCGGCCACGGCCATTGCCCGAGCTTCTCCAGGCTCTTGTCGTCGATATCGACGATGGTCACCGGCCGCATGGCTTTCTTGCGCGGGTCGATGCGCTGGAAGGCGTCAAAGGTCCTGACACGGATTTCCTCGACGGGGGCCGGATCGGCGGCGCGAAGCGCGGCGAACCCGATCAGCAGCGCAAGGCACAGCAAACGGGCATAGCCAATGCGCCGCGCAAACCATTTCGGCAGTGCCCGCAGTCGTTTCATCGCCACCGGATGTTCTTCCGGCCGAAAGCGCCGGACAAGCCAAACGATTGCATGGATATCGCGGAGTTAGCGCGAATTCGCAAGTGGGCCGCTAGGTCGTCGTCGTATGCGGCGACACGATGAAATCGCTGGCATGCAGGACCGTGACGTTCTTCAATGTCAGGGTGTCGTTGCCCAACGAGACCAGGACATCGGCCGGATCGGCCGAACTCCGCGTCACATGGTGGGACAGCCAGCCATCGATGTTGTCGGAGTCGACCTCGGAGTAGGCTCGCAGATCGATGCGGTCCTGACCCGGCATGAAATCCGTGATCGTATCCAGGTTCGGGGTCTGCGTCGGAGCAAAAACGAAGTGGTCGGCTCCCGCGCCGCCGGTCAGCACGTCATTGGCGGAGGTCGCGTGCAGGACGTCATCGCCGGAAGTGCCGTTGATCACGGTAGCTTCCTGCTCGTTGGCGAACACGAAGCCGGTGATGAGGTTGGGTTCGTCCGGCGGGCTGTCGGAGCCAACCAGGGTAATGGTCAGGTGCTGGGCTCCCGCGACGCCGTGACCGTCGCTGACTTCTGCGACATAATCAATCTCGAGCACGTCACCGTCATGCAGGAAGCCGAAATCGGCGTTCAGCGGCTGATAGGTCCAGTGCAGCTCGACCGTCCCGCCATTGCTCGAGGCAGTATCGAACGTCACATTCGCGGCCTTGAGAAGTGCCGAGATGTCGATGCCGCCCGGGATCGTGGACATGCCGTTATATTTGTACGTGGCGTTACCGACGACAGCGCCCGTCAAGGTGTCGCCGACATCGGCATCGTGGACGCTCATCGTGCCCGTGACCGGTCCCGACAGCCCGGTATCTTCCGGCACGTAGCCGGCGGAAATATTGTCGATCTCGAATGCGTTCTGGCTGCTGGCCAGCACCACCTTGTCGAATGACGAAAGGTGGGCAAACTGGACATAGCCGTTCGCCGAGAATGAAGTCTGGTTGCCGCTCGGGAACAGCGGCGCAAACTGACTGCCGGTATAGGAGGCAACGAGCGTCTCGCCGTCATAGAATTTGATGGTGTTGTAGGAATCGAGCGATCCCCAATAGAGACCAAAGGTGTTCTTCTCCGAGGTGAACGTGATGGTCTCGCTGCCGCCGGCGCCGATGCTCAGATAATTCGTGGTGTCCTTGCCTCCGTGCGACGGCCCGACATAGGGCGCCGACGTAATCCCGCTATACGACCCGTTGACAACCCCGGAATGTCCGGACGCCGAGAACGTGGCGCCGAGAGCCGCACTGTCGAAACTTCCGTGGCCCTTGCCGTTGTTGGAGGCATTGCCCGCCGTCACCTGATCGAAGGTCTCGGTATGCAGACCGAGCGAGTTGTCGATCACACCCTCATCGAGCACCTCGATGGCGGTCGGAGCCGCCACGAGCACGGTTTGCGGCTCCGGGTCGAACTCGGCGACGATCGAGGGCGCGTCGTTGGTTCCCGTCACGGTGATGACGAAATCCCGCGACGTGACGCCGCCATCGCCGTCGTCGATCGCGACGGTGTATGTCAGCGTGAGAACCTGGCCCTGTTTGAGATAGTCGAAAGCCGTCGACGCCGCTGAAAACGACAGGTCGACCGAACCGGACGTCGAGCCGGCCGCCTTGGCCACTTCCCCGGGCGTGATCAACGCGATCAGCGCCGCCTCGTTGAGCCCCAGGCCGTTCGTGGCGCCGGACGCCACCGCGTGGGTGACGCAGGCGTGGTGCCCGACATCGGACAAGTCGAGATCGGTGAAATTCACCGCAACCGTCGACGTGAGCGCGCAGCTGTCGCTCGGTTCGGTCAGATTCTGCTGCGCGATCTCGCCGATGACCGGTGCGTCGTTGCTGCCCGTGACGGTGACGACGACGTCCTGGAAGGCGCAGCCGCCGTGGTGGTCGTCGATCTCCACCGTATAGGTCAGCGTGACGGTCTCGCCGTCCGCGAGATAGTCGAAATAGCTGTCCGGCGCCGAGAACGTCCAGCTCTGCGAGCCCGGCTCGCCGTCGGCGGCATCGCTCAGCGGGCCGAGCGACAGCCAGCTGAGCTGCACGGCGCCGCAGGCAAGCCCCGTCACCGCGCCGGAGGCGCTGACGCCGGCGAGCTTGGCGGCGTGCGTATCGCTGAAGTCGGCATCGACGAAGGTGATCGCGCCGCTGGCGGTATCCGGCGTCGCCGAATTCCGGGCGTCGGCCAGCTCGGTGATCGCTGCCGACGGCGGTTCACCGGTGATCTGCACCGCATCGTTGCTGCCAGTCACCGTAACGTTGATCGGTTTGGTCACCACACCGCCATGCCCGTCATCGACGGTCGCGGTGTAGGTCAGCGTCAGGATTTCGCCGTCGGCCAGGAAATCGAATGCGTCGTCGGGCGCGCTGTAGCTCCAGCTCGCCGACCCGTTGTTGGTGTTGCCTTCGGTTTGCAGCACCGTCAGCGGTCCTTCGACCGCCGAAATCGCTGCGCGTTGCGCCGCGGTGAGCTCCAGGCTCACGTCGACGCCATGCGCGTCCAGGAAGCTGAACGAACTGAAAGCGGCGCTCGCTACTGGACGGTCGGTCAGGTCGGCATCGGTGAAGCTGATGGTGCCGGCTGCGACGTGAAGCCCGCCGTATCCGGTCTGTTTCGACAGCTCGGCAAAGCCGCCGCTGGTGGTGTCGATGGTCGGCACGTCGTTGGTGCCGATGACGACGACGTCGGCGCCGTGGATCGAGACCGTAATCGGCGTGGACACCACGCCGCCATGGCCGTCATCCACCCGGGCGACATAGTTGAGCGTCAGGGTCTCGCCCTTGGCGATGAAGTCGAACTTGCTGTCTTCGATGCTGTAGGTCCAGCTCGCCGAGCCGTTGTGGGTGTTGCCGGCCGCCTGCACCACGGTCAGCGGCACCTCGACGGCAAGGATCGCCGCCAGCTGCTCCGGCGTCAGCGTCTCGGTGATGTCGTTGCCCTCGGCATCGTAATAGCGGAACGGATCGGTTTCCGAAATGGCCGCGCTGACGACGGGCCGGTCGGTCAGGTCGACATCGGCGAAGGTCACGGTGCCGGTCACGGTGTCGATTTCGGTATTGCCGGTGCCGATCCGCTCGGTGATCTCGCCGCCGGTCGCCGACAGCGTCGGCTTGTCGTTGGTGCCGGTGATGACGATCGTGAATGGCACGACCGTGCTTTCGTTGGCCGGCTTGTAGTTGTTGTCGACGCGCGCGAGATAGGTCAGCGTCAACGTCTCGCCGTCGGCGAGGAAGTCGAACGCGCCATCGGCCATGTTGTAGGTCCAGGTCGCCGTGCCGGTGTTCTTGCCGTTGGGGTCCTGCACCACGACCAGCGGAACCTGGACCGCCGTGATGGCGGCCAGTTGCTCGGCCGTCAGCGTCGCCGTCACATCGGCACCCTTCGCGTCCTTGTAGGTGGACGAAGAGAACTGCGCGCTGACGCTCGGCCGGTCGTCGGGATTGACGTCGGCATAGCTGACGGTACCGGACGTGCTGCTGATGACGCCGTTGCCGGTGACGCCGGTCAGTTCGATACGCGCGCCGCCGACCGCGGCCGCCAATGGCGGGCCGGGCACGTGATCGGGCCTGACTTCATTACCCGTCGGCGGGCCATTCGCAGGCCGGTCCGGTATGTTGACGAATTGAAGCGTCACCGGGACGACATCGTTGCTGGCCAGCTTGAGGAATACCGTTTCCGGAACGATCGTATCGGTGAAGTTGGTGGTAAGCTTGGTGTTCGGATTGTTCTGGGTGAACTTCAGCGAGAACACGTCGCTGATGATCTTCTGCGCATCCGGCGAGAGCTGGACCGACGACTGGAAGCTGACCGCGCCCTGCCCGTTGATGATCGTCTGCGTGCCGGCGCGATTGACGGTCGCGATCTGCGTCAGCGTGGTCTTGTCATACAGGATGTAGGATCCGGTGGTGCCGTCGGGCTCGACCAGCACCTGGAATTTCGCCGGCGGCGCCCCGCCCTGCGCCGGCACGTCGAAGTCGATCTCGACGAGCACCGCGGTGCCGCGGATGCCCATGGTCGCGACCGGCGTGTCGACCTTCATGTCGCCTTTTTTCGCGGTGGCACCGGCGACGAAGGAAATCGTCCCGGCGACCAGGCTGAGCAACGACTTGTTGTCCGACCCGTTGGGGTCGTAGATCATTTCGTTCAGCACCATCCGGGCATTCGAGGCGAGGCCGAACACGGTGCCGTCGATGAAGGTGATGCCGAGCGTCGAATCGGAACCGGACTGGACCACGTCGCCTTTATGGACGTTGTCCCCTTGGTTGAGGATGATCGAGACGCCGTTGCGTATCGCGGTCGCGCTGCCGGTCAGCTTGGTGACATGACCGATGATCGCCGGCGCCACGCTGGGGCTGCCGCCGGCCTGCGCAAGCTGGGTGTGCCCGGCCAGCGCGTTGACGAGGTCGCCGTTCAGATGAGCGCCATCGGGCGAGGCCAGTGCGGCGCGCTTCTCGCCGCGAAAATAATCGTGCAGGACCAGTTCGCGGTCGCCGCCGGAGAGCACCAGATCGGGGCCGGAGCGCTTGAAATTGCCGTTGAACAGCAGGTCGGCATCGGGAACGATGATGGCGTCGACGGGCGCATGCGTCGAAACGCTGCCCACCTGAAAATTGCCAAGAGGTTGCGAGCCCAAGGCGTCCGTCAGCAGATCGGTAAATTTGCCGGCCAAGCTCAAATGGGCACCATGAGCGCTAAGGTTAATATTTACAGAATATTTAAAGCTCTAAACTTGCATATCACTCGGCCGGCCTTTGCGGAACATATCTTTGCTAAGTGCAAAACGCTCGGCGCGTCACTTTGACATCACATTCATCGAAAATGCAGGCGCGCAGACAAGTAAAACTGGGCGAGGCGATAGTAGTTATTCAGGACAGTTTCAGTCTGATAAGAACTCATATAGACGTGAAATGTATATTTTTCGATTTTATTACTTGATTCCACTTATTTGGACGCTGGCGGGTCGAGCTGACGGCATTTCGAAGGCTAAAACAAGAGGACAGCCAACAAATCGCGTAATTTTGATGCGAATTTGCCACGTTAACCGGAAATCAGCGATTTTCATCCAGACGGGCACCTGGCGAAGCCTCCCACATTGAATCGATAAGATTTTCAACTATTTGGCGACCCAAATTTCAAGCTGCCGGCCGGTTTCCCCCGGTGCCGGAGCGGATCTTAAGCGATCAGAAGCCTCCGCCACCCATCCTGCTCCCTGCAAATGATCCGGTCACGCGCAGGCCAACGATGCCCGCCGATGCCCGGACAAGGGGCGTCAGATGGGGTTTCTGGTCTACGCGCGCCTATGGCGCGCAGGCATCGTTGCGTGCGGCCTGATGGTGTCCGGGGCAGCGGACCTGCGGGCTGAAATGTTGGAGACGTCGGCATCGCCGGCTCCGTCCCTTCCATCGGAGCCGTTCGGCCTTGCCTCAAGCGCCGTCGAATATGGCGGGCTGCGCGACAAATGGCTTGCGGTGCAGCATCGGCTCGACGACGACATGGTTCAGCTCGCGCTGTGTGACGGCGACCGCGACGGCTGCGTGTCGCAGGCAGCGCTTAGATTTCTCGACATCGTCGACATCGCGCGGAGGCGCGACGGGCGCGCCCGGTTCGGCGAAATCAATCGCGCCATCAATCTGTCGATCCGTGCAACGGACGACCTCGCCCAGCATGGTCAACCCGACGTCTGGAGTTCCCCGCTGGCCACGTTCGAAGCCGGTCGCGGCGATTGCGAGGATTATGCGATTGCCAAATTCGCGGCGCTCCGTCATGCCGGCATCGCTCCCGACGACCTCAGGATCGTGATCATGCACGATACCGTCAGGGACCAATATCATGCGGTCGCGGCGGCGCGGCTCGACGGGCGCTGGCTGCTGCTCGACAATCGCCGTATGGCGATGATCCTGGACGGCGACATCAGAAACCTTCGGCCGACATTTGTCATCGGCCAGCATGGCGTGATGCGCTACATCGATTCCGCTCTGCTCGCTTCGGCTTGGGAGCCTGATACCCTGGCATCGCCCGCGGTGGGCGCGTTGCCGACGCCGGCGAACGCATCCTTCATATTGGCTGATTGATCGCCGCCGCGCGGCCCACCATCAACCGCAGCCGCGCGACAACTGGGATTGCATCTCGATGGTGCGGTGCGGCCGGATCGCATTCCAAAGAGCAACAAGACGCGTCGGAGCTCCCACGTTTGCACACGCGTGCGCCATCTTCGACTTCCGTATTGACGCTTTCCCGTTTCAGGAAGATGGTTGTCGCATAGCGCCAGCAAATAGGCGCGCATAGAGTTCATTGGGAGGGACAGCATGAAGAGCATTGCTATTGCCGCTTGCCTTGTCATGCTTGCGCCATCAGGTGCAAGCGCTCAGACGACCGAGCAGCTCGTCAAGGGAGTGAGCGACACAGCCAACGTTCTCAATTACGGCATGGGCTATAATCTGCAGCGGTTCAGCACGCTCACGCAGATCAACAAGGAGAACGTCAAGAACCTCGTTCCGGTCTGGAACTACAGCTTTGCCGACGATCGAAGCGCGCAATCGCAGCCGTTGGTATACCAAGGCGTCATCTACGTCACCAGCCACAACGCCACGATGGCGGTGGACGCCAAGACCGGCAAGCAGATCTGGAAAACCAAGATCGAGTATCCGGCGGAAACGCCGCGGATCGTGTGCTGCGGCATTATCAATCGCGGCGCCGCCATTCATAACGGCAAGCTTTTTCGTACCACGCTGGACGCCCATGTCATCGCGCTCGACATGAAAACCGGCAAGGAGCTATGGCGACAAAAGGCGGCCGACATCAAGGAAGGCTACTCGGCGACGGTCGCGCCGCTGGTCGCGGACGGCGTCGTCATCACGGGCATCTCCGGCGCGGAATTCGGTACGCGCGGTTTCATCGACGGCTACGATCCTGAGACGGGCAAGCGGCTGTGGCGGACCCACACGGTGCCGAGTCCCGACGAGCCAGGCGGCGACACCTGGAAAGGCGACACCTGGAAACTCGGCGGTGGATCGACCTGGATCACCGGCTCCTACGACGCGGAACTGAACACCGTCTATTGGGGCGTCGGCAATCCGGGCCCGTTCAACGCGGCGGTCCGACCGGGCGACAACCTGTTCACCTGTGCGGTGCTGGCGCTCGAGCCCAAGACCGGCAAGATTAAGTGGCACTACCAGTTCTCGCCGAACAATCCGTTCGACTATGACGCGGTCGCCGAGATGGTGCTCGCCGACATGACCATCGAAGGCAAGGCGACCAAGGTGCTTATGGATGCCAATCGCAACGGCTTCTTCTACGTGCTCGACCGCATCAACGGGAAGCTGCTCGCGGCCAATCCTTATGTGACGGTCAACTGGGCCAGCGGCATCGACATGAAGACCGGCCGTCCGATCGAAACCGACATCTCCAGGGATGCCCGCGAAGGCAAGAAGGTGACCGTTCAGCCATCCATCCTCGGCGGCAAGAACTGGGAGCCGATGTCGTACAACCCGCAGACCGGCCTTGCCTACGCCAATACGCTCAATATCGGCGGCAACTACAAGGCCGTTCCGGCCGAGTTCAAGCAAGGCGAATGGTATCTCGGCATGGACCTGACCGATATCTGGGCCTGGCCGAACGGCCCGCGCGGGTACCTGAAGGCCATCGATCCGATGACCGGAAAGGCCAAGTGGGAGGTGGCAAGCGACATTCCGCGGTTCTCGGGTGTGCTGTCCACCGCCGGCGGCATCGTATTCTCCGGCCAGCTGACCGGCGAGTTCGACGCCTTCGACGCCAATGACGGCAAGAAGCTGTGGAGCTTCCAGACCGGCTCCGGCATCGAGGGACAACCGGTGACCTGGCAGCAGGACGGCGTGCAGTACATCGCCGTCACCAGCGGCTATGGCGGCGTATACTCGATCTTCTCGGGGGACGAGCGGCTGGCCAACGTACCCACGGGCGGATCGTTGTGGGTGTTCGCGGTCAAGAACTGATCGCGGAGCGCGGATGACGGAGATGACGACGAGATCGGCGGCGGCATGCCTTGCCGCCGTCGCGGCGGGACTCATCATGTGGATGACATTGCCGGCCACCGCACAACAACAGGCCGCCGTCGACGACCAGGCGCTGATCGGCCCCGGCCGCACGTCCTATGCGCAGAAGTGCTCGCACTGCCATGGCCCGAACATGGTCACCGCCGGCACCGTCGCGCCAGACTTGCGCGCCTTCCCGGACGACAACGCGCGATTCGTCGCCACGGTGAAGCAGGGCAAGAACAACAGGATGCCGCCATGGGGCGATATCCTGAGCGATCAGGAGATCACCGAGATCTGGGCCTTCGTGTCGAGCCGGAGAAAACCATGATCGGCCGGCTCGCCGCTGTCGCGTTGCTGCTCGCGATGGGTACGACCGCGGACGCGGCCGAAGACCCGCTGAAGATATGCCTCGACGAGAATCTACCCCCGCTCTCGATGCATCAGCGCGGCAAGCCCGACAGCGGCTTCGACGTCGCGCTCGCAGAAACGGTTGCCGCGCGGCTCGGCCGTCCGCTGAAGATACAATGGTTCGAAAGCAGGCTCGACGAGACCTCGAGCCCAGCGCTGGAAGCCAATGCCATGCTCTCCGATGGCCGCTGCACGCTGGTCGGCAGCTACGCGTTGACGCAGGACTCGCTCAAGGTGCCCGGCGTCAAGACGGCAAGGCTGCCGGATTTCGAAGGCGCCACCCGCGAGGACCGTCGCCGCCGTGTCCCGGTTGGCGTGCTCGCCGCCACCCGGCCCTATGTCCGTTCGGCATTGACCGTCGTGCTCGGAGAGAAAGCACGCGGGCGCAAGATATCGGGCATCGGCGATCTCGCCGGGCTGCGCATCGCGATCGAAAGCGGCACACTCGGCGATGCGATCCTGATGACGTTCGAGAAGGGGCGGCTGATCGACGACATCACGCATCTGGTTCCCGGACGCGAAGATCTGCTCGGCGCGCTCGAGCGCGGAGATTTCGACGCCACCCTGCTCGACATGCGCCGCTTCGATGCGCATCGCGCGGGCCGGCCGGACACGAAGCTCACCGCGAGCGGATATAGTTACCCGATCGGCGTCAACAGGGGTTACGTCGCCCTCGCCGGCGACCCGCAACTTGTCGCTGCCGTCGACAAGGCATTGATCGATTTGCTGACGGCGGGGACCATCGCCGACCTCGCGAAGGCGGTCGGCCTCACCTATCTGCCACCGGTCGAGCCCGCGATCCTCGGCGACGAGTTGCAGCGGGTGCTTCAGCAATAGCTGAAGACGATAGCCCTCCGTCACGTCGTCCCTGCGAACGCAGGGACCCATAACCCCGGTCATCTGTTGCTTAAGCAGGTCTCTGTCGCCAGTGCTCCACCGAAGAGCCGCGGCGTATGGGTCCCTGCGTTCGCAGGGACGACGATCGGACGTTGGGCAGCGCAGAGCTTCGCAGAAAGGGCTGCACGATCGCTCGTGCAGCCCTTTCTCGTTCAATGAAAACGTCAGCTCAGAACATCAGGCCTTCCTTGACCAGCACCCAGCGGCCATTCTTGACCTGCTGGACCTGGGTGATCGTGTTGGCCAGATGGTCGGTCTTGGAGAATTTGGTCGGCGGCGAGTTGAAGATGTCGAGGAACTTCTCGCCTGATTCAAGCGAGTCCATCATCTTTTGGCCGGTCAGATCCTTGCCCGCCTTCTGGGCATAGAACGCAAAGGTCATCACGGCGTTGTAGCCGATGATGGCTTGCGTATTGGCATCCGCGCCGAACATCTTCTTGTAGTTGACGAGCCATTCCTTGACCTTGCCCTTGGCGGTGTCCTCGTACGGGATTTCGAAACCGGAGGCGGCATAGAGGCCCTCCACGGCTTCCTTGCCGAGCGTCGGCACTTCCAGCACGTTGGTCGGCGTCGCGCCGAGGAAGGTGACGTCCCAGCCGAGCTTCTTGGCCTCGCCCATCGCGCCGATGGTTTCGCGGATGACCGTGCCGAGCACAACCATGTCGCAGCCGTCGGATTTCATCTTGGCGATCTGCGCGCTGAAATCGGAAGCACCGCGCTTGTAGCTGGTGACCGAGGCCGGCGTCACCTTCATCGCGGCCAGCTGCTGGGTGAAACCGTCGAGCACGTTCTTACCGTACTCGTCGTCCTGGTGCATGATGCAGGGCTTCTTGAAGCTTTTTGCCTCCATCATGTACTTCACGGCCGCCCGCGTGCTTTCGACATAGGGCAGCAGGTTGTTGAACTTCAACCGCTCCTGCGGCTTGGCCGGATCGAACTTGAAGGTGAATTCGGCCGCCGTCAGCGGAAACAGCTGCAGCACCCCGGCGTCGAACAGGATGTCTTGCGCGGCGAGTACCGTGGGCGATCCCATCGGCCCGATCATCGCGAAGATCTTGTCGCGTTCGACCATCTTCTGCGAGGCCAGCACGGCCTTCTTCGGATCGTAGCCGTTGTCCTCGAGGATCATCTTGACCTTGCGGCCATTGATGCCGCCGGCGGCGTTGATCTCCTCCACCGCCATCTTCATGCCGTTGGAAACCGGAACGCCCCAGACCTTGATCGGACCCGACAGGTCCTGATGGGTGCCGATGACGATCTCGGACGCCGAGATGCCGTCGTTGGTAACCTTGGTCTGGGCGGCGGCCGGCAGCTGGGTCAGCGCAAGGGCGCTGACCGCAAGGCCGAACGCCTTGAACGATTTCGACATTGCAGTCTCCTCTTCGATGGCCCGTGTGGAGCGAAGGGCGGGGCCTTCAATTCCTTCGCGTTTTACAAAAGATTTCGTTCGCAATCTCTCGAAGCCGCCGGCTATGCCACCGCGCGGTCGCCATACATGGCGTCGATCTCAGCCGCATAGCGCCGGTTCACGAAACTGCGCTTCAGCTTCATGGTCGGCGTCAATTCCTCGTCCTCCGGCGTCAACTGGCGCTCGATCAGGAAGAACTTCTTGATGGTCTCGACGCGCGCGAAGTTGGCGTTGACCGCCTCGATCTCGCGCTGGATCAGGTCCTGTATCTCGGCGGCGCGACACAGGCTCGCATAGTTGGTAAAGGGAATGTCGTGGTCCTGGGCGTACTTCTCGACATTCTCCTGATCGATCATGACCAGACATGTCAGGTATGGCCGCTTGTCGCCGATCACCACGGCGTCGGATACGTAGGGCGAGAACTTCAGCTGGTTCTCGATTTCCGACGGCGTGATGTTCTTGCCTCCCGAGGTGATGATGATGTCCTTCATCCGGTCGGTGATCTTGACGAAGCCTTCATTGTCGATGGTTCCGACGTCGCCGGTGTGCAGCCAGCCTTTGGAATCGATGGTCTCCGCGGTCTTTTCAGGCTGGTTCAGATAGCCCATGAACAGGAAGTCGCCGCGGATCAGGATTTCGCCCTGCGGCGATATCATCACCTCGCCCCACGGGGCGGCCTTGCCGACCGAGCCCAGCTTGATGCGGTCCGGCGGCATGACCGTCGCCACGCCGCAATTCTCGGTCTGGCCGTAGACTTCGCGCATGTCGAGGCCGAGCGCGAGATACCAGCGGATCAGGTCCGGAGCGATCGGCGCGGCGCCGGTGAAGGCCAGCCGGCAGCGGTCGAGCCCGAGCATGCGGCGGATGTTGCGGAACACCAGCCAGTAGGCGGCGCGGTTGGCGATCCGCAGCGACAGCGGCGGCGTATCGCCCTGCAGCCTGTACTCGGTCATGCGGTTGCCGATGGCGAGCGCGTTGCGATACATCCAGTTCTGGAACGTGGTCGCGTCCTTTAGCGCGATGGTGATGCCGGAATAGAATTTTTCCCAGATGCGGGGTACGGCCAGAAACGCGGTCGGCTGCACCTCGCGCAGATTGTCCGGGACGGTTTCCGGGCTTTCGGCGAAATTCATCACCGAACCCAGCGCCAGCGACAGGTAGTAGCCGCCGATCCGCTCGGCGACATGGCAGAGCGGCAGGAACACCAGCCGCTCCTCGGCATCGGTCGAGGGAAACAGGTCGTTGGCGTGCCGCATCTGGTGCGTCACGCTGCGGTTGGAATGCATCGCCCCTTTCGGTGGTCCCGTCGTGCCGGACGTGTAAACCAGAATGGCGAGATCGTCGGCGGTGCGGCTTCCGATCATCTTGTCCCACAGCGATTCCCTGCCCTGCGCGTGATTGCGCCCGAGCGCGGTGAACTCGGCCAGCGACAGCACCATCGGATCGCTGAAGTCGTGCAGGCCCTCCATGTCGAACACGACGATCTTCTGCAGGGTCGGGCAACGCGAGCGGCACGACAGGATCTTGTCGAGCTGCTCTTCGTCCTCGGCAAAGATCACCTTGGTCGAGGAGTCGTTGATCAGGTATTCGACCTGCGCGGAGGAATCGGTCGGATAGATGCCGGAGGAAACGCCGCCGGCGCACAGGACGCCCATGTCGGCATAGACCCACTCCGGAACGGCGTTGGCGACGATCGAGGCGACGTCGCCGGGCCGGAAGCCGGAGGCGTGCAGGCCGTAGGCGATGTCCTTGGAAATCTGCAGCCAGGCGCGCCAGCTGGTCGGCTGCCAGATACCGTATTTCTTCTCGCGGATCGCCGGGCGGTCGCCGCGGGTTTCCACGGATTTCAGAAAGCTCCTCGCGATCGTGTCGGCGACCGTCAGCACCGCCGGTCTGGCCATGCACCTTCCTCCCTCTTGTCCGGCTCTGCCGCCGGCCTTTGGCGGCCGGTCTGTTTTTCTCGAAGCAGGGCCTGAATTTAGCTGCAACGCGCTCTGAATGCCATCTCTTCGGCTGCGACCTTATCGCCAGGTTTTCTTCTTTTTCCAGCGCCGTTCGCCGCGGGCGCCCTCTTCCTTGGCGCCCAGGTAGAATTCCTGGATGTCCTTTGAATTCATCAGCCGCTCGCAGGTGTCGTTCATCACCACGCGGCCGATTTCCAGCACATAGCCGTAATGCGCCGTCTCCAGCGCCACCTTGGCGTTCTGCTCGACCAGCAGGATCGACATGCCCTGCTCCGCGTTGACCCGCTTGATGATGGTAAAAATCTCCTTTACCAGCAGCGGCGACAGCCCCAGCGACGGCTCGTCCAGCAGTAGCAAGCTCGGCCGGTTCATCAGCGCCCGCCCGATCGCGAGCATCTGCTGCTCGCCTCCGGAAAGCTGTCCGGCCGGCTGGTTGATGCGCTCCTTGAGCCGCGGGAAATAGCCGTAGACCCGCTCCAGATCCTGCGCGACGCCGTCGCGATCCTTGCGCGGATAGGCCCCCATCATCAGGTTCTCGCGCACCGACAGGAACGGAAACACCTCCCGCCCCTCCGGCACGTGGCTCAACCCCAGCCGCACGATCTTGTCGGCTTCGACGCGCTGGATCGGTTTGCCCAGGAATTCGATCGAGCCCTTCTGGGGATCGAGAATGCCGGAGATCGTCTTCAGTACCGTGGTCTTGCCGGCGCCGTTGGCGCCGAGCAACGTCACGATCTGGCCGCGCGGGACCTCGAGGCTGATGCCCCGGATCGCCTGGATCGGCCCGTAATAGCTCTCGATATTGCTGAGCTTGAGAATGATGTCGGAAGCGCTCATACCATCACCCTCACGCGCCGAGATAGGCGGCCACGACATCCGGATGCTGCTGCACCTCGGACGGCGAACCCATCGCGATGACCCTGCCGTAGTTGAGCGCAATCACGCGATCGGAGACGCGGTTCACCAGCGACATGTCGTGCTCGACCATCAGCACGGTGATCCCGAGATCGGTTTTCAGGTCGCGGATCCAGAACGACATGTCGCCAGTCTCCTCGACGTTCAGCCCGGAGGACGGCTCATCGAGCAGGATCAGTTTCGGCTCCGAGCACAGCGCCCGCGCCAATTCGATCACCTTGCGGACGCCATAAGGCAAGCCCGAGATCAGCTTGTCGCGATAGACCTCGAGATCGAGAAACTCGATCACCTGTTCGACCGCGCGGCGATGCGCCTTTTCGCGCGCCCGCACGTTCGGCAGGAACAGCAATTCCTGCCACAGCTGCGTGGTCGAGTGCCGGTGACGGCCGACCAGGAGATTGCTCAGCATGGTCGCGTTCTCGAACAGTTCGATGTTCTGGAACGTGCGCGCGATGCCGAGGCCGGCAATGTCGTAGGCCGGCTGCTCGGTGATGTCCTGGTCCTCGAAATAGATCTTGCCCGAGGTCGGCGGGTAGATCCGCGAGATCAGGTTGAAGATCGAACTCTTGCCGGCGCCGTTGGGCCCGATGATCGAGAGGATTTCGCCCTTCTCCACGGCGAAGCTGACGGAATCGACCGCCTTGAGGCCGCCGAAATGCAGCGAGAGATTATCCGCACGGAAATATGTCATCGGTTCCGCTCCGATTTCACGTAGATCTTCTGGCGCTTGAAGGTCGCTCGTTTGTAGAGTGGGAACAGCTGGAAGAAGAGCTTGATCTTGAGCCAGCGCCCGTACAGACCGAGCGGCTCGAACAGCACGAACAGCACGATGATCACGCCATAGATCGCGCCCTTGAGCCCGTTCGCCGAAGCGATGGCGGCGACGTTGCTCTGGACGCTCGCAGCCGTTTCCTTGCCGGCGCCGAACGCCGCCGCGATGCCCGCGATGATCCCCGGCAGGTCATCCTTCAGGTAGGTCAGGAACGGGTCGATCATGACCAGGAAGATCGCCCCCAGCACCGCGCCGTGCAGACTGAAGGTGCCGCCGATCAGGATCACGATGATGAACTCGATCGAGAGCTGCAACGTGAACATTTCCGGGGAAATGAACGAAAGCTTGTGCGCGAACAGCACACCAGCGAGGCCGGTGATCCCGGCACTGATCGCGAATGACTTCACCTTGTAGAGCGATACGTTGATGCCCATGCTGCGCGCCGCCGTTTCGCTGTCGCGGATCGCCACAAAGGCGCGGCCCGTCGGCGAGCGCAGCAGATTGAGCGTGCCGACGATGGTGAGGATCAACACGCCGAGACAAAGGAAATAAAAGGTCGGGCCGTTCTGCGGTACGGGCTGCCCGAACAGGCTCAGCGTCTTGACCCGCATGCCCTCATTGCCGTGGGTCACGCTTTCCCAGCGCGCCAGCACTTCCTCGACGATGAAGGCAAAGGAGATGGTGGCGATGACGAGATAGATGCCGGTCAGCCGCAACGCCGGAAAGCCGACCAGCGCGCCGACCACGGCGGTGAGCACGCCGCCGGCCAGGAAGTAGACCGGAAACGGCACGTTGTATTGCTGCAGATAGGCCGCGGTATAGGCGCCGATCGCCAGAAAGGCGGCGTGGCCGAGCGAGGCCTGCCCGGTGAAGCCGGTGAGGATCATCAGGCCGACGCCCACGGTGGCATAGATGCAGACGAACACCAGCTGGCTGATCAGGTAGCTCGACAGCACGAACGGCGCGACCACGAGAAACGCCAGCAGGATGCCATAGGACACGACGTAGCCGCTGTGCGGAAACAGCCTGATGTCGTCTTCGTAATCCGTCTTGAACAGGAACCGCATCAGACTTTCTTCCGCGTGTGAACACCGAACAGGCCCTCGGGCTTGAGCAGCAGCACCACCAGCAGAACGATATAGGGCGCGACGTCCTTCCAGCCCTGCGGCAGATAGAAGCCGGCCATACTCTCGATCACGCCGATCAGGACGCCGCCCACCACGGCGCCCGGAATGGAGCCGAAGCCCCCCAGCACCGCGGCGGGAAACGCCTTCAATCCCAACACGAGGCCGACATTGGAATGGATGAAGGTGATCGGCGCCAGCAGCACACCGGCGGCGGTGGCGACTGCGGCCGAGATTGCCCATACGATCGACACCACGCGCTTGACCGGAATGCCCATGTAATAGGCTGCCAGCATGTTCTCCGAACTGGCGCGCATCGCGGTACCGAGCGTGGTGCGGTTGAAGAACAGATACAGCAGCGCGCACAGGATGATGGTCGCGGCGATCACCGACAGCTTGTCATAGGCCAATACCAGACTGCCGATCCGCAGCACGCCGTTGCTGAACGGCGTGTCGATCTTGAAATCGTCGGTGCCCCAGATCATGCCGACCACGGAGCGCAGGAAATAGCCGAGCCCGATCGTCGCCATGATGATGGAAAATTGCGGATAGCCGAGGATCGGACGCACCACGACGCGCTCGGCCAGCATGCCGAACGCCGCCATGGCGATGACGGCGCCGGCGAATCCGAGCCAGTAGTTCAGGCCGAGCATGCCGATGAAGGTGAAGGCGAAGAATCCGCCCAGCATCATCAAGTCGCCCTGGGCGAAATTGACGACCTCGGTTGCCTTGTAAACGAGCACGAAGCCGAGCGCGATCAAGCCGTAAACGCAGCCGAGCGCGATGCCACTCACCAGCTGCTGAACGAAGTCCAGCATCAATTCCCTCCCCGATGCGAGGCAGTTCTTTTGACCGCCTTTTGTGCATCTTGTGTCTACACGCTATCGCCTGTTCGCGATGCCGGTAGCCGCATATGTCCCGTGACATTGAGCCTAAAGCGTCGACCGCTGTCAACAAAGCGCTGGCCGCGCGATCGTTAACAATTGCGGACAAATGCCGCAGTCCGGGAAGTTGCGGGGATCAACACCATTTGGGCCGCGCGATTCACCGGGCCTAAAGTTCTTCCGAGTCATCTTCCCGCATGACAAACTAGGCAGACTGTATCCGTCATCATGCAGCAATCCCGATCGGCGCTCGAAGTGCGAGGGTTAACGAAGCGTTTTGACCGCCCGGCGGTCGATGCGCTCGACCTGACCGTTCGCGCCGGCGAATTCTACGCCCTGCTCGGCCCCAATGGCGCCGGCAAGACCACCACCCTGCGAATGGTAGCCGGCCTGCTCAAGCCCGATGCCGGGTCGGTCTCGATCCTGGGCGTCGACGCGCTCGCCGATCCCGTCGCGGCAAAGCAAATCACGGCATGGGTTTCCGACGAGCCGATGATCTACGACAAGCTGACGCCGCTGGAATATCTCGAATTCGTCGCCGGTCTCTGGGGCATCGATCCCGCGATCTCCGGCCCCTCGGCGCAGGAGTTGCTGTTCTCGCTCGGCCTCGAGCCGCATCTGCACGAACGCTGCGAGGGCTTTTCCAAGGGCATGCGCCAGAAGGTGGCGCTGGCCGGTGCGCTGGTTCACGATCCCAGGCTCATCATCCTGGACGAGCCGTTGACAGGGCTCGATGCGCTGTCGGCCCGCCACGTCAAGGGATTGCTGCAGGACCGCGTTCGCGCCGGCTGCACCGTGATCATGACCACGCACATCCTCGAAGTCGCCGAGCGGATGGCCGACCGGATCGGCGTGATCGCCAAAGGGCGGCTTGTGGCCGAAGGCACGCTTGCCGAGTTGCGCCAGCAGAACGGCCGCACCGACACCAGCCTCGAAGACATGTTCATCGCGCTGGTCGACGCCGGTGCGGTCGCCGCATGAATTCGGCCGCTGCGCTTTCCTGGTTTGCCCGGCACGAGATCCGCCTCGCCTGGCGCGAATGGCTGGCGATGATGACCGGCAGAAGCGGCAGGCGCAAACGCGCGATCGTCGCCCTGGTCGCGTTCGCGGCTTTTCTGCACCTTCCCGCCTACGCCGTGGTCGGACGGTTTGCCGACCTGCAGGCCCCGCTCGGCAAGCAGGAACTGATCGTCATCACCGCGTCGATCTTCCTCGCCTGGGCGCTGGTGCTGTCGCAGGCGATCGAATCGGTGACGCGGGTGTTTTACGCGCGCGCCGATCTCGATCTGATCATGTCCTCGCCGTCCAATCTCGCCAACGTGTTCTCGGTGCGGATCGCGGCGATCGCGCTGTCGGTCACCGGCATGGCGCTGCTGCTGTCGACACCCTTTGTCGACGTCCTCGTGATCGGCGGCGGCGCACGGTGGCTGCTCGCCTTCGGCGTCGTCATCGCGATCGGGCTGACGGCCGCCGCCGTTGCCATTGCGATCACGGTGTTCCTGTTCCGGCTGATCGGGCCGAGCCGCACCCGCCTCGTGGCGCAGATCGTGTCCGCCGTGATCGGCGCCGGCTTCGTCATCGCGCTGCAGATCGCAGCAATCCTCGCCTATGGCACGCTGTCGCGCTTCGCCGTGCTGACCTCCGATGCCGTCGCAGGTTATGCCCCCGATGTCGACAGCCCATTGTGGTGGCCGGCGCGCGCAGCGATCGGCGACGGCGAGGTGCTGTCCTGGCTGATCGCCGGCGGCCTGCTGCTGCTCGGGATCGTGATGGCGGTCTTCTCGCCGAAATTTGCCGACACCGCCGTTCGGGTCGCCGCCACCGCGCGTTCCGTGCGTCAGGGGCCACGCACGACCGCTTTCCGGGGCGGCTCGCGCCAACGCGCATTGCGCACCAAGGAATTCCTGCTGCTGCGCCGCGATCCGTGGCTGCTGTCGCAGAGCCTGATGCAGCTGCTCTATCTGCTGCCGCCGGCGCTGATGCTGTGGCGCAGCTTTTCGGAAACCTCGTCCGCGATCGTGCTGATCACGCCCGTGATCGTGATGGCGGCGGGCCAGCTGGCCGGCGGCCTCGCCTGGCTGACGATCTCGGGCGAAGACGCCGCCGACCTGGTCGCGACCGCGCCGCTGTCGCCCTCGAACGTCATCCGCGCCAAGGTCGAGGTGGTGCTGCTCTCGATCGGTGCGATCTTCACGCCGCTGATCGCAGCATTGGCCTTTGCCTCGCCGACGCAGGCGATCATCACCGCGCTCGGCGCCATCATCGCCACCATCTCGGCCGGTGCGATCCAGCTCTGGTTCCGCGTCCAGGCCAAGCGCAGCCAGTTTCGCCGCCGCCAGACCTCGTCGCGGCTCGCGACGTTTGCCGAAGCCTTCTGCTCGATCGGCTGGGCCGCGACCGCGGCGCTCGCCGTCACCATTCCGCTTGCGGCCGTGTTCAGCGGCGTGATGACGGTGGCGATTCTTGCTGCGACGTGGAAGATCAGTCCTCAGCGCACGTGACAGTTTTATGACATATTAGTGACAGCACAATTGTGGAAGTGCTGCGCTTTGGTCACGTTGAACCGAAATCAGATTTGCTGCGACCTGAATGGAGAGTAGACGCAGCCAACGTCATCGATTTGTTCGCGCGCGACAGCTATCTTGCCGGAACTCCGGCGCAGCATCATATAGCCAGCGCGAATGACGTTTTGAGGAGACCAGGCGCGATGAGCGAAACCATCAATGTCCCGGCGGTCATGGTGGACGCCACCGCGGTCAACCGAATCAAGTCCGAGATCGACATCTCGGACCGGTCGCGCATCGTTACTTTTGGCGATCGCGCGCAGCGCTCGGTCGTCGAGTTCGCCGATCGCATCCTCGCGCAAACCCAGAACCGGGAGCTCGGAACGACCGGCAAATTGCTGTCGGACATCCTGGCCAAGGCGCGCGGCCTCGATCCCGCCTCGCTGAAGGAAGGCAATTTCCTGACGCGCATGTTTTCCTCCGTCGAAGCGAGGCTGCGACGATTTTCCGAACAGTTCGGAGACGTCGCCTCGCAGATCGACCGCGTCTGCATCGAGCTTGATCGCAACAAGGAAACCCTGCGGCGCGATATCGCGGTTCTCGACGAATTGCACGAACAGACCAAGGCGTCGCTCGGCGACCTCGATTCGCATATCTCGGCCGGCAAGGCGTTTGCGGAGGAGTTTCGCCGCGGCAAGCTGGTCGAACTGGAACAGGCCGCGAAGGCTGCGAGCCAGGGCAGCGACGCCATGCTGGCGGCACAGACCTATCAGGACGCCGCGCAGGCACTGGATCGGCTCGAAAAGCGCGTCTTCTACCTGCAGCAGGCGCGCCAGATCGGCATTCAGCAACTGCCGCAGATCCGCATCGTGCAGTCCGGCGACGAGACCCTGATCGAGAACCTGCAAGCCACGACCGAACTCACCATCCCGGTCTGGAAGCAGAAGATGATCCTGCTGCTCGGTTTGAGCCGGCAGAAGTCGGCGCTCGATCTGCAGAAGACCGTCACCGATGCCACCAATGAGATGATGAAGCAGGCGTCCGAGATGATGAAGACGCAGGCGATCGAGATCGAAAAGCAGTCGCAGCGCGGCATCGTCGATATCGAGACGCTGGAAAAGACCAACAGCGACCTGCTCGATACGATCACCGGCGTGCTCAACGTCCAGCAGGAAGGCCGCAAGAAGCGGGCCGAAATCGAGCAACGGATGGCGCAGTTGACCGACCAGTTGAAGACGGCGCTGTCCAAGTCACCCGCATGAAGCCTGCTGCGCCATGAACATATGTGCATTGCGGCTTGCCGCCGGTCTTCTCCTGACGCTGGCGCTCGGCGCCTGCTCGGGACCGGGCCCGCAATTCACCATCCTGTCGGGCTCGGAGAACGACATCCTCGAACCGATGGTTCAGGAATTCTGCCAGTCGCGCCGCGCCACCTGCACGGTGAAATACCAGGGCTCGCTCGATATCGCGCTGGCGCTCAAGGCCGGCAACGATCCGCAGGCGGACGCGGTGTGGCCGGCGGCATCGATCTGGATCGACATGTTCGACACCGCCCGTCGCGTCAAGTCTGTCAAGTCGATCGCGCAGATGCCGGTCGTGCTCGGCGTCAAGCGATCCAGGGCGCAGGCTCTTGGGTGGATCGGTGCCAAGGTGACGACGAAGGACATCCTCGCCGCGGTCGAAGGCGGCCGGTTGAAATTCCTCATGACGTCGGCAACGCAGTCGAATTCCGGCGCCTCCGCCTATCTTGCCATGCTGGCCTCCGGAATCGGCAAGCCCGATCTGATCGAAGCCGGCGATCTGGACAAGCCGGAAGTGCTCGCCACCGTGCGCGGCCTGCTGCGCGGTGTCGAGCGTTCCTCGGGGTCGAGCGGATGGCTCGCCGATCTCTACCGCGAAGGCGAGCGCACCGGCGCGCGTTACGAGGCGATGTGGAATTATGAAGCCGTCATCAAGGAGACCAACGACAAGCTGATCGCCGACCGGAAAGAGCCGCTCTACGCGATCTACCCCGAGGACGGCGTGTCGATCGGCGACTCGCCGCTCGGCTTCGTCGACCGCGGACGCGGCAAGGAGGTCGAGGGCTTCTTCGCCGACCTGCAGTCGTTCCTGCTCAAAAGCGAGACGCAGGCGAAGATCGCGTCGACCGGCCGGCGCGTCGAACTCGGCCGCGCCGCGCCCCTCAAGGCCGATGCAACCACCAATCTCGATCCGGGCCGCGCGCTCACGGTCGTTCGCCCGCCGGAGCCCGCGGTGATTCAAAAGGCGCTGGCGCTTTACCAGGAAGCCCTGCGGCGGCCGTCGCTGACCGCCTTGTGCATCGACGTGTCCGGGAGCATGAAAGGGCATGGCGAAGAGCAACTGCTCGAAGCGATGCGCTTCCTGCTGACCCCGACGCGTACCCGCGAGGTGCTGGTGCAATGGTCGAAACAGGACCGGATCATCGTCCTGCCGTTCAGCGATCGCGTGTTGTGGTCGGCGGCGGGAAGCGGAGACGACGGCGATCAAGCCGCCATTCTCGACAAGACCCTCGAATTGCACGCGCGCGATGGGACAGACTTCTACACTTGCGGGGCCCGCGCGCTTGCCGAGATGAAGCCGGTCCTCGACGGCGGCCAGCACTTGCCAGCCATCGTCATCATGACCGACGGCAAGAGCCAGGGTAGCATGTCCACCTTCGAAGCCGCCTGGCGCGCCGATGGCCGCGGTGTGCCCGTGTTCGGTGTCACCTTCGGTGACGACGCCGACCGCAGCCAGCTCGAAAATCTGGCCAAGCTGACCGGCGGCAGGGTATTCGACGGCACCAGGAGCCTGACCCAGGCGTTTCGCGCGGTGCGGGGATACAACTGAATGCCGTCGGCATGGTCAGGCATGAACTGGATCGCGGCCGGCGCGGCGGCGGCGATCCTGCTGCCGGTGCTGGCGATCGGCGTCGGCATGCCGTTCTGGATCGCCGCCATCATTAGCGCCGCGGCAGGCGGAGGGCTGTTTTTCATGCTCGCGCCGCGCCAGTTGTTCGAGCGGCTTGACGCCAGCGGTGCCGCACGCGGCAAGATCGAATTTGCGCGTGAACTCCTCACCGACGCCGAGCCGCTCGCGATCCGGCTCGAAGTCGCGGTGAGCACCATCGGCACGCACAAGGTCGCCGAGCGCGTTCGCCATCTGGCGCGGATTTCCCGCGAGATATTCGCCGGCATTGAAGAAGACCCGCTGCGCGTCGACCGCGTGCGGCGCTTCCTGACCTACTATCTGCCGCGGGCCGCCGATCTGGCCGAGGCCTACGCAATCCTCGAAAAGAGCGGCAACCGCGACACGACGCGGCTGGCTGCGACCGGCGAATTGATCGACCGGCTCGATACCGCCTTCACCCACTACGCGACAAACCTGCAGGAAGCCGACCTCGGGAACCTCGACATCGAACTCAAACTCCTGAAAAGTTCGCTCGACGAGGATCTCGGTCCATCGCAGCCGCTGGTTCCCGATCCAGGCAAAAGGAGCGCCTGATGGCCATATCCCGTCGGGCCTTTGGAATTGGACTGCTCGCCACCAGCGCCGCCGGCACCGGCGGCTATGTCTACCTCCGGCAGCATCCCGAGATCGCCGGCCGGTTCGGCGAGCCGAAACGGCTCTCCGGGTTTGCCGGCGGCGAGAAGGAAGGGTTTCTCGCCAACGCACGGGTTCGCAGCCTGCTCGAGCGGCGCTTCGGACTGATCCTCGATGCGCGGCGCGCCGGCTCGGTCGAGATGGTGCGCGAGCGCGCGCTGCTCGACCAGAAGCCGCAATTCCTCTGGCCCTCCTCGTCCGTGCTGGTCGAACTGGCGCGCAATTCCGGGGTCAGGATTTCGCGCGACCAGGTGATCTTCAATTCGCCGATCGTGCTCTACTCGTGGGACCGCATCGCCGACGGCCTGGTCAAGGGCGGCTTTGCCGAGCCGGCCGGCGGACCACGCTACACGGTCGATCTGCTCAAGGTGCTCAAGGCGATCATCGCCGGCGAGAGTTGGGAAGCGATGGGCGTCAGCGGCTTGTTCGGCCGCGCGCGCGTCGTCTCGACCGACCCCAACAAGTCCAATTCCGGCTTCATGTTCGCAGGGCTGACCGCGAGCCTGCTCAGCGGCGACGTCATCGCGCTGGATTCGCTCGGGCGCATCGATGGCGACGTCGCGACCGTGTTCCGCCGGATGGGCTACAAGCCGCCATCCTCGGGAAAACTGTTCGACGATTACGTGGCCGGCGGCGCCGGCGCCCAGCCGCTGATCGTCGGCTATGAGAACCAGCTGATCGAATGGGTGCTGCAGGACGCCGACCGCTGGAAGCGGGTCGAGGCCAGCGCACCTTCGAAACCGGTGATTCTCTATCCGCGGCCGACGGCATTCTCGGCGCATCCGCTGATCAGCACCGACCGCGCCGCCGACGAACTGATCGATGCCTTGGTCAGCGAGAGCCTGCTCGAACTCGCCTGGGAGGAGCACGGGTTTCGCGGGCCGCTCGGCACCGTCGGCAAGGCCCGCAACACGCTGCTGCAATCGCGGCTGATCGAGCGGGTCGACCAGGTGCTGCCTATGCCCGACGCGCCGGTCATGATGGCCCTGCTCGACCGGCTGGCTGTGGCCTGAGACGCCTGCTCGACACGCCGTGCCGCGCAAATTCATCTGGGCAGCGATTCGCTGGTCACAGAGCCCTGCGCGGGTCTTGATTGTAAGGCGTTTTTGCCTTACATATTTGACATCGAGCCTTGAGGACCGCCATGAGCACACTCACCGTAACTGCCAAGGGTCAGGTCACGCTGCGCAAGGATGTACTTGAACATCTGGGCGTGCATCCCGGCGAGAAAATTACCGTGAACAAGCTCCCGGACGGCAGGATCGAAGTGAAGGCCGCCCGGCCCACCGGCAAGATTTCCGATGTATTTGGTCTCCTGAAGAAGAAGGGCGGGCCATCGTTGACGATCGAGGAAATGAATGAGATCGCCGCACGAGGGTGGGCCGGCAAGCGATGAAGATCACCGCCGACACCAACGTATTGGTTCGAGCGATCACTGAAGATCATGAGGCGCAAGGCAAGGCGGCGCAATCGGCTTTGAAGCGAGCTGAGCTCATAGCCGTTTCCGTTCCAGCTCTCTGCGAGCTGGTTTGGGTTCTTTCACAGGGATACAAGGTCTCTTCGAAGGAAATTGCCATCGCAATCCGGCACTTGATAAACGGCGAAAATGTCCAGGTGAACCGTCCTGCGGCGGAGGCCGGGCTGGCCGTTCTCGATGCCGGCGGCGATTTCGCAGATGGTGCGATCGCCTACGAGGGCAGCTGGCTTGGCGCCGACACCTTCGTTTCCTTCGACAAGCGAGCTGTCAAGCTGATGGATGCCCAAGGCCGCTCTGCCCGGCTGCTCCCTTAAGGACGACCCGCAAACCACTACTGCTTCTCCAGCCCCGCGCGCTCGATCACATCGCCCCAGCGCTTGATCTCCTGTTCGATGAACGGGATCATCTCGGTCTTCTGCAGCGTCATCGGCCGCGTGCCGACCTTTTCGAAATGCGTGCGCACGCGTTCCGACGTCAGCGCCGCCTGCGCCGCTTCTGCCAGCCGGTCGACAACCGGCGCGGGCGTGCCGGCCGGCACCATGATCGAGGACCAGCTCTGGGTGGTCATGCCGGGCATGCCAAGTTCGGCGAACGTTGGCACGCTGGGATAGGCGCGCAGGCGATCCGGCTCGGTGGTGGCCAAGACCTTCAGCTTGCCGGCCTCGACATGCGGGCCGACCGACACCGGATAGTCGAACATGATGTCGACGCGGCCGGCGATCAGATCGTTCAGCGCCGGCGCGCTGCCCCGGTAGGGCACGTGCTGCATCTCGGTGCCGGTGATCGTCTTGAACAGTTCGGCGACCAGATGGGTCGCGGTGCCGACGCCAGAGGAGGAAAACGTCACCTTGCCCGGATTCTGCCTGGCGTAGGCGATGAACGCGGCGACCGAATTGTAGGGCGCCTCGTGATAGGCCACGAACAGGTTCGGACTTTCGCCGACCAGATGCACCGGCAAAAAGCTTTTGAGTGGATCATAGGACAGGTTCTTGCGCAGCGTGACATTGGCCGCCATCGTGCCCTGCGTGCCGTAGATCATGGTGTAGCCGTCGGGCCTGGCACGTGCCACCTGCTCGGTGCCGACCGTGCCTCCGCCGCCGCCGCGGTTGTCGATCAGCACAGACTGGCCAAGCGTCTTCGACATTTCCTCGGCGACGATGCGTGACGTCGTGTCGGTGATGCCGCCCGGTGCGAACGGCACCACCCAGGTGATCGGATGATTGGGAAAATCTTCGGCCGAAGCCGGTGCGATCGGTGCGAGAGAAGCCAGCAAGACCGCGAGCCACGCGTGACGCTTCGCCATGGGAAATTCCGCCCAGTAAAATTTCTGTTCTTCTTGGAGAACTTGAGCGGAGAGGATGACGGTTTTCGTGATGGCTTGCCATGCGGCAAACTCGCCGTCAGGTATGCATCAGCTCCATGACGGCATCGGCGAAGACCTTCGGCGCTTCCTGCGGCACATTATGCCCGGCGCCGCGCACCACGCGATGGATGCGGCGGCCGGTGAATTTGGAAGCACTCGCGCGTCCATCGCTCGCGGGCAGCACACCGTCCTTGTCGCCATCGAGCGTGATCGACGGCACGGCGATCGGCGGCAATGGCGCCAGCCGCTGCTGCAGCTCCGCATAGCGCGGATCGCCCGCTGCCGCGCCGAAGCGATGGCGATAGCTGTGGATCACGACGTCAACATAGTCGGGATTGTCATGCGCCACCGCAGAACGATCGAAAGTGGCATCGTCGAAAAGCCACGCCGGCGACCACTGCCTCCACAACAGTCTTGCGATCTCGCGCCGGTGCGCCGCCAGCCCTGCCCGTCCGCGCTCCAGCTGGAAATAATATTCGTACCAGAGCGCGACTTCGTATTTCGGAAGGATCGGCACCACGGCACGCGTCAGGTCCTGGATCAGATAGGAGTTCACGGTCACCATGCCGCGAACGCGCTCCGGCCACAGCGCGGCGGCGACGCAGGCGGCGCGACCGCCCCAATTGTGCCCGCCCAGCACCGCGCGGCGGATTTTGAGCGCGTCCATCAGCGCGATGACATCAGCGCCGATCGCCGCCTGTTCGCCGGAGCGCAGCGTCGTCGGATCGCGAAACCGCGTCCCGCCAAAACCGCGCAGACAGGGAACGATGACGCGACAACCATGATCAGCCAGTCGCGGGGCAACGTCCGCATAGCTGTGAATGTCATAGGGAAAGCCGTGCAGCAGGATCGCAACCGGGCCATCCGCTGGCCCCGCCTCGTAATAGCCGATATCGAGGACGCCGGCGTCGACGTGCTTCAACGGCTCCATTCGCCGCAACGGCGCCGCCAACATCGGACGCGCGTCCTTTGGCTTCGCAAGGGCGTTGCCAGCGACGCCCGACAAAGCCGCAGCGAGCAGCAGGCGGCGACCGCGATCGAGAGGCTCTGACATCGCCTACGCCTTGATCAGCTCCATCACCGCTGCGGCAAACGCCTCGGGCGCCTCCTGCGGCAGGTTATGGCCGGCGAACGGAACAACCCGATGGCCGCGGCGGGCGGTGAATTTCGGTGCGCTGGCCGTGCCGTCGGTCGACGCGCTGACCCCATCGCCGGCACCGTCCATCGTGATCGTCGGCACCGTGATGACGGGCAGCGCCGCCAGCCGGCGCTGGAGATCGGCGTATTGCGGATCGCCCCCGGCCAGACCGAAACGGTGGCGATAGCTGTGGATCACCACGTCGACGTAATCAGGATTGTCGAAGGCCGCCGCCGTCCGCTCGAAACAGGCATCGTCGAACAGCCAGTTCGGCGACCATTGCGCCCATAGTATTTTGGCGATCTCGCGCCGGTTCGCGGCCAGCCCCGCCCGGCCGCGTTCGAGCTGGAAGTAATACTGGTACCACAGCGCCAGCTCGCGGTCGGGGCGCTGTGGCGCCATGGCGTTGGCGATATCCTGGATCAGGTAGGAATTGACGCAGACCAGTCCGATGCAGCGCTCCGGCCACAGCGCCGCGCCGACACACGCCGCTCGGCCGCCCCAGTCATAGCCCGCGAACACCGCCCGCCTGATGCCGAGCGCATCCATCAGCGCCATCATGTCAGCGCCGACCGCCGCCTGCTCGCCCGAACGCGGCGTCGCGGGATCGCGAAACCGGGTTGGCCCGTAGCCGCGCAGATAGGGAACGATGACGCGGCAGCCTTGCGCCGCCAATAGCGGCGCGACGTCGACGTAGGAATGGATGTCGTAGGGGAAACCGTGCATCAGCATGACGGCCGGCCCGTCGGCGGGCCCCGCCTCGTAACAGGCGATGTTGAGCACGCCGGCATCGACATGCCTGAGCGGCTCGAGCCGCTGCGATGACGGGGCATGCGGGGCCGGGGCGGCGGGCTTTTCAGTCACGGCAAACTCCCTTGCTGGATCTCACAATACGGCATTTTGCTCATCCCCGGATGGAGCAATTCCGGCGTGCTGCCGTGCGCGAATGTCACCATGACGTCTCCGGAATTCGGCGATACAGTGCGTGCTGCGGCCTTTGCCGCGGACGGGTCATGCCATGCTGCGATCGCTTCTCGGATTCCTCGCCACAGCCCTTGCCGCTCTCGGTGCGCTGATCGGGCCTGCAGCGGCCCAGCAGCAGCCGATGCGCAGCGAATGCCTGGCGATGGCCAACCGCCCGCCGCTCGCCATGCCCGTCAGCCTGCGCCGCACCGCCGCCAGGGCCGAAGAGGTGGCGATCACCTATGTCGGGCACTCCACCTATTACATCGACACTCCCGGCGGGGTGCGGATCGGAACCGATTTCAACGGCTACTACCGGACCGGCCGCCTGCCAGACGTCGTCACCATGAACCGCGCGCACTCGACCCACTACACGCTGTCTCCCGACCCGAAAATTGCGCATGTCCTGCATGGCTGGGGCGAGAACGGGCAGCCCGCCAACATCTCGACGCGCGTCGGCGACGTCTTCATCCGCAATGTCCCCACCGACATCCGCCGCTATTATGGCGATGACGCCAGCGGCGCGATGCTCCGCGACGGCAATTCGATCTTCATCTTCGAAGTCGCCGGCCTCTGCATCGGCCACCTCGGCCACCTCCATCACAAGCTCGACGACACCCATTTCGCCGCGATCGGCCGGCTCGACATCGTGATGGTGCCGATCGACGGCACCTACACGATGTCGCTCGACGGCGTGTCGGAAATCACCAAGCGGCTGCGCTCGGCGGTGGTGCTGCCGATGCACCGCTTCGCCACGCCGCTCGACGAGTTCATGCGCCTCATCGGCCAGCAATTCGCCATCGACCAGCGCAGCGAGCGGACCCTGAAGATTTCGCGCGACACCCTGCCGGGCACGCCGACAGTGATCATTCTGGACGGGGTGTAAAGACAGGGCGTAACTGCCAGCCACCGTCATTGCGAGGGCAAAGCGACGAAGCAATCCATCTATCCCCGGGCAGAAAGAAAGATGGATTGCTTCGCTGCGCTCGCAGTGACGGAGACAAGACAAAGAACGATACAAAAAAGGGAGAGAAAATTCATGGCTGCCACCACCGTGCCCTTTACCAGCAGCGGCCTGTTCGCCAATCCGCGCGAGGACTGGCTGGCGCAGCATACCGAGGAGATCATCGATCCCGCCCGCCCGATCGTCGATCCGCATCATCATCTCTGGGAACGAGGCGGCCTGCGCTACATGATCGAGGAGATGGCGGCCGACATGGCGTCCGGCCACAACATCATCGCCACGGTCTATGTCGATTGCCGCTCGATGTACCGCGCCGGCGGGCCCGAGGCCTTCCGCCCGGTCGGAGAAGTCGAGTTCGCCAACGGCGTTGCCGCCATGTCGGCCAGCGGCGGCTATGGCAAGGGGGCGATGTGCGCCGGCATTGTCAGCCACGTTAATCTGCTGCTCGGCGACGGTGCGAAAGCCGTACTGGAAGCCGAGATCGCCGCCGGCAACGGCCGCTTCCGCGGCATCCGCCATTCTTCCGCGTGGGATCCCGATCCCGCGGTCGCCGGCATGTACGCCTCGCGACCGAAAGGACTGTTGCTCGACAGCACGTTTCGCAAGGGTTTTGCCTGCCTCGCGCCACTCGGCCTGAGTTTTGACGCCTGGCTGTTCCATCCGCAGATCGGTGAACTCGCCGATCTTGCCCGCGCGTTTCCGGATACGCGCATCGTGCTGGACCATTGCGGCGGCCCGGCCGGCATCGGCCGCTTTGCCGGCCGGCGCGAAGAGGTGTTCCCGGAATGGAAGGCGGCGATCCAGGACATCGCGCGATGCCAGAACGTCGTCGTCAAGCTCGGCGGCCTGGCGATGTGCCTGCTGGGTTACGATTTCCACCAGCGGCCCAAGCCTCCTTCATCGGAAGAAGCCGCGGCGGCGTGGCGTCCCTATATCGAGACCTGCATCGAGGCGTTCGGCCCCGATCGCTGCATGTTCGAGAGCAACTTTCCGCCTGACAAAGGCCAGTGCAGCTATCAGGTGATCTTCAATGCCTTCAAGCGGCTCTCAGCGCGATATAGCGAGGCGGAGAAGACCGCACTGTTCTCGAAAACGGCGACGGATTTTTACAAGCTGAAGCTCGATTGAAACGCGTTCGTCATGGCCGGGCCTGTCCCGGCCATCCACGACCTTCCTTACCGAAGCGACACAAGAACGTGGATGCCCGGGACAAGCCCGGGCATGACGGTGCGGATGATAGAGCGGAGGAATAAGGCAGCGATCGAGCGCCGATCAGTTCACGCCCACTCGCCCTTGCGGAACACCGGCACAACGCGGCCATCGGCCTGGATGCCGTCGATGTCGGTCTCGGCCGAGCCGATCATCCAGTCGATGTGGATCAGGCTCTTGTTGCCGCCTTGCGCGGCGATCTGCTCCGGCGTCAGCTTGTCGCCGCCGACGAAGCATTTCGAGTAGCACTGGCCGAGCGCGATATGCGAGGCGGCGTTCTCGTCAAACAGCGTGTTGAAGAACAGCAGCCCGCTCTTGGAGATTGGCGAGGAATGCGGCACCAGCGCCACTTCGCCGAGTCGCGCCGCGCCCTCGTCGGTGTCGAGCACCTTCTTCAGCACCTCTTCGCCGCGCGAGGCCCTGGCCTCAACGATGCGGCCTTCCACAAACTTCACCTGGATGTTGTCGATCAGCGTGCCCTGATAAGACAGCGGCTTTGAGGAGACGACATGCCCGCTGACGCGCCGGCAATGCGGCGTGGTGAAGACTTCCTCGGTCGGGATGTTGGCGTTGCAGGTGATGCCGTTCTTGGCGGTCGAGGCCCCGCCTTCCCATTCGTGACCATCGGCAAGCCCGATGGTCAGGTCGGTGCCGGGGCCGGAATATTTCAACGCATGAAAGCGCTGACCGTTGAGCCAATCAGTGCGCTCGCGCAACACCGCGTTGTGTCTTTCCCAGGCGGCAACGGCGCCGTCCTGATCGACGCGCGAGGCCGCAAAGATCGCGTCCGCGAGTTTGGCCACCGCGACCTCCTCCGGAACGTCGGGGAAGACCTGCTTCGCCCAAGAGGGGCTCGGATAGGCGATGATGTTCCAGTTGGTGTCGAAATTGACGATCTTCTCCAGCGCCGGCTGATAGGCGATCGAATTGGCCTTGCTGGCGCGCGCCACTTTCGCCGGGTCCTCGCCCGACAGCAGCATCGGATTGTCACCGACGATCGCAAGCCGCGCGGTGTTGGCGGAAAACGCCTTGGCCATACCCTCATAGAGCCATCCCGCGGCGCGATCAAAACTCTCGTTGTGGCCATAGCGATAGCGCGCCAGCGCGATCTCCTCGTCCGACAGAAACGGGGTTACGATACCGGCGCCGGCCTTGTAGGCATGTTCGGCGATCTTGCGCACCAGCGGCAGCGCGACCGAGGGCGCGGTCAGCAGCAGGTCCTGCCCCGGCTGTAGCCGTAGGCCGACCCTGACCGCGACTTCGGCGAGGCGGTCCAGTTTGACGGGATCGATCGGGGCGGAAGCGTTGCGTTGATGTGCGGTCATGATATCCTCTAATTCTTTGTTGGCCGTGAGATAATAGAAATAGTCTAATACTCAATATCTTTTGGGAGTTCGTACGGCGCATTTACCTGATGCGCCTTATCTGCCCACGCAGCCCTCGTTCCAACCGTCGCGCCTTCAAAGGTCCGAACATGGAATTGAAAACCTATCTCACTCTTCTTACGTTCGCCGGTCTCTTCATCGGCCTTATTGCCGGCGTGATATCTCAAATCGCAAAGACATCCGAGACTATCGACGGAAGCAACATCAAGCGACTGACAATGGCCGGAAAGTTGGCGCTTGGGATTTCTCTGGTCGGATTTGCCGGATCATTCTCATCAGAGCTGTTGAAGGTATCTATCACCGAGGTCCAGAGGCGGGCAGACGTAGCTGAAGCAGAACGAAAGAAGGACCGTCAGAAGATTGAGGATGAATGGAGAGAACGTAGCGAAGTCCTGCTGAATGCAGCGGTGAGCAAAGCCGACGAAAACCTTCAGCACGTGATCCAGGGATTCAAAGCGGAACAGATTGAGATTCTCAAGTCCCGTCTCGAGCTTCTGAAAGACAATTTAATCAGAGAAACACGCCTGTATGGGAAGTTGAGCGCAACGTCGACACCCCTTACAAAGCTCACGGTAAGAGTAATAGTGAACGATGTTCCTGAAGAAGTTCGTACAAAAATAGAAAAGGGGATACAAGCAGCGAAGGAGCGTCCCAACGCCCCTGATTTTCAAGATCTAAATGAGTATCATAGTGTCGACGACGAGGATGAGAGAGCACTCGTTCGCTCTGAGATGGATCGCCTTGCAATTCAACCATTTATCGCTTGGCTCGCGACCGGCGGCTTTGAGCTAAAACAGGGAGTTTTGTTGGTAGGACTCGACGGTCATTTCTCTGCAATCGCTTGTGTAGGCTGGATAAGCAGCCCGGACTTCTTCGATCCGACCTATCGAGCTGCCGACCAGAAAAAACTCGGAAAGAAGAACAAGGCAGGAAAGAAAGTTACGAAATTGCCTTCTGGCATCATAATTGGACAGGAGCTCGAGTGGAAGCCGAGCTATGATAAAGACGTGCGCGACTATGAGCGGGTCAAAAAGACGAGGCCGGCAACGACCATCGAAGTTTCCGGCAATTCAGTGATATTGAGCATTGATTTTGATCATCTTGCACTGAACGACGCCTTGCTCCGCTATGCTCCGAATAGTATGACGACCGCTTCCTTGCCTGACCAACTGATTTTCGTTGCTTGGGCCCCCTCGCATACAGGGGAAATTGACTCGGCTTTCCCTCTCGCAGAATTGCCCTTCAGTTCTACTAAAATTGGCGATTCTCTGTCTGGGCTTCATTCTAGAAGAGTCATGTTCAAGGAGCGGCCAAAGTGGGAAAACGTCATCAAGCTCGATCTGATCCCAAATGGCGTGAGCGAAATCGCGAAAGGATACGAACTGCGAGCCGTTGCTGACGAGGAGCTAATGGAAGGGGCGCGCGCGGACGAATCTCGCGGGTATGCGCGCATGTGGCATGGCGGAATCCCGTACGGCGAGGCCTCATCGATCCGCCAGCGTTAGTCGAGCATTCAAGCACCGACTCAATATGCCATTCGGAAGGCACTCATTTCAATCAATGCAGTGGAGATGAGTGGATCAACCAAGAATGCGCTCGCAAACATCAAGGCTTATCTTTGAATGCGGTCAGCGGGCAGACCACGCCGCAGACATTTGATCGAGTCGCCGGCCGTAGTCACGCCAGGGCGAGCGAGGCGCCCGACACCAGCAATAGCACAAGAATGATCCTGCGAAACCTGGCCTCGTTGATATTTCGGAATGCGACGATGCCGAGCGCGGAACCCGCGAGCAACGCCGGTAGGCTGATGGCGAGGTCGATCGCGAGCTGCGACGACAAGCTCTGGCGACCGAGCAGCAAGGCCAACGCGAACACCTGCATGATGGCGATGAATGGCTGTACCAGTCCGCGCTGGTCGTTCTTCGTCAGGCCACGCATGTCGCACCAAATGGTCGGAACTGCGCCGGGCATGGCCGTCAATCCCCCGATCAGGCCGCCGCCAAATCCGATCAGTGCCGTGAGATGCCGGCTGCTCGTCGCGGCCTTTGGCGCCAGCGTCGGCCGGAACAGCATGTAGCCTGCATAAAGCGAGACGACGATTCCGAACGCGACGCGCAGTACGCGGGTGTCCGCGTTCTGAAGCATATAGACTGCGACCGGGATGCCGAGTGCGCCGCCGACAATCAGCAGCAGGCTGCCTTCCCAGTGGATGTTGCGACGTAGCGCCCACAGATTGGTGGCCTGCACGCCGATGCTGCAGGCCATCATCAGCGGCACCGCCTCCATCGGCTGGAGAACGCGCAGCAGGATTGCGCCCGCGACCGCCGAGAATGCGAAACCGGCAAGGCTGGAGACGAAAGCGCCGGCAAACACGGCAACGCTCAGAAGAACATGGGTTGCCAGATCCGGCATATGCCTCGCCCCTCGGAAATTTGGCTAATCGAATGGCAGTGATGGTTGGTGCGGCGTGGCGTCGATCATGCACTTCACGTCGCTGTCCGACGCGTGCGTTTGCGGCAGCCCGATCAGGTCACTAACCGCGAAGTGGATAATCAGCGCGGCCAGGATAGTGCGCGCGTGAGGCAGGGCGTGGTGTCACGCGAACTCACTTCTGGTGTTCTGGCGCACCTGGCGGATGGCGTCGATAAGCGCGCTATTGTCGGAGGCATCGCGGATGCTCTTTTCCGTTTGCCGGGATTGCGGGACATAGCTCTCGGAATAGAGCCCGGCGTCAGCTGCAATCAAATGACGGTAGCGACGAAGCGCGCGGATCGCAGTACGGCGCCGCGAGTGATGAAGGGCTTCGAGCAGAAGCGTGAACAGCCCCTTACGCTGCGTGCACAGTCTGGGCCTGCCGTCGGAGGAAATATGCATCGCCGAAGCCTCACGTCAGGAGAGCGTTTCGCGCCGGCAGATTGTCAGCACGCACGGGAAAGCACTGTGAGATATTTCACAGCGATGTCATCGCGCGACACAAATCGACGTGAGGCACCTTGATGATTGCTTGATAAAAGCTTGTGCAATGCCTGCGCACCCGATGTCAGAACATCGAAGCTCGCGGCGCTTCGTTCGGCCCGGCTGCTTCTCCGACGTCAAGCGTTCGATGGCTGCGGGGGCGACAGGCCCCTGACCGCAAGCACGATGGCGTCCGCGCCCGCCTTCCGGTCCACCGATATCTCCTGGTACTCCGGCGAGTTCTGGAATTCCTGCGCCGCAGCCTCATCCGGGAATTCCATGATCACGACCTTGTCGCGCGGCCATTCGCCTTCCAGCACCACCGGATGCGCGTCCGCCACCAGCAGCTTTCCCTCGAATTTCTTGAACACGCCCATGAAGCGCGACTGATAGCGGTCATAGGATTCGCGGCGGGTAAATTTCAGTTGCGCGATGATGTAGACGCTCATGCTCGCTCCTTTACTCGGGCTGGATGCCGGCGACGCGGACATATTCGGTCCAGCGCTCGCGTTCCGCCCGCACTTCGGCCTCGCAGGCGGCGAGATCCGTCGTGTCCCAGGACAGGCCGAACTCGTCCATTCGCTTGCGCACCTCGGGCACCGCCAACGCCTCGTTGATCAGCCCGTTCAACTGCGCGACGATATCGCGCGGCGTCGCGGAAGGCACAGCCATGCCGAGAAATCCGGTGAGCTCAAAGCCCGGGAAGGTCTCGGCGACGGTTGGCACATCGGGCGTGGTTGGCGCGCGTTGCAGCCGCGTGATCGCCAGGGGACGCAACTGGCCGTTCTGCAGATATTGGTTGGAGGCGGTCGTGTCCATGAACAGGCAACTGATCTGGCCGCTGATCAAGTCCGCCACCGCGCGTTGGCGATCGCCCGATACGGCACGCCTTGCAGCTCGACGCCGGCGAGCTTGCCAAGATATTCCGGCGGCGTGCGCGAGGAAGCATTGAAATAACCGAAGGTCAGTTTTCCAGGCTCCGCCCTGGCGGCCGCGATGAAGCCGGCCAGATCGCGCCACGGCGCCTGCGGCCGCACCATCAGATAGCTGCCGCTGGAGCGAAACACGCCGACCACGGTGAAATCGGCCGCGGGATCGTAGGACAGGTTGCGCACCAGGCTGACATTGGCGGCATGGGTGCTGGTGGTGATCAGGAGCACCGTGTGGCCGTCGGGCTCGGCGATCTTCACCGCCATGGTGCCGATGATGCCGTTGGCGCCGGGGCGGTTGTCGATCACGACCGCCTGCTTTGTCTTCTCCTCGATCTGCTTGCCGATCAGGCGCGCTGTGATGTCACCCGACCCGCCAGGGCCGAACGGCACGATGATCTTGATCGGGCGAGACGGATATGAGGCAGCGCGCGCCATCGACGGCAATAACGCTGCGCCGATCAGCGCAAGCGCAGCACGGCGGTCGATCGCGCCAACGACGTGCGAATCCGAGCTATGCCCAAAACTGGCCACCATGGCGCCTCCGTCAGATCGACAGCGACGCCCCGGGATGCGATCCCATCGTCAGCCGCGAAACTTCTTCTTTTTCTTTTTTCCGAACGCGGGCTTTGCAGGCGTTTCATTTTCATGCCGCGGCCGAGCCGCGTGGGCCTGCTCGCCCCGATCACGTCTTTTGGTATCGTACTGCGCGTTGTTGTCAAACGCGGGCTTGCCGGGGGCCTTTGCATTTTTGCCGTGCGGCTTCGGCTTCATTTCCTTATCGCGAACCTGCTGGCGAGGGGCATCCTGGCGCGGCGCGTCCGTCAGCGGCTGGATCCGGATGTTGTCTCCCTTATCGGGACGGCGGATTCGCGCCGCGAAGCGGCTGGCGACGCGCGCGGAAATCTCGAACTCGGTCGTGTTCTCCAGAATCCGGATCGCGCCGATGTCATCCTTCTTGACGCTCCCGCGGCGGCACAGCATCGGCAGCAGCCAACGCGCCTCCGCATTCTTCGTGCGGCCGACCGCAGCGCTGAACCAGACGCTGTCTTCCGAAATGGTATGGCGAGCCGATCCCTTGCCGCCCTGGCGCTCGGCGCGTTCCCTCGCGCGCTCGGCACGGGATTTGACCCGATCCTCTCCCGGATCAACGATATCCTCCGGCGCCGGCAATCGCGCCCGGTAGAGCCGCGCCAGCGCTGCGGCGATATCTTCCGCCGAGCGCTCGGCGAGCAGCGCCTGCGCCAGTGACTGATCCTCCGCCGTCGTCTCCGCCGCGAATACGTCGTCCTTGAGCAGGCGCTCGTGATCGAGTTTTCGGATTTCGTCCGGCTCCGGTGCCACGCCCCATGCGGCATCGATGCCGGCAAGTTTTAGAAGCATCTCCGCGCGGCGCCGCCGCGCCGGCGGCACCAGCAAAATGCTGACGCCCTTGCGGCCGGCGCGGCCGGTACGGCCGGAACGGTGTTGCATCACTTCCGGATCGTTCGGCAGGTCGGCATGGACGACGAGATCGAGGTTCGGCAGATCGATACCCCGCGCCGCAACGTCGGTCGCGACACAGACGCGGGCGCGGCCGTCACGCAGCGCCTGCAGCGCCAGCGTCCGCTCGTTCTGGGTCAATTCGCCTGACAGCGCCACCACCGAGAAACCTCGCTCCAGCAGCGTCGCCTGCAGATGCCGGACCGCATCGCGGGTGTTGCAGAACACCAGCGTGCCCGGCGATTCGTAGAAACGCAGCAGATTGACCACGGCGTGCTCGACATCGCCGGGCGCGATCCGGATCGCGCGATATTCGATGTCGGCATGGCCACCCTCGTCACCCGCGACTTCGACGCGGAAGGCTTGCTGCTGATATTCCTTCGCCAGCGCCACGATGCCGTCCGGCAGCGTTGCCGAGAACAGCAGCGTGCGGCGGTCTTCCGGCGTGGCCTGCAGGATGAATTCCATGTCCTCGCGAAAGCCGAGATCGAGCATCTCGTCGGCTTCGTCGAGCACGATCGCCTTTAATTCCGATACGTCGAGCCGGCCGCGCCGCAGATGGTCGCAGAGCCGTCCCGGCGTGCCGACCACGATGTGGGCGCCCGCGCCGAGTTCGCGCTGCTCGCGGCGCGGGTCCATGCCGCCGACGCAGGAGACGACGCGCGCACCGGCGTGATGATATAACCAGGCGAGTTCGCGATGCACCTGCAGCGCCAGCTCGCGGGTCGGCGCGACGATCAGCGCCAAGGGCGCGGCAGCCGGCTCGAATTGTTCGGCGCCATCGAGCAGATCATTCGCCAGCGCAAGGCCATAGGCGACGGTCTTGCCCGAACCGGTTTGCGCAGACACCAGCAGATCTCGCCCAACGGCCGCGTCAGCCAGCACCGCGGTCTGCACCTTTGTCAGGCGTTCGAAATGGCGATCCGCCAGAGCTCGGGCGAGCGGCGGGGAAGTGAGCGGAAATGTCACGCGTTCGGACCTTGGTTGGCCTGATCGGCCGGAAATGGTGAAGTTCGCCCCGACCGAAATGGCTCGAAACTGCGCAACCAACGACGCGCAGCGGCACGGCCTGACGGGTTTCAATGAGGTGGGCACGCTTTAGGCCAAAACCGGCGCCGGCGCCATCCATTCTTTGCAGCCCGGCCAATCACTTCTACATTATGGTTTCAGGGCATTTTGGGGGAATTAGCCGCCGTGACCGCGTTCGAGACCATTCGCGCCCGGGCCGAGAAGCGCAAGGGCGGCCCCAAGGCGCTGGCCAAACTGCTGCCGCCCAAGCCGGACCCGAAGGCGCTCGCAAAACTCGGCGATGACAGGATCCTCGCCGAGATGACCAAGCGGGTGTTCTCGGCCGGCTTCGCCTGGAGCGTGATCGAGAACAAGTGGCCGGGCTTTGAGAAGGCGTTTCTCGGCTTCAAGCCGGGCCCGCTGTCGCTGAAGCCGGACGAGTTCTGGGACGATCTGATGAAGGACACCCGCATCGTCCGTAACGGCGCCAAGATCATGTCGGTGCGCGCCAATGCCAGTTTTGTCCGCGACATCGCCAAGCAGCACGGCAGCTTCGGCAAATTTCTCGCGGCGTGGCCCTCGTCCGACGAGGCCGGGCTGTTGGAATTGCTGTTCAAGCGCGGCTGCCGGCTCGGCGGCAACACCGGCCAGATGATGCTGCGCTTCATCGGCTGGGATGGTTTTGTGACGTCGCGAGACGTGGTGCTCTGCCTGCGCGATGCCGGGCTCGATATCGCCGAGACCGTCACCTCCAAGCGCGACCTCGCCAAGGTGCAGGCACAGTTCAACGCCTGGGCGGAAGAGAGCGGCCTGCCCTATGTGCAGATCTCGCGAATCTGCGCGCTGTCGATCGGCGAGAATTACGCGGCGGAAAAGCTGGCGAGCATGACGGGCGACGACGAATAGCGAGGTTCTCGCTTTTTCGCTCGCACGTCACCCCACCCACCGCGTCGTCCCGGCCCCCGAGCCGGGACCCATACGCCGCGGCCGTCGTAAGGGGCACGCGGGCAGACGGCTTTCTTTAGCGAGCAACAGCAGATGTCGAAACAAGGCAGAGCATCGACGACCGCACATCATCGATAGATCACGCGGTATGGGTCCCGGCTCAAGGCCGGGACGACGCCTTAATATTACTGCCCGAATCAGATCACGAAAAATCCGTGCGTGCCGTCGCGGCGGAGTTGCTCGACCAAACCGTATTCCCAGTCGAGATATGCCTGCATCGCGCTTTCCCTGACGTCGGTGCCTTCATACGGACGCCGGTAGCGGTGTGACGGATCGGGCTTTGGGATCACCAGCGGCGGTCCGACCTCCAGCGCACTGTCATAACCACCTTCGAAGACATAAACCTCCCATCCCATCTGCGCGAGCCAGGACGCAGTCATGTCGGCGCGAACGTGCAGATTGTCCGTGAGCACGACGCGCGCACCACGCACCGGCGCCGCCATGTCGGTCTCCTGCACCAGTTGCCCGCCGGGATAATGGCGGAAGCCCGGAAGATGACCGGCGGCATATTCCTCCTCCGAACGCACATCGAATCGATAGAGGGTACGCTTGGTGTCCGCCCGCAGCGCCGCCATCTCGGCCGCGCCGATATGGCGGACTCCGGCGCGATAGGCGACATCGCGCGCGCCGGCCTCACCGCCCGCAATCGCGCCGATCTCGCCGCGCCTGCTGGAGCCATGGTCGAGCTTCTGCCTGGCCAGCGTCCAGCCGATCGTGCCGTTGCGCAGCGCCCGCACCTTGTTGGTGGCGCCCGCATTGATCAGCGATTGCGTGCCGATGATCGATCGCGTCCGGCCGGCGCAGTTGACGATGATGGTCGTGTCGGGATCGGGCGCGGCGCGGCCGGCGCGCAACACCAGCTCCGCGCCCGGCACGCTCATCGAGCCGGGGATGTTCATCGTCGCATATTCGTCGAACCGGCGGACGTCGAGGATCTGGATGTTGGCGCCTTCGGCGATCAGCGCGCCGACTTCCTCGGCGGCCAGCGACGGCGTGTGGCGGCGGTGCTCGACCAGTTCGCCAAACGCCTTGGCATAGGAGTTGACGTCCTCGAACACCTCGTAACCGGCCGACTTCCATTCTTGCAGGCCACCGGCGAGTTGGCTGACGTTGTTGTAGCCGCGCACCGCGAACTGCTCCGCAGCCCTGACAACAAGGCCCTCGCCGTCATCATAGAGCACGATAGGGGTATCTTGACGCGGCAGCCGCACTTCGGCTTCCAGCGCAATCCGGTCGGCCGCCATGTTGGCGGCGAATAGCGGATGGCCGGTGGCGAAGGCCGCCTCGTGCCTGACGTCGAGCAGCGCCATTTCCTCCCGCAGCAACAGCGCGGAGCGGACTTCGGAGGACGTGACGGACGGCAAGGGCATGGATCAGAAAACCTGGTGTGGCGGTATTTTATGACTAGCAGCATCGCACGCGGCCCGTCACGCCCGGCAGCGCCATTAACTCTCATGTCATGGGAGGATTGACTAATTGCGCGGGCTGGCCCGAAACCGCGTATGGTGCCGGCCGAATGGATATCCCGGGCCTCTGATGGACCTCAAACAATTGCGCACTTTCCGCGCAGTGGCCGAACTCGGCAGCCTCAGCAAGGCGGCGGACCGGTTGCGCGCCGCCCAGCCGGCGCTGAGCCGGCATATCAAGCTGCTCGAACATGAGCTGCGGGTCGAGCTGTTCGTCCGCAACGGCCGCGGCATGCTGCTGACCAGCGCCGGCCGCATGCTGCTCGACCGCACGACAGGCCTGATCCGCCAGATCGAGCAGGTCAGCGACGACCTCAAATCGGCCAATGGCAACCCCTCGGGGCGCGTCATCCTCGGCATGGTGCCGACGGTCAGCGCCGTGCTGTCCGGCCGCTTCGCCCGCCGCGTCCTCGACGAATTTCCCGACGTCTCGCTGCGCATCGTCGAGAGCTATGGCGGGCACCTGGTCGAATGGCTGCACCGCGGCGAAATGGATCTCGCGATCATCTATGGGCCGGCGGTCGATCTGCATCTGCAGGTCCAGTCGATCGGGCGCGAGGATATCGTGGCAGTCGGGCCGCCGGGGTCTGGGCTGAACAAGCGCAAGCAGGTCGACCTCAAATGGCTGGCGAAGCAGAAGCTGATCCTGCCCAGTATCTCGCATGGCCTGCGGGCGCTGCTGGAGAAGGCGCTGGCGCGCGAAAAGCTCAAGCTCGACGCCATGATCGAGGTCGATTCCTACCGCGCCCAGATCAGCCTGATGGAGGAAGGACTCGGCTATACGCTGCTGCCGCCGTCCGCCATCCGCACCGAAGTCGCGGCCAAGCGCCTGGAGATGGCGACCGTCAATCCATCTGTGTCGCGCGAATTGATCCTGGCCTCGCCGATCGCGCATCCACTATCGATCGCGACGACGACGATCGCGGCGCTGATCGTCTCGGAGATACAGCAGCTCTCGAAGGAGGGGCGCTGGAAGATCAACATGACGGCTTGAGGAGCCTCATGCTGTCTCCGTCATGGCCGGGCTTGTCCCGGCCATCCACGTCCCTTGCTCGCAGTCAGAAGAACGTGGATGCCCGGCACAAGGCCGGGCATGACGACGCAGCGAAGAGCGTGCATCTCAATTAAACAGCGCTTCGTCGCCGAGCACCGATCGCCGGAAGCGCGAGGTCAGGATGACGCCGTCAGCCGGCGGCATCACGAACGGCAGCGCTTCGGGATTGATCTTGATCTGCGCAAACGCCGTGCCGCGGCCCTCATGGGCGAGGTCGCGCAGCTCGGTGACTTCGGCCATGGTGCGGACGATGCGCGAGGTGCGGATGCCGCAGGCGGTGGCGATCGCGGCAAGGTCGACGCCGGACGCGGTCGGCGTCTTCTGCATGCCGGTCTCTCCGAAACGCTCGTTGTCGAGCACGGCGATGGTGAGGTTCTTCGGCGCTTCCACCGCGATCGGCGCGAGCGAGCCCACATTCATCAGCAGTTCGCCGTCGCCGGTGATGACCAGCACCTTGCGCTTCGGCTGCGCCAGCGCCAGGCCGAGCCCGATCATCGAGGCACCGCCCATCGCGCCCCAGAGCGGGAAGTTGTTGGGGTGATCGCCGGCCGACGAAACGTCCCAGTTCGGCGCGCCGAGGCCGGCGATGACGAGCAGGTCGGCGCGGTCGCGCACCAGTTCGTTGACGACGTCGCGGCGATGCAGCAGCGCATTCGGGTTGTTGGTCATTTGCGGGCAAGCTCCTTGAAGTTCTTGGCGCCGAGCACGCGCTGACCGAGCAGCACCGCGACCGGCTTCCAGGTATTGAAGGCAAGGTTCGCCGCGCCCTGCACGGTAGCAGCAACCAGATCAGGATCGTCCACCTTGTTGACGATCACGCCCATCGCTTCCAGCGAAGGCCGCGTGCCCTGCCCCATCGGGATCTGCCATGGATTGAATTCGCCCCAATCGCCGCGCATGGTGACGATCATCAATAGCGGCATGTGGCAGATCACCGGCAGCGACAGCATGTTGATGCAATTGCCAACACCGCTCGACTGCAGCAGCAGCACGCCACGCTCGCCGCCAAGCCATGCGCCCGCCAGCATCGCGACGCCCTCTTCTTCCGTCGTCAGCGTGACGACGCGCGTGTCCGGATCAGCCTCGAAGGAACGGATCAGGCGGCTGTGACCGGCATCCGGCACCATGGCGACCTGGCGGATGCCGGCGTCTTTCAGCACACGATAGATTTCGTCCGGCCATGTCGGTAACGCGGCCTGCGCCGCGCTGCCTGCTTTTGCTGCTTCCGCCATCGGGCTCCGTTCCTCCGCGATTCCTGACTGAGTTGCCGGGACAATAGAGTGCGTCGGGAATTCGAGGAATTTGAATGTGGACATGGCTTGTATCGCGAAATTGAAAGGCTGGCATAGACCGGACGAGGGGCGGCGTCTTTGCAGAGCCACGCATTGCAGCGTTCGCGATGCTCCGTGACTTGATTCGTTTGGCGGTAAAGAATTCGTTCTGACAACCTCGGCGGGAATTGTTCTTGATTTGTTCCAGTCGTCCATGGTGCAGGCTGTCCGAATTGTAATCTTGGAGTTCTTCGATGGACCGCGTTCAGCCTGGTTACGTTCGGCTCGTTCTTCATGATGATGAAAACACCCCGCAGGATTTTGTCATCGGTCTGCTCCGCTCCGTGTTCAGTCAATCGCCGGCCGATGCTGTCGAGGTGATGGTTACCATCGAGAAGAGCGGAAAGGCGGCGTGTGGCACGTTTCCCCGCGCCGTTGCCGAAGCGCTGATGCAGGCAGCCCAAGAACGAATTCGGGCATCCGGCCATCAGCTGACGATGACGGCGCAAGCCGGCGACGACCTCGGCAGCGATCGCTGCAAGCTGTGCGGCAATTTTTCCGAGCACCCGCTCCGTCTGGTTCGCAAGATGGCGCTGGTTTGTGACGACTGTATGCTGTCCACCGCAGAGCAACTTGGCGTCGTCAAGGCAACAAGGCGATTCGACTATGCTTGCAACGCCATCGAGTGGCATTTCGCGGGCTTCGCTCCGGATGATCTGATTTCAGCATCCCGTCGATTTCCCGGCCATATGCGCGCCGACGTTCAGATCGCGATCGACCGACTGTTCTCCGGCGGGCCCGGCAGGTTCTTTGGGATTCAGGAGTATCACCGCTACGACACCCTCACCTTCGCCGCGCTGACAAGGCCTGGACACAGCGCGCATGCCATTGCGCCGGCGCAATACAATGATGTCGAGGTTGGTGACGCCGAGCCGGTCAAGTGCCTCGAAAACGGACTTTGGCTTTCCGACGCCGGGGACCTGCGATACGCGGTCGTGCTGTCCGCTCATCGCGAACATGGTGAAGAAACGGGTGTCCGGATCGAGATCGCGGTGCCGTCAGGGGAAGCGGGCGCGGAGTTCGTGAGGCTCTGCTTCGCGGCCATCGAGAAGGCCGTCAACGCCGCGAACTGCTACCGCGGCACGTTCCTGTCATTCGATGTCGGTGCCAATTATCGTGGCCGGTCACGAGGACTGATGGTGCACCGGCTGCCGCCCGTCGAACGCGCCAATTTGATCCTGCCCGAGACGGCACTGAAGCTGCTCGACCACAACATTCTGAGCTTCGTGCAGCGCCGCGAACAGCTGCGCCAATTGGGTCAGTCGACCCGCAAGGGCATCCTGGTCTACGGCCCGCCCGGCACCGGAAAGGCCCACACCATTCGCTATCTCGCCAACAACTTGCCGGGTCACACGACATTGATCATCACGGCCGCGCAGGTCGCCTTGCTGGGGGCCTACATGAACCTTGCTCGCCTGCTGCAGCCGGCGATGGTGGTCATCGAGGACGTCGATCTCATCGCACGGGATCGCGAAGCGATGGGACCGTGCGAAGAAACGCTGCTCAACAAGCTTCTCAACGAGATGGACGGCTTGAAGGAAGATGCGGATATCCTGTTTGTCCTCACCACCAACCGCCCCGAACAACTCGAAGGCGCACTCGCAAACCGGCCCGGCCGGATCGATCAGGCGATCGAGATTCCGCTGCCGGACGATGCCGGCCGACGGAAACTGGTGCAGCTTTATGGCGCCGGTTTGCGGCTCGACGAGACGGTGATCGATGAGGCCGTCCGGCGAACCAAAGGCATGAGCGCCGCCTTCATCAAGGAGCTGATGCGACGAACCGCGCAGGCCTGCATTGCACGCGATGGCGGCACCGCCATCACGCCAGCCGATCTCGGCGAGGCGCTCGATGACATGCTGTTTGCGAGCGGCAAGCTCAACATCAAGCTGCTCGGAGGCGCGCGCGACACGGCGCCGGCGGTTGCGCACGCGTGACCGTTCGGCCCGCGACGGGCAGGTTACCGGATACTACTTCGGCTTGGAATCCGGCGGGCAGTCCGGCGATACTTTCAATGGTTTGCCTCCGCTCTGCACCGTAGGCGCGGCAGAATTGGATCCGCCCGCATCCGGCAATACGGCGCTCTTCTCGACCGCCATCGAATTGGCGGTCTTTTCCTCGCCGCTTCCCGTCGTCGCAGCAGGTGAGGTGGTGCAAGCCGTCTCCGCCTTGGCGTCCGAAGCATTGGAGGTCTGGGCAGCCGCGGCGCCCATACCCAACAGCCCGGCGACGATCACTCCCAAGACCCGTATCATCGTATTCTCCCGCTATGCCTGCCCGCAGCAAACGTTCCCCGGCAATGATGGTTCCGGGCTGTGGCCGCGACATTGCGACAACCTCCCGGCAGGTCGTATGTTGCGGCAACGCAAGGGGCCCCCAGATGACCATCGACCTCACCCGCCGCACCCTGCTCCACCTCGCCGGCGCCTCGTCGCTGACGGCGGCGGCTGCGGCCGCCGCGCGGGCCGAGGGCACGTCGGGCGGCGGGCCGACATTTGCAAGCCGAACGCCGATGCGGGTGGGCATGGTGACGTTGCGCGTACGCAATCTTGATCTCGTCACCGACTACTATCGTGATGTCCTTGGACTCACGGTGATGGCGCGCTCGATGATGGGCGCGCTGCTCGGCGCGGGTGGCGTACGGCTCTTAAATCTGCAGCGGCGCGAGAACGCGCCGCGCGAGGCGCGGAATGCGGCCGGGCTGTACCACACCTCGTTTCTGATGCCGATGCGAAAAGACCTTGCGCGCCTGCTGGTGCACGCGGCCGCCAACAAGGTCCGGCTGACCGGCTTCGCCGACCACCTCGTCAGCGAATCCGTCTATCTCGACGATCCCGAAGGCAACGGCATCGAGGTCTATGCCGACCGCGCCCCCGACACCTGGAAATGGGACGGCGACTCGGTCGCGATGGCAACCGACCCGCTCGACATCGACGGGCTACTGGCGCTGTCAGGCACGCGCACGACCGACTACGCCAAGGCGCCCGACGATCTCCGCATCGGCCACATGCATCTGCGCGTCGGCGACCTCGACCAGGCCGACCGATTCTACGGCGGCGGCATCGGCCTGGACCCGACACGCAAGCGCAGCGGCGCGGCGTTCCTCTCGTCCGGCCGCTATCATCATCACCTCGGCATCAACGTCTGGCAAAGCGCCGGCGCCGGGCCGCGCGACGCCACAGCCTTGGGACTGGCATGGTTTTCATTGGAGGTCGCGGCCGATGCCATTATGCAGGCGCAGTCACGGCGCTTGCGGCAGGCGGGCGCGCCGGTCACCGCGATCGAGAACGGCATTGAGACATCGGACCCCTGGGGCACGATGGTGCGCCTTGTCAGAGTCTGAAGCCCTGCTCGGCCGTCGATGGCGGCCGGCGTTCCGATGGTCTCTACTGGCAAGGCGGAACGGGGCTGCTTCTGCCGGAAGACTTGAGCCTTATTTCTTCTTGCCGGTACCCAAGGTCGGCTGCCAGCCACCGTTCTTCTGGCTCGGCGCCGCGGCGATCACCTTGATCTTCTCTTTCTTGGGCTTCTTGGCTTCCCGATTGCCTCTTTGCTCGCCTTTGGCCATGTCGCTCTCCCTGAGAATAATGGTGGTCTCGGCTCTCGCCCGATTTGTCGTTCAGAGGCCGGGTACATGCAGATCAAATTGGACCTTCAAAACCCGATCAGATCAAGCGTTCGGCCCCGAAACGATTCCGCCTTCACGCAATCTCGTCGGTCCACACCCTGAAGCCGGCCAACGTGTTGGGCCCGAAGGTTTGCGTGATCGGCACGTCGGAAGCGTCGCGGCCCAGCGCGATCAGCACGCGGCCGATCCTCGGCACATTGTTGCGTGGATCGAAGGTGCGCCAATGGCCGCCGATATAGGCCTCGAACCAGCCGGCGAAGTCGCCAACGGCCCAGGGTTTCGGCGTTCCGATGTCGCTCAGATACCCTGTGCAATAGCGCGCGGGAATGTTCATGCAGCGGCAGAACGCGATGGCCAGATGGGCGTAGTCGCGGCAGACGCCCTTGCCTTCCTCATAAGCCTCGCACGCCGTCTTGCTGGCACGCGCATGCTCATATCCAAACACGATGTGACGGTGCACGAAATCGCAGATCGCCTGCACTCGCGCCCAGCCCGGCGGCGTCTTCTCGAACAATCGCCAGGCGATGTCGGAAAGTCGGTCGGTCTCGCAATAGCGGCTGCCGAGCAGATACACCAAAGTATCCGCGGGAAGATCCTCCACCGCATGCTGAACCGCGGAAGCAAACACCGGATCGGGCAGACCGCTGTCGCGCACCACGCCGTCACCGGCAAGACGTACGCGTCCGGCAGGCGCGACCATACGGCTGCACCAATTGCCGAACATGTCGCGATAGGGTGAGATCTCGACAACCGGGTCGGTGGTGAGGAAGTCCGGCACGATGACATCGGATGCGCGGGTGAAGTGCATGCCCAGCACCATGATCATCGGTGTCGTCTGCGGAAAATCGTAGAGCATCTCGAATCCAACCCGAAGCTTCATTCGAAATGACTTCCTCAACTGCCAAGGGCTCGAAGTGGCGATGAAACCGGCGAATACAAGCCGCCACCCGGCTTATTCGATCAAAATGCGCCTCCAGCCGAGAAAACGATAGCTAATTGCCGGGAAAGCGCGCAGGCTGCAAAGATGTCCGGAAAACATCAGAACTTCGCACGCAGATTTGCCCGGCGGCCGGCATGAGCACGCGCACCCGCAGGGAAACGGTTCATTTCAGGCATCCGTTTCATATCAAGGGGATTGATCGGCAGCTCCCGCCGGGAGCGTACGAAGTCATCGCCGATGAGGAGATGATCGAAGGCCTTTCGTTCCCCTGCTTTCGGCGGGTCGCCACCTTGATCATGGTGCCCGGCGCTCTGCCGCAACAATCCTCGACGGAGATGATCTCGATCAGCGCGACCGATCTTTCCGAGGCGCAACGTCTCGATGCGAGCGCGCCGCGGTGACCGACACGCCGATCGATCTCGACAAGCACCGCGGCATGGCGGCGCAAAAGGCTACCGACATCCGCCGCGTTATTGCCGACGTCGAGGCCAACGCAAAACTGCTGCGCGACAAGCAGGGCGTTGTCGAACTTGAAATCCTCGGCGCGCCGGCCACCTCGTGGCCCGAGGCAGTGGCCAAGGCGCGTTACGTGCTAAACCTGTACGCTGCCGGCCTCGCGTCAACCGACACGCATCACCGCGACCTCGTCGCCGCCGTGCTTGCCGATCTCACCCGGCTTTCTGTGGAGGACAGCTGAACAGGCTGGGCCTGCAAAGCACCCTCCAATTCATCCAGCCGTTCCGACCGGTAACGGCGTAAACCGAAAGTACCCGATGCAAAACCTCTCGCCACGTCATGTCATGGCCGAAGAATCGCTTCGTCTCGGAGTGGAGTCCGGCTGGTATGCGACCAAGGTCAGTGGAACCTTCGTCTCGGGACCACATTCTTCCGAGGCGGATTGCTTGCGCATGATCGCAGAAACAAATCCGCCGCCGGTGGCGAAAAGAAAAAGCTGACCGACAAGATCGCACCGTTTCGGGAGGAAGCCTTGATGACCTTCTCGCGCGGCAACGTTCGAGGCTATGACGACGACCGGATGGTCCTGCTGTTCTCCATGATGGATGACGGCCGGGAAGTTCCCTGCGCCGTCAGCGCTTCGGCGATGGATGAACTGGAGCATGTGCCGCGGACGCCGGCCAACCGGCGCGAGGAACAGTTCGCGCGGCTGCGGGACCGAATCGAGGCCTGTGCGTCGCGCAAATTCCAGGCGCGGGAATTCGAAGGCACGCCCCCCGGCATCATCGTGCGCGGCATCGATCTCCGATCCTGAAGACCCCAGCGGCTTCATCAAGGTAGCGGGCGCCGGTTTGCGAACCGCCGCCCGATCATGTTTTATGGTCCGAGATGTTTCTCAAGAGGACCGATGGCATGAACTTGCCGATGAGCTGGGACGAATGGGCCGACCACGACGGCGTGGCGCTGGCCACGCGCGTCGCCAAGGGCGAACTGACGGCCGCCGAGCTGGCGGCGCAGGCCGCCGCCGGCATCGCCAGAGTCGATTCCGCGCTTTCCGGCGTCGTCGAAGTCTTCGAGGATGCGGTCGCAGACCCCGCCACCGACGGCACCAATCTGGACGGCCCGTTTGCCGGCCTGCCGTTTCTGGTGAAGGACCTCGGTCCCACCATGAAGGGCCGGCTGCAGGAAATGGGCTCGCGCTACATGCGCGGCAACCGCGCTGCCGCGGATACCTTCATGACGTCGAAGATGCGCGGCGCCGGGCTCAATCTGATCGGCCGCACCACCACGCCGGAATTCGGCGTCTGCAGTTCGGCCGACAATCCCGACGTCTATGTCACCCGCAATCCCTGGAATACCGACTACACCACCTGTGGCTCGTCTGCCGGCAGCGCCGCGATGGTCGCGGCGGGCGCGGTGCCGATCGCGCACGCCACCGACGGCGGCGGCTCGATCCGGATTCCCGCAGGCGTCAACGGCAATATCGGCTTAAAGGTGTCTCGCGGCGTGTTCTCGCTGTCGCCGCTTTTGTCCGATCTCTCAGGGCTGGTCTCGATTCAAGGCTGCCAGTCACGCACGGTGCGCGACACCGCGGCCTTCGTCGACGCCTGCCGGGGGCCTTCGCCCGGCGAGTTCATGCCGTTCTGGTCGCCGCCCGAGTCCTATACGCGAATGATCGCGCGCGATCCGGCGCGGCTGCGCATCGCGCTGTCGCACCAATGGGGAGAGTACACGGCGACGCCGCATATCGTGGCTGAACTGGAGAAGACCGGGCGCTTTCTCGAGGGCCTCGGCCATCATGTCGACTATGCGCTGCCGGATCTGGATTACCGCGAAGCCTTTGCGGCGCAGACCACCTGCTACATCAGTAATTTCGCAGTGGTGATCTCCAACATGCTGGCGGCGCGGGGCCTGGACAAGCCGCCGGAGGACTTGATCGAGCCGGTCAACATCCGGATCTGGGAGCACGGGAGGAACACAAGCTATGCCGAGCGGGCACGAATGCAGGCCGTGTTCAACACGACCTCGCGCGGCTTCGGCGCGTTCTTCGAGGACTGGGACATCATCCTCACCCCGATCACGGCCTTGCCGACGCCGAAGGTCGGCACGAAAGAATTCCTGACCACCAGCGACAATCCCGACGTGCTGGACTGGTTCGGCAATCTGTGGCGCAACTTCGCCTTCACGCCGCTCGGCAATCTCTGCGGCATCCCCGCGATCTCGCTGCCGCTCGCCACCCACGAGCACGGCCTGCCGCTCGGCATCCAGGCGATCGCGCGGCAGGCCAATGACGGCTTGCTGCTGCAATTCGCCGCGCAGATCGAGCGCGCCATCGAGGGCAAGTGGAATGCGGGTCAGCGGCCCGGCGTGCATGTGGCGCGGGGTTGATCCTCGCGTTCACGGAATCAAAGCGGAGCCGTCGGTCCAGCCGCGCGGCGCGCGGACTCCTCCGCCTGCCGGAGCAACGCGTCGTGCGCTTCCTTGAGGCGCTTCAAGCTCGCCATGTTGATCTCGCGCTTCTCATCGAGCCGGTTGAGATTGCACAGTTCAGCCTTGACCTGGGAAAGGTTGAGGAGATGGTCCATGCGTTCGACCCTTGCGCTGCGGGCTGGTCCGTCGTTTGAAGTTCATGATGTCGGCGGGACGAAGCAGGCTTAACACGCCGCTCGCGGTCCGATTATGAAATGCGCCACACAGCTCAATGCTGTCGGCGGATCGTCCGTTCGCTGCCGCCCATGGCGGAATCAAAACATCTAAAACAACCCCATGCACAGTAGCGATGTGCCCGGAATCGCTATGCTTTTCGCTGCGACTTCCGGGCACGAAACAGCCTTCGCCCCTACTTCCATTTGGCCAGATAGAACCGCGGCAGTTCGTCCGGGTACGGCGTGAAATCGAGCGCCTTGGCGTAGCCGTAGGTCGTCACGTAGGTGTGCAGCGGCGCCCAGTAGGCCTGTTCGGTGATCTTCCTGATAACAGCCGAATACGCCTCCTTGCGAACCTCCGGATCGATGCTCGATCCGCCCTGCAGCAGTCCCTTGTGCACATCGGGATCTTTCGCGTAGTCGTCGGCGCCGTTGTCGAAGAAGTTGGGCAGGAACGCCGAGACGTCGTTGATCGAAAAGCTGCCCCAGCTGCCGAGATACATCCGCACCTCGCCGGCCTTGGCGCGCTGGATCAGCGCTGCGGTCTGCAGCTGGTTGAGCTTGGCGCGGATGCCGACCGCCATCAGGTAATTCTGCACCGCGGAGCCCCATTGCGGCAGCACGTAGCTGGCCAACTCAATGTCGAAGCCGTCGGGATAGCCGGCTTCGGCGAGCAGTTGCTTGGCCTTCGCCGGATCGTAGTCGTACTTCACGGCGGCTTCGGCGTCGCAGCCGAACTGCGACGGGAAGCATGGCGCCGCCGGCACGCGGCTGCCGCCGGTGACGAGCTTGTCGGCGATCGCCTTGCGGTCGATCGCATGCCAGATCGCCTGGCGCACCTTCTGCTTGGTCAGGGGATTGTCGGCGCCGGTGCGGCCGGCGGCGTCGAGCGAGAGAAAGCCGACCCGCATCGATTCCTTCCGCACCGCTTGCAGATGCGGCATTTTGTTCACGGGATCGAGCTGGTCCGGATTCATGTTCCAGATCCAGTCGGCGCGGCCGGCGAGCAGCTCGGTCATTTCGGTGGTGGCGTCGGGAACGAAGCGCACGCTCATCTTCTTGATCGCGGGCTTGCCCTTCGGGCTGCCGGCCCAGTAGTCCTCGAACCGCTCGAAATCGATCGACACGCCCGGCTCGACCTTGGTCATCTTGAAGGGACCCGCGCCGACCGGCGCCTTGGCGTAGCCCTCCGCGCCGACCTTCTCGCGATAGGCCTTTGGATAGATCGGGATCACCAGTGCGAAATATTCCAGCGCCGCGGGATTTGGCCGCTTCATGGTGATGCGGACCGAAAGGTCGCCGGTCTTCTCGGCCTTCTCGAGCCAGTTGTAGTTCGCCGGCGTCGACAATTTGCTGGCGGGATCGGCGATCAAATTGATGGTGTAGACGACGTCGTCGGCGGTGAACGCGCTGCCGTCGTGAAACTTGACGCCGGGCCGCAAGGTGAAATCGATCGTCTTGGCGTCCGGCTGCTTCCACTCGGTGGCGAGCAGCGGCTCGAGCTTGAACGTATCGGGGTTGCGGTAGACCAGTGCGTCCCAGCCCTGATGGTGCATCACGACGCCGGTGCGCAGATTGTTGTAATAGGGATCGATGTTGGGCACCGCGTCCCGCATCACGATGCGCAGCGTATCGGCGGACTTTTGCGCCATCGCGGGCATCGCCGCGGCGGCGAACAGCGCCATCGCCAGAATGGCCGAGCCGAGCCTGTTATTCAGTCGCATATCGCCCTCCATGAGCCGTGTTGTCTCAAACCAGTTTTTCCCGCGGCGGCGCGAGCCCGCATCATGCCAGATGACATTCTACCATCCCCTGCGGCGGGCGTATCATGCGCCGCGGCGCCTCCTCGCGGCAGCGGTCGATCGCCGAACGGCAGCGCGGGTTGAAGCGGCAGCCCGGGGGAATATTCGACGGATCCGGCATTATGTCGCCGAGGCCGAGGTCCGGCACGCCTTTGCCCGGCTCCGGCGTCAGCACGCTCTGCAGCAGCGCCCTTGTGTATGGGTGCGCGGGCGCGCGGAACAGCGCATCGGTCTCGTTGCGCTCGACGAAGCGGCCGAGATACATCACCGCGACCTCGCTGGCGACATGCTCGACGACCGCGAGATTGTGGCTGATGAAGAGGTAGGTCAGCCCGAGGTCGCGGCGCAGCTCGGCGAGCAGATTGAGGATCTGCGCCTGCACCGAGACGTCGAGCGCGCTGGTCGGCTCGTCGCAGATCACGATACGGGGCTCCAGAACCAGCGCACGCGCGATCGCCGCGCGCTGGCGCTGCCCGCCGGAAAGTTGTGATGGCATGCGTTCGCCCATCGCTGCCGTCAGACCGACGCGTTCGAGGATGCTGCCGACGCGGCGGTCAATCTCGGTGCGCGTAAACGTGCCCTGCGCCTCCAGCGGCAGCGCCACGATATCCCTGATGCGGCGGCGCGGATTGAGCGAAGCGAACGGATCCTGAAACACCGGCTGGATCAGCCTTGCACGCGCCTTGCGGTCGAGCTCGAACAGACGCTTGCCATCGACCAGCACGGTGCCCGATGTCGGCTTGAGCAGCCCGAGGATCAGGCGCGCCAAAGTGGACTTGCCGCAGCCGGATTCGCCGACGATGCCGAGCACGCTGCCCGCTGGCACGCTGAAGGTGACGTCATCCACCGCGACCACGCGCTTTTCCGCCGACATCAAGCCGGTGTGGACGCGGAACTCGCAGCGCAGATTCTCAACCTCGATCGCGGCGGTCATGCGGGTTGCAGCTCCGCACGATCTGGTTCGAGCCGGCATAGAAAATCGTGCGCCTCCCCGGCCGGCCGCCGCGGAATGTCGCCCGCGCAGGTTTCCACCGCGTGGGCGCAGCGCGAGCGGAAGGCGCAACCGGCAAAGCCAGGCCCGATCGCCGGCACCACCCCCGGGATCGATCCCAGCGGCTTGTCCCGTTGCACGCGGCCCGGCACCGGCACGCAGGACAGCAGCCCGCGCGTATAGGGATGCTGCGGCGCGCGGAACAAGTCGGCGGTCGGCGCGCGCTCGACCACCTCGCCGGCATACATGACCGACACATGGTCGGCGATGCGGGCGACGATGCCGAGGTCGTGGGTGATCAGCAGGATCGAGAGCCCGAGGTCGCGCTTGAGGCCGGCGAGCAGCCGCAGGATCTGCGCCTGCACCGTGACATCGAGCGCGGTGGTCGGCTCGTCGGCGATCAGGAGTTCGGGATCGCACATCAGCGCCATCGCGATCATCACCCGCTGGCGCAGGCCGCCGGACAGCTGGTGCGGGAATTGGCCGAGCCGCATGCCCGGCGCGGTGATGCCGACGCGGCCCATCAGCTCGGCAGCGCGATCCAGCGCCGCCGCGCGCGAGCCGCCCTTGTGGCGGGTCAGCACTTCCGCCATCTGCGAGCCGATGGTGAAGGCTGGATTGAGGCTCGTCATCGGCTCCTGGAAGATCATCGCCATGCGGTTGCCGCGCAGCCGCGCCATTTCGCGGTCGGACAGCGAGAGCAAATCGATGCCGGCAAAGCTCATCCTTTGCGCCGAGCGCTGGCCGCCGCGCGCCAGCAGGCTCATCACCGCCAGCGCCGTGACGGATTTTCCGCAACCGGATTCGCCGACCAGGCAATGGGTTTCGCCCTTCTCGACCCGGAACGAGGCGCCGCGCACCGCCGCGGTGCGGCCGCCGAAACCGACCTGCAGTCCCTCGACCTCCAGCAACGCGCTCATCGCAGCCGCTCCGCGCCGAGCAGATTCCGCAGACCGTCGCCGACGAGGTTGATGCCGAGCACCAGGATGGCGAGCGCGATGCCGGGGATCATGATGACCCAGGGCGAGAAGAACATGTAATCCTTGCCCTCGGCGATCATCAGGCCCCATGACGGCAGCGGCGGTGGCACGCCGAGGCCGAGAAACGACAGCGCGGCTTCCAGCAATATCGCCAGCGCCATTTCCAGCGTCGCCACGACGGCGAGGTGGCTGGCGATGTTCGGCAGAATCTCCTTGATCAGGATGTGCGGCATCGAGGCTCCGGCGCACCAGGCGGCGCTGACATAATCGTGGTTGCGGACCTGCATCGTGGTGGAGCGCGCCACCACCGCAAAACGGTCCCACAGCAACAGCCCGAGCGTCGCCATCACAAGCCAGAGGCCCGATCCCATCAGCCCGACCACGGCGAGCGCCACCAGCACCACGGGGATCGACAGTCGCGTGGTGATGGCGAACAGCACGACGTCGTCGACGCGGCCGCCGAAGAAGCCGCCGAGCACGCCGAGTGTGATGCCGATCAGGCCCGAGGTGATCACGGTCATGATGCCGATCAAGAGCGAGATGCGCGCGCCATAGACCAGCCGGGCCAGATAGTCGCGACCGAGCTGGTCGGTGCCGAGAAGATGCTCCGGCTGCGTGCCCTCCATCCAGAACGGCGGCTTGAGACGGTTGCCGAGATCCTGCGTGAACGGGTCCGCCGGCACCAGCGCGTTGCCGATGATGGCGGCGACCACCACGACCGCGACGATGGCGAGGCCGATCGCGAAAGCGGCGTTGCCGAGACGCGAACTGGCAGCGCCGGACGGTTGCGGCGCCTGAATGGCGAGCGGCTCGCTCATGCCGTGCGCAGCCTCGGATCAAGCAGAGCGTTGAGGATGTCGGCCAGCAGCGTCAGGCCGATATAGAACACGGCGAGCACCAGCACCACCGCCTGCACCACGGGAAAATCGTTCTTGGCGATGCTCTCCCAGCCGAGATAGCCGACGCCATGCAGCGCGAACACGGTCTCGATCACGATCGAACCGCCCAGCATGAAGCCGAGCTGAACCGCGGCGATCGAGACGACGGGAATGGCAGCGTTGCGCAGCGCATGCTTGAAGATGATCCGCGCCCGCGACAGACCCTTCGCGCGCGCCGTTCGGATATAATCCGAGGCCATCGCCTCGATCATGCCGGAGCGCGTCAGCCGCGTCAGCGCCGGAATCGCGGTAAAGGCGAGCACGATCCCGGGCATCACGAAGTGCTGCCAGCTGCCGGTGCCTGAAATGGGCAGGAGGCCGAGCTGCAGGCCGAGCACGATCATCAGGATCAACGCCAGCCAGAAGCTCGGCACCGCCTGCCCCACCATGGTGAACAGCGTGACGGCGCGGTCGACCCAGCTGTTTTCGCGCAGCGCCGCCAGGATGCCGAGCGGGATCGAGATGACCAGCGCCAGACTCAAGCCCACCAGGCCGAGCGTCACTGTCGTGGGCAGGCGCTTCAGGATCAGGTTCGCCACGCTGTCCTTGAAGAAATAGCTCTGGCCGAAATCGCCGACCATGGCGCGGCCGATCCAGGCGAAGAATTGCACATAGAGCGGCCGGTCGAGGCCGTAGGCCTTGCGCACGATCTCGACGTCGGCCTGCGTCGCCGACGGGCCGGCGATCGAAACGGCCAGGTCGCCGGACAATCGCGTCAGCAGGAAGGCGAGCGTCATCACGGTGAACGCGACCAGCACACCGATGGCAAGACGCCGGGCAATCAGACGCAACATTCACTAAACTCCATGACCGACGAACGCCCTCACGTTCCCAGTCCAACCGCGCCAACGCAACCGTGTCACCAAACCGTCATCTCATGCAAGACGGTTGGGGACGCCCCTTGCCCGCGCGACCGCCAGTCGAGATGGAAAGCAATGTGTGTGCCAACGCAAAACGCAGCCTCTCCGTATTGTCTGATCCGAGATTTTTGGACCATTTCCGGTCCAAATTGAGAACAGGCGCCCACTGCTCAGCGGGGGACAAACGGGCGTGTGCTATTTCAAAGCCTTTAGCTGACTGGTTGACTTCTCAATGAGACCAGTCAGTTCGGCTTCCAGAGTCGCAGTACCTTCGAGCAAGGCAGCGCATATTCGAGTCAGCGGAACCGAATTTACCGAGGTGGGGTCGGGATAAACAGGATAAATATTCGGATCGAAAGCCAACGATATCCTGAGCATATGCCGGCGAAGCACGTCGATCTTTCCGACCAGGTCAATGGGGAATAGCTGAACCTTTTGCCAAGCAGCATCAATTGCTGGGCAGGTGTCGATCATAAGCTTCGCGCTGTTGACGCCGTCCCGGTCCGGTGTCGCAAATGCGCCCGTCGCCAGCTTAGCATCGATGTCTTTGTCAACTGCAATACCACGAACGAGCGTTCTTATTAGCACCACCTCATATCTTAGACGTAATAATAAGCCGAGCTTCTCGCGCTCGTGCTCTCTGATGCTCACCCGATGGTCGAACCGCGTCTTCGACGTCGCGCCGACGTAAGCGATCGTGGCTGCGACCAACGCAATCACGGCAGCAAACGTAGGCTGGAAGTCTTTGAATACGTCGTAAAGTGAGTGTGCGGCAGAGTCAGGCATCACCCACGGTTGCACAATCGGAGCGCGGATGTCGAGTGCCAACCTCTTACCGGCATTTCGGAAAGCGCCGCCCTTTCCAAGCGATCGACAGCGACAGGTCACCGGCCCGTAACCACATTCCCCGCTTGTACAATGTCATGAAATATAACGTCCGGGCGCGAACGGCGTGACGTCATAAGGTGGCGGCGCGCCGGCGATCATCGCGGCGATGGCGGCGCCGGTGGCGGGGCCCGTGGTGAAGCCGATGTGCTGGTTGCCGAAGGCGAGCCACAGGCCGGCATGGCGGGGCGCCGGGCCGATCATCGGCAGGCTGTCGGGCAATGTCGGGCGCGCGCCGCGCCAGACCTCCCCGACGGGGTCGCCGAACTCCACCACCTCGCGCGCCAGCGGCACGACCTGCTCGATCTGCGCGAACGACGACGGCGCATCGCGGCCGGTCAGTTCGACGCCGGACGAGACCCGGATGCCCCGCTCCATCGGCGTGACAAAGAAGCAGCCGTCGACATCATAGATCGGGCGCCGCAGCGACCGCGCCGGATTGGGCGTGAATTCGCGGTGATAGCCGCGTTCGGCGGCGAGCGGCACGCGATAGCCGAGCGGACGCAAAATATCCGCCGACCACGGCCCGAGCGCCACCACGACATGGCGAGCCGATATCTCACGGCGCGAAAGCGACACACGCCAGCCTTCCCGATCGGGTATGATCGCCATGACTTCAGATTGGCTGATCCTGCCACCGGCAGCGGCGAACATCTGCGCATAGGCCTTGACCACCGAGCCCGGTGAATCGACCGAGGCCGATTCGCCGTGCAGCAGGCCGACCTTGTAGACCGGCACGATATCCGGTTCGATCGCGGAGATCGCCTGGCGGTCGAGCACCTGGCTGGCGATGCCGTATTCGGCGAGCAGGGCCTGCTCCCGCTTCGCCGTTTCGATCGAGTCGCCGCGCCATGCCTTCAGCGAACCGGTATCGCGGAGACGATGGCCCGCTCCCGCCTGCACGATCCATTCACGGTGCAGCTTCCCCGATGCGCCGATCAGCCCGCGCAGGGCGTCCGCACGCGGCTTCAGACGCGAGGGCGATGCGTCGGCGAGGAAGCGCAGCACCCAGCCGGGGTTCTGGATTACCCAGAGCGGATTCCATCGCAGGGCGGCGTGGCGGTTGGTGAGATATTTCGGCAGCGACTTCCAGAGCGACGGGTTGTTGAGCGGCGTGACCGAACTGCTGGAGATGATGCCGGCATTGCCGTAGGAGGTCTCGCTGCCAGGCTCGCGCCGATCAACAAGAATGACCGACATCCCGCGCACCCGCGCGGCATAGGCGCTCGACACCCCGACGATGCCCGCGCCGAGCACGGCGACATCAACTGTTTCTTCCGGCATCGGCTTTCCAAACACCCATCTGGCAGAATCTCACTTCGCAGCGCGGCCGCACATGGCGGCATGGCACCCGGAATTTTTCGCGTCCCGATCTGGCACGGCCCGGGTCGACGAAGCAACACGTGAATGCATGGAGGCGGTTGACGGGATGCATCGCTCCTCGGCGAGAACCGGCTTGAAAGCGCGAGGCCGAAGCGGCAATTTGACCGCCGGTCTTCGGTCTTCAAGTGCACGCCAAACGCCCGACGGCTCTTCTCCAGAACCGATAGAAAAGCCACACCATAAAGGTTCGTCTGCCATGGGAAAACCCTCCGGTCCGCTCGCTGGTATCACGGTTCTGGACATCAGCAGCGTGCTGTACGGTCCATACGCCGGCCAAACGCTCGGCGATTGGGGCGCTGACGTCATCAAGATCGAGCCGCCGACGGGAGACACCTGGCGCTACAGCGGCCAGTTCCGCAACCGCGGCATGAGCGGACAGTTCATGGCGGTGAACAGGAACAAGCGCAGCCTGGCGCTGGATCTCAAGCAGGCGGACGGCAAAGCCGTGTTGCAGCGTCTGATCGCCACCGCGGACGTGCTGCTCACCAATATCCGCCCGGCGGCCCTGGCGCGGCTTGGCTTCGGCTATGAAGCCTGCCAGAAGATCAATCCCCGGCTGATCTACGCTGCAGCCACCGGTTTCGGACAGGACGGTCCGTGGGCCGCCCGCCCCGCCTTCGACGAGGTGATCCAGGCCAGCTCCGGCTTTGCTTCCGCGATGGGTAGCGACGACGAGCCGGCCTTCGTGCCGAGCCTGGTCGCGGACAAGATCTGCGGCCTGACGATCGTGGGCGCGGTGTCGGCCGCGCTGGTGCATCGCGAGCGCACCGGCGTGGGACAGATGGTGGAAGTCCCGATGTTGGAGACCATCACCGCCTTCAACAGCATCGAGATGCTGGGCGGGCACGCCTTCGATCCGCCGATCGGGCCGGCCGGCTACAAGCGCATGAAGGAGCGGCGCCCGGTGCGCACCCGGGATGGCTGGCTGACCATGCTGCCCTACTCCGGCGAAAACTGGTGCACTTTCTTCGAAACCGTCGGCCATCCCGAGTGCATCGAACAATTCGCGGTCCGCGATGCGGTCTCGCGCGCGAAGAACATCGACAAGATCTACGACAAGATGGCCGAGATCGCGGTCACGCGCACCACCGCCGAGTGGGAGGCGTTGCTGCTGCGCATCGACGTTCCGCACGCCGCCTTTGCGAAGGTCACCGAGATCGCCGAACAGCCGCATCTCAAGGCGGTCGACATGATCGCGACGCTCGATCACCCGAGCGAAGGCAAGATCCGGCAGGCACGCCCCGCCGCGCGCTTCTCGGAGACCCCGGCGGGAATCCACCGCATGCCGCCGCGCCTTGGCGAGCATTCGCTCGCCATTCTGCGGGAGGCCGGCTTTAGCGAGGCGGAGGTGGCTTCGATGATTGAAAAGAAGGCGGTTGGAAAATCGTCCTGAGCCCGCTGTCCGACCGCGGCCCGGATGGCGTCCGCCGCCGGCTTCGACGGATCACGAGGCGAATTGACGGAACGGCATCACGCCGCCTGGTTCGGCGCCGGCCTCGTCGCCGCGCGGGGCGGCGTCCGGCGCCATTCCCGGCGATGGCCGCCCGAGATGGAAGCCCTGGCCATGTTCGCAGCCAAGCACGGTCAGCGTGAGGATCTGGTCCTCGGATTCGATGCCCTCGGCGACGAGCCCGAGGCCGAGGTTTTTCGCCAGTTGCACGATGGCCTTCACGATGGTCAGCGCATTCTTGTTGCCGTTCATGGAACGCACGAACGACTGATCGATCTTCAGCGTGTCGAAGGGCAGTTCGCTGAGATGCTGAAGGCTGGAATAGCCCGTGCCGAAATCATCGATGGCAACCCGCACGCCGAGGCTCTTGAGCGAGGTGAGGATGGCCTTCGCGGTGATGAAATCCCGCACCAGGGCGTCTTCGGTGAGTTCGATTTCAAGCCGCCCGGCGGGAAAGCCGCATTCCGACAGCAACTTGAGAAGCGTCTGCGGCAGCGCGGCGTCGCGCAGTTGCACGGGTGCGACGTTGACCGCGATCCGCGGCGCACCGGGCCAGTTCAGCGTCTCGCGGCAGGCACGGCGTAGCACATTGAGGGTCATCGCGCCGATCAGTCCGGCATCGATCGCGAGCTGGATGAACTGATCGGGCGGCACAAGCCCCCGTTCGGGATGCGGCCACCTGGCGAGAACCTCATAGCAGGATATCCGACCGGTACCCAGGTCCCGGATCGGCTGGAAGTAAGGGATGACCTGGTCGTTCTTGACGGCGGCCCTGAGGTCGCGCTCCAGCATCGCGCGCTCCCGCGCGGCCGATTCCATTTCCTGCCGGAAAAACACGAAGCGTCCGCCGCCCCGTCCCTTGGCGTGGTAAAGGGCCATGTCCGCGCGACGCAGCAGTCCGTCGGCATTGGCGCCGTCACGCGGCGCCGTTGCGACACCCATCGCCACGCCCACGACCAGACTGTGCTCGGCGAGAACGAGCGGGCGATCGAATCGCGCGATTAGGGCGGACAGCCTGTCGACCAGGTCCGCATCGGAGGAAAACGGCAATGTCAGGATGAATTCGTCGCCGCCCAGCCGCGCGACGATCGCGCCGGGCCCGGCCTGCTCGGAGAGCCGGCTTGCCACCGCGCGAAGCAACTCGTCGCCGGTGGCATGGCCGTGCAGATCGTTGATGGCGTTGAAGCGGTCCAGATCGACCGCGACGATCGCAAGCCGCTGCGCCGGGTCGGCGCTCAGCGCGTCGAGGCGGTGGCCCAGTTCCTCCTGCAGATAGCGGCGATTGGGAAGTCCGGTCAGGGCGTCCTGGCGCGACATCGCCGCCGCCTGTCGGGCCGCGGCGAGTTCGAGCGCCATGCGCATGCGCTCGTCAGCGGCCTTGCGCCGCTCGGTGATGTCGCGATAGGTCGCCAGCAGGCCGATGATCTCGCCGGACGAATTGCGCAGCGGCGCCTTGTTGGTCTCGATCCAGGCCGTCTCTCCGCTCGGAAGCAGCAGCGGCTCCTCGATGCCAAGCTTGGGCTGGCCGCTGTTGATCACTTCGAGATCGTCGGCACGATAGGCGTCGGCCTGCTCTTTCGGATAGAAATCGAAATTGGTCTTGCCGATGATGTCTTCCGGCCTCGTGCCGCCGGAATCTTCCGCGAATTTCTGGTTGCAGCCGAGGATGCGCGATTCGCGATCCTTCCAGAACATGCCGACGGAAAGCGCGTCCAGCACCGCGGCGAGCATCGCCTCCGCCGTCAGATCGGTGGATGGAGGCGGCGACGCGGCCGCTTCGACGGTGCCTTCGGCCGGGAAAGTGCGCGGCGGCTTCATCTCACGACCTCCCCGGACAGCGACACGACCATGATTTCCCCTTACCCGCCGGCATCGCCGCCATCCGGCACGCTCGAACGATTCCGCTAGGCTCCGCCGTCACCGGCCGGGTTGTCGTCAACGCCTGCGACGTCGCGAACCGCTTCGGGGGTGAGAAGCGCCAGCCTCATCAGTTCGACCGCGTTTTTCGCGCCGAGCTTGCGCATCAGATGCGCGCGATGGCTCTCGAACGTCCGGTAGCTGATGTGCAGGCGCGTCGCGCCTTCCTTGTTCGAACAGCCTTCCATTACCAGACGCAGGACTTCGCGCTCGCGCGGGGTCAGCCGTTCCTGGACGACGGCGGGCGCCTCGAGGCCGCGACCGCCTTGCTTTTCGACACGCGAAGGCCAGCGGATCACGTCGCGGCCGTTCGCTGCCGCGGCTGGCGTTTCCCGCGGCGCCTCGAAAGCGTCGGCGATCCTTTGCATCAGCGAACAAACGCGCTCGGCCTCGCGAAGCGCGTCCGCGGCCACTTCCTTCAGCGACGGGCCGCGATCGTCTCCCGGCGGAAGCCGGTCGCTGCTCCCGTTGAGATCGCTGACATGGGACAACAGCGCGGTGAGCGGCCCATCGATCAGATGCGCGACCGCGGCGGCCACGTCATCGATCGCCCTCGCCCGACCGACGGAGGTACACCCGACCCTGACGGCTTCGGCCTCGGCACGGCGGGAATTTAGGGCTGACGCTTCCATAACGCAAACACCGTAATTTCGCGGAAACGAAGGGCATTTCGTATCGGTGAATCTAGGCCGTTGCGGCTTAGCGGGCGTTAATTTCCGATCGCGTACAAACACGTGTCGCCGCGTTTGTGCCCGATCGATGACATATGTCGCGCCGGCGGGGCACGGCGCGTGCCGACGTCGATCATCCTCAAGCGGAGGTTTGCGAAGCCGCGTGCGGTCGCCGACGCTGCAGGGCGGACGACGGTTCGGAACCAACAGCCTCCGGCCCGCCATTGGCGCCGGCGCGATCGTCGAGCGCCCTTCGCACCATCCGGCCGAGTTCGGACTTGTGATACGGCTTCGACAGCAGCAACGCGCCGGCGTCCAGCCGTCCATGATGCACGATGGCATCCTGCGTGTACCCGGACGTGTAGAGGATTCTCGTTCCCGGCCGGCGCCGGATCACCTCGTCGGCGAGCTGGCAGCCGGTCATGCCGCCCGGCAGAACCAGGTCGGCGAACAACAGGTCGAACGCCGCGCCGCTCTGCTCGATCGCAAGCGCTTCGTGACTGTCGGTTGCGTCGAGCGTCCTGTAGCCCAGGCTGTTCAGCTGCGACAGCACGAAGCCGCGGACAAGGTCGTCGTCCTCCACCACGAGAATGGTCTCTCCGGCGCCTCGCGCCGGCTCGACCTCGGGGGCTACCGTCTCGGCGGGGCCGGTCGCGATCGGCAGGAAAAGCTTGATGGTCGTCCCCAGGCCCTGCTCGCTATAGACCTTGATGTGCCCGCCCGATTGCTTGACGAAGCCGTACACCATGCTCAGGCCGAGCCCGGTGCCGCGGCCGTCGGTCTTGGTGGTGAAGAAAGGCTCGAAGATCTTGTCGCGCACGTCCGGCGCCATGCCGATGCCGGTATCGGTCACGGCGACCATCGCATAGTGGCCCGCCCGCGTGTCCGGATTGATCCGCGCATAGGCCTCGTCGAGTTCGATATCGGTCGCCTCCAGCATGAGCTTTCCGCCATCCGGCATCGCGTCCCGCGCATTGATCGCCAGGTTCAGCAGGGCGTTGGCGAGCTGGGAGGCATCGATGTGAACGGTCGGCACGCCGTCCGCGAGGCTCAGGCGGATCTCGATCTGCTCGCCCAGCGTCGGCTTCAGCAACCTCGCCATCTGCCGTATGGTCTCGTTGACGTCGACATGGCGCGGTTGCAAGGGCTGCTCGCGGGCGAACGCCAGCAGGTGCTTGATCAGGTCGGTGCAGCGATCGGCGGCCTGATTGATCAACTCCGCGACCTCGCGCAGGTCGGGCCGGTCGCCGAGCCCGGCGGCGAGGATGTCGGCCGTTCCGGTGATCACCGTGAGCATGTTGTTGAAATCGTGCGCGACGCCTCCGGTCAGCTTGCCGATCGCATCGAGCTTTTGCGCTTGATGCAGCCGGCGTTCGATCTCGCGCCCCGCCGTGACGTCGTGATAGATCAGCGCGGCGCCGTTGAACCTGCCGGCGGCGTCGTGCAGCGAGCAGCAGCTGGCGACGAGATGGATCGGGCCGTGCCGGCCCGGCTGCCGAACGACGACATCCTCCTGGTCGAATTGTTCGCCGCGCAGCGCGCGCGCGGCTGGTCCGTCTTCCGCCGCGACGACGGTGATCCCGTCTGCCCGATACACCTTGTTGAGTGCCCTCAGTTCCGCGACCGACATTCCGGGGCGATAGCCCAGCAGTTTTTCGGCGGCGCGGTTGGCGAGCACGATGTCTCCGCCGGAATCGAAGACCAGCACCGCCTCGGCCATGCTGACGAACATGCTCTCGATCACCGAACGCGAGCGAAGCAGCTGCTGCTGGGTGGCGACGAGATGGCGGGTCCGCTCCGCGACGGCGGCCTCCAGCATCTCGTTCTGCTCCTCCTTGGTGCGCAGCGAACTCTGCAGCTCCCGGCCGGAATCGCGGCTGTCCCGGATCAGGACCGCCGCGAGCAGGACGATCAGCACGGTCCCGGCCAGGCCGGCCGCGACCAGCATGCTTCCGGTCTGCTGCGACTGGCGGGACCGGATCGCAAGCAGCCGTTCCTCCTCCGCGGCCAGCCGGCCAAAGCTCTCGTTGACGGCGACCATCGCGGCACGGCCTTCGGCACTGGCGATCAACGCAGACATTCCCGCCGCATCGTCCGCGCTTCGGAGCCTGACCAGTTCGGTGGTGGTCGCGAGCCGCCGGACCACGATCGCCTCGGCGTCCTCGAGCAGTCTCGTCTGGTGCGGGTTGTCCCGGATGATCTGCAGCAGGTAGGAGAAGGCGGGCGCGATCCGCGCCAGGGTGTCGTGATACTCCGCCGCCAGCGCCGGATCGTTCGCGAGCGCAAAGCCGCGCGCCGCGCTCTCCGCCTGGCGGATCAGAAGCCGTGTCTCCGACAATTTGTTCAGCACTTCCAGGCTGTGATTGACCCAGCTGGCGTCGGAGCGGGATTTGATCTCGAGAAAAACCCAGGTGGCGCAGATCAGCAGCAAGGCAAACAGGCCAATCCCGAGCAGAGTGCGCTGTGACCGCATTCGCGAACTTTCGACCGCCGGATCAGCAGTGAACTCCCAATTCGGACGGGAGCTGACCGGCACAGCTGCGCCGCCGTCAGGAACGGCGTTGGCGGAAGGCAAGGCGTCAGGCCCTCGACGTGCCGGGCCCCAGCTCCCGCAGTCGATTCCGGCGGCGCGAATCGTCTGGTTCACGCTAGCGTCGGGGAGCGGCATTCGTCTGCACACCACCGGGCACAGCGAACGCCGTCCGGCCGCGGCGAGTGGAAAAGCTTCGCTGACGGTGGCGGGATGCCGGAGGGTCGATGCGGGCGTTGAAGAAAGTTCGGGAGGATCCGCCAGCCCGCCGCATGTCCTGCGGTCTCGGACCATCATGGCTCCCATCGGATTGCTCACGTCGACGGTGGTGGCCACCGTCCGGGTCGAATCCGGGCAATGGGTGACCAGAAATTCGGCAGCCTGTCTGACGACCGCGCAAATCCCGGCGACGGGCTGCCGCCGCGCTTCCGGCGTCGCAGGATTCGCATCCGGAATCGCGCAACGTCGTCGCGGGCTTCCTGCGGCTGCGTGGCACGAAGGTTGCTTCGCCTGTTGACACGAGAGCGGCGCTCGACGTGCAACGGTCGCCGCGACATCAGCGCGAGCCGTGGAGGCTCAACAGCCGTGTGCTTCGAGCGACGAGGATGGCCCGATTTCGAGGATGAACTCGATGGCCCTGCGACGTCGGCCGGCAAAGGCAGGACTGACGAGCCTGCGGCTGGCGTAGCTCCGCTCTACGACATCTGGCTGGACCCGTCGTCGCCGCTCAGCATGTGGGAACAGCTCTACAAGCAGCTGCGCCGGGCCATCGTCACGGCGCGGCTGAAGCCGGGGACGCGCCTGCCCGCAACACGTCTCCTGGCGACGGAATTGAAGTGCTCGCGCAATACCGTCCTGGGCGCTTTCGATCAGCTCATTGCCGAAGGCTACATTACCGGTCGATGCGGATCGGGCACATTTGTCGCCGATCATCTGCCCGAGCATCCCGGCACGAAACCGAGCGTGCTGTGGCCCGATGCCGTCCGTCCGACAATGCGCGGCCTGTCCGCGGCCGGCCGTACCATCCTGTCATCCTCGTGGCCCGGGGCCGGCACCGCGAGGCAGGCATTCGCACTGACGCAGTTCGATGCTTCGCTGTTTCCGATCCAGACCTGGGAGAAGCTCTGCCAGGCCTGGCGCAAACCCAAGACCGCGCTGCTCAGTCATGCCGATCCAGGTGGCTACCTGCCACTGCGCGAGGCGCTCAGCCGCCACTTGCGCACCGCGCGGTCCATTGTCTGCGGGCCCGAAAACGTCATCATCACGTCCGGACGCGTGTCGGGCATCGAGACCGTCATCAGACTTCTGCTCGGCCGGGATGAGGCGGTATGGCTCGAGGATCCGGCTTCGCCGCGCCTGCATGCCGCGGTCTGCGCAACCGGGGTCAGGGTCGTTCCGGTGGGGCTGGACCAGGAAGGCCTGATTGCCCGGCGCACGCGCGGGATCCCCGATCCCGGCTTGATCGTGGCGACGCCCGCCCACCAGTTTCCATCGGGCGTCATCATGTCCGAGGAACGGCGCCGCGCCCTGCTCGCGCACGCATCGTCGTGCGACGCCTGGGTGGTCGAGAGCGACCTCGGCGCGGATTTCCGCTTCGACGGACCGCCGCTGCCGGCCTTGCACAGCCTGGATGCCGAGCGGCGCGTGATCTATGCCGGCTCGCTCTCCGACCTGCTGTTTCCAGCCCTGCGCGTGGGCTTTCTCGTGGTCCCCGATCGCATCGCCCGGCCGCTCTCCGAATGCTTCTCGGCGCTCGACAACGAGCCCTCGGTATTCGTGCAGTCGGTGCTCGCCGGTTTCGTGCGCGAAGGATACTTCGCCGCGCACGTCCGCAAGCTCAGACACACCTATCGCAACCGTCAGGCCGCGCTGCTCGATGCGGCCGAGCGGCACCTCGGGCCATTGCTCGATATTCCGGCGTCTCGGGGCGGAACGCACCTCGTCGGCTACCTTCCGGACCCGAAAGAGGCCGATGGCCGCGACGAACGGATAGCGGCGCGCGCGGCGGGCGCCAACGTGACGGTCGAGCCGCTGTCTCGCTTCTATCTGAAGCGAGCCGGAGCCAACGGTCTCCTGCTCGGATTCTCGGCGATCGAGGAACGCGCCATCCAGCCATCGGTGCAGCGCCTGTCCCGCGCGCTGGCCTGACGACGGCCTCATTCGTCTCCGGCGCAAGTTGTCCCCTCGGATCGGGTCAAAGCGGCTCTTTGGCAGGGCAGCCCGTCGGCCGAAACTTCGACTCCATCGCCGACAGAGAGGGTCCGCATGAAGCTCGGTGTATTCATCCCGATCAGCAACAATGGCTGGCTGATGTCGACGACGTCGCCCCAGTACAAGCCGACCTTCGCGCTCAACCGCGCGATTGTCACCTCCGCAGAGCAATACGGCTTTGAGTTCGCACTCTCGATGGTGAAGCTGCGGGGCTTCGGGGGCGCGAGCGAATTCTGGGACTATGCTCTGGAATCGTTCACATTGATGGCCGGGCTGGCCTCCGTCACCAGTCGCATCAAGCTCTATGCTTCCGTGCCGGTGCTGGCCCTGCACCCGGCCATCGTCGCCCGGATGGCGGTGACGATCGATTCGATTTCCAACGGTCGTTTCGGGGTCAACATCGTCTCCGGCTGGGCCAGGGCCGAGTACGACCAAATGGGACTGTGGCCCGGCGAGGTGCATTTTTCCCGTCGCTACGACTTCAGCACGGAGTACGTCACCGTTCTGCGCGAATTATGGGAGACCGGCAGGTCGGACTTCAAGGGCGACTACTTCGAGATGCAGGACTGCAGGCTCGCGCCGCTCCCGTCCAACCGCATCGAACTGGTATGCGCGGGGCAGAGCAGCCGGGGCATGCAATTCGCGGCGGAATGCGGCGACTACAACTTTTTCGTCGGTTCGGGCGTGAACACGCCCAAGGCCCATGCGAAGTTCAATGAAGAGCTGATCGCGGCCGGCGCCAAGACTGGCCGTGATGTCGGAGCTTATTCCCTGTTCATGATAATTGCCGACGAGACGCGGGAGGCCGCCGAGGCGAAATGGGCCCGCTATGCCGCCGGCTTCGACGTCGAGGCGCATGCCAACCTCACGATCCAGGCCGACATCGACAAGTCCGCCGCCGCCCGGTCCAACGCGAAAACCATGGCCAATCCCGAACGCGCGGTGAACCTCAACATGGGGACGTTGATCGGATCCTATGCCGACATCGCGCGCATGCTCGACGAGGCCGCCGAGGTGCCGGGTACCAGCGGCATCATGCTGACCTTCGACGAGTTCGTCAGCGGGATCGAAACGTTCGGACAACGCATTCAGCCGCTGATGCTGTCACGCCGGGCGGAGCTGGCGGCGAGCGCCTGACGGCGGTCATCCGGTGAGGCCGTCGGCGCCGGCCCTGGCGGTGGTGCCGTCCTGGGCGGGCATGCCGCCCGAGACGCCGATCGCCCCGATCACGTCGTCCTTGTAAAGCAGCGGCACGCCGCCCTCGATCGGAAGCGAGCCGACCGACAGGAAGGCCACGCGTCCGCCGGCCACGATGTCCTCGAGCGACTTGGTCGGCCGCTTGAAGCCGATCGCCGCCTTCGCCTTGTCGATCGCGATCTGCACGGAGGCGATCTGCGCACCGTCCATCCGCGAAAAGCCGACGAGATGGCCGCCGTCGTCCACCACCGCGATCGACATCATCCATCCGTTCTTGGCGGCTTCGGCTTCGGCGCTTGCGATCGCGGCTCTGGCGGCTTCGAGGATCAGAACGTGCTTCATCTTCATGACGGACTCCAGGACTGTGATGCGGCGACCATTGCATCCCGCGGAGCGCGGTAAAGGGCCACTGCCCCCGGTCGTCGAAGGTACCACTGCGGACGCATTGGCGGTCGGCGCTTCGCCGCCGCCGGATTGGTACTCTCGGGCACTGCGCCAGTGGTTCTTCACGCAAGACGTCCGGTCGCGCCAGCCTTCTGCCGTTCCGGTTTCCAAGCCTGCAACCCCGGGGACCACGCGTCGGCGGTGTCGTGGAGCGTCCGTTGCCGCGTGGGACAACCGCAAGCGGTGGCGCGGCCTGAACCGGGACAGTTGCAACCGGCGCAGCGACCGGAACGCTGGCATGCAGCTTGCCTTGAATGATCGCAGGTCCGCGAGGGATGGAGTGACAAGCATGTCGAGCAAATTCGTTCCGCCGATCATCGACGTCGCCGGGCTGCGCTCGAACGACAAGGCGGCCATCGACAGGGTCGTTGGTGCGTTCAACGACGCATGCACGGAAACCGGATTTTTCTACGTCTCCAACCATGGAGTCCCGGACGCGATCATCGATGGCGCGCTGGCGGCGTCGAAGAACTTTTTCGCCCAGCCGCTGGCGTTCAAGCAGGCGATCGGCTTCGAAAACAATCGCGGTTATGACGGCATGGGTCGCCAGGTGCTCGATCACGCGATCGGCGGTGACATGAAGGAGAGCGCATTGTTCGGTGTCGAGCTGGCCGCCGATCATCCGCTCGTGAAGGCGAGACTGCCCAATCACGTCGTCAATCCATGGCCGCCGCTGCCTGGCTTCCGCGAGGCCGTGCAGGCCTACTACAATGCCATGCACAGGCTCTCGCTGCAGCTCCTCAATGGCCTGGCCCTGTCACTCGAACTGCCGTGGGACTTCTTCGAGCCGCATTTCGATATTCCGATGTCGTCGGTACGACTGCTGCACTATCCATCGCATCCCGACGCGGACCCGTCGCGTTCGATGGGCGCCGCCGCCCATACCGACTGGGGATTGATCACGCTGCTCCTGCAGGACATGACAGGCGGCCTGCAGGTCAAGCTGCCGAGCGGTGAGTGGATCGATGCGACCCCGGTGCCAGGCACGTTCGTGGTGAACATGGGCGACATGATGGCCCGCTGGACCAACGACGTCTACACCTCGACGCCGCATCGCGTGATGAACAAGTCGAGCAGGGAACGCTACTCGATCGCCTTCTTTTGCGACCCCGGCTACTACACCAAAGTGGAATGCCTGCCGGGCTGCAGGAGCGACGACCGGCCGCCACGCTACGCGCCGACCACCTGCGGCGCCCATCTCCAGGAAATGTACACGCTGAGCTATGGCGCGACGGGCTGACCGGCGCGCGTTCCGTCATCCGGCAGTCAACAGGAGTTCGACAGCATGCCCATCGTCCTTCGCCGCCTTGTCGCTCTGGCCCTGTTTCTCTGGCTTACCCCCGGCGTCCGCGCGCAGGAAGGCTTCAGTCTCAAGGAGCCGCCCAAGGTCGCCATGATCATGATTTACCAGAAGAACGACGGCGGCTGGACGCAGGCATTCGAGGAGGCTCGCGTCAAGCTCGAGGCCGAACTCGGCATGAAGATCCCCTTCGTGGAAAACGTGCCCGAGGACGAGGTCCAGATCCGGTCGGCGGCCGACAAGTTCATCCAGCGCGGCTTCAACGTCATCATCGGCACGTCGTTCGGCTACTCCGATGCGTTCAAGAAGCTGTCGGAAACCTATCCCGACAAGGCGTTCCTCAACGCGGCCGGAACCACCAATGGCAAGAACCTGCAGGGCTTCTACGCCAGAACCTACGAGACGCAGTACCTCTGCGGCATGGTGGCGGCGGCGCAGTCGAAATCGGGCAAGCTCGGCTTCGTCGCGGCGCATCCGTTCCCCGTCGTCAACTGGACCGTCAGCGCGTTTGCGCTCGGTGCGCGGCAGATCAAGCCGGATGCGACCGTCACGACGATATTCGTCGGCGCCTGGGGCGATCCGGTCAAGGAGCGCGCCGCCACCCAGGCGCTGCTCGATCAGGGGGTCGAAGCGATCGGACAGCATGTCAACACGCCGACGCCGCTGATCGTGTCGGGAGAAAAGGGCGCGCTCGGCACCGGTCACAATCGGGACATGACGGAGTTTTCGCCCAAGGCCACGCTCTGCTCGGCCGCCTTCGTGTGGGACCGCTATCTGGCCGGCGAGATCAAGAAGATCGCGGCGGGCGACTGGAAGACCTATCCATACGGGGCCTTCATGGGCATCAAGGACGGCGGCACCGATATCGCATGCTGCAACCCGATTGTTCCCAAGGAGATCGTCGACAAGGTGATGGCCGAGCGCGAGGCCATCATCAAGGGCAAGCAGATCTTTGCCGGCCCGCTCACCGATACGGCCGGCAAGGAACGAGTCGCCACCGGTAGCGCCCTGAATGACGGCGATCTCTGGAAGCTCGACTGGTACGTCAAGGGCGTCATCGCGCAGAAATAGGGGCGGTCGCCATTGCAGCACGGCCCCGCCAGAACGCCTGCGCTCGAGATGATCGAGATCAGCAAGCGCTTTGGTTCGTTCCAGGCGCTCGACCGGGCCGCGTTCCGGGCCGACTACGGCGAAGTACACGCGCTGCTTGGCGAGAACGGTGCCGGCAAGTCGTCGCTGATGAACATCGCCGCCGGTCTCTATCGGCCCGACGGCGGACGGGTGCTGGTCGATGGTCGTCCGCTCGACCTCGACAGACCTGCCGCCGCGCGCGCCGCCGGGATCGGCATGGTCCACCAGCACTTCAAACTGATCAAAAGCTTTACCGTCGCGGAGAACGTCGCGCTCGGCAATCCGCACACCGATCCCTATGCCGGCGAACGGGCGCTGATGACCGAGATCCGCGAACTCGCGGCAAGGCTCGGCTTCACGATCGAGCCGTCAGCCGTGGTTGGAGCGCTGTCGGTGGGCGAGCAGCAGCGCGTCGAAATCGTCAAAGTCCTGCTCGCCGGCGCCCGCATCCTGATCCTGGACGAGCCCACCGCCGTGCTGACCGATCAGGAGGCGGCTGCGCTGCTCGAGAACATCCGCCGGCTCGCAGCGGCCGGTTCGGCCGTGGTCCTCGTCACGCACAAGCTGCACGAGGTCGAAAGGTATTGCGATCGCCTGTCCGTGATGCGCCGCGGCCGCACGCTGGAGACCTTCGGCCAGCCCGGCACCGTCCCGCGCAGCAGGCTGGCCGAACTCGTGGTCGGTACCGAGGTCACACCGCCCCGGCGCAAGCCGGTGGCGCGCCGCGGCCCCAGCCGGCTCTATGTCGCCGGCCTGAGATGCCGGCGCGCCGATGGGGCGGTGGCGCTGCGCGGCGCGAGCTTCCACGTGCGCGATGGCGAGATCTACGGGGTCGCCGGCGTGAGCGGAAATGGTCAGCAGGAACTGGTCGAGACGCTGATGGGCCTGGCCGCGCCGGACGCCGGCGGGGCCGAGCTCGCCGATCTCGGCAATCTGGCGCAGGCCCATGGCGGGCGTCGGGGGTCGGGGATCGGGTTCGTGCCGGCCGACCGCTACGTGTTCGGTCTTGCCGCGGGCCTGTCGGTCGCCGACAATTACGGCATCCGCCAGGTCCAGGCCGGCCGGTTCGGACCATGGAGCTGGGTCAGCCGTGGCGCGCTGCGCGAGGCCGCACTGGCTGCGTTCGCGAAGCACGAAGTGCAGGGCGTGCGCTCGCCCGCGCAGCCCGCCGCGCTGCTATCGGGCGGCAATGCCCAGAAGCTGGTCCTGGCCCGCGAACTGGACGCCGATCCAATCCTGATCATCGCGGACAATCCCAGCCGCGGTCTCGATGTCCGCGCCTGCGCGATCGTGCAGCAGCGCCTTCTCGATGCCAGCGACGCGGGCAAGGCGGTGCTGCTGCTCAGCGAGGATCTCGAGGAAGTGCTCACCCTTTCGGATCGTATCGGGGTGATGTCCGCCGGGCGTATCGTCGCCGAGTTCGAGCCGCCCTTCGATCGCGTCCGCATTGGCGAGGCGATGGTGGCGCACAATGGCGCATAGGGCGGCCCTCGCGCTGATGACTGCGCAGCTCACCCGGGTCCGCAAGGAGGCCGGCTCGTTCAGCCTCACGCTCGAGGTACGCCACGACATGCCGTTGTGGCGGCAGGCCGCGCTGACCTCGGCGTCGATCGCGGTCGCCCTTCTGCTTTCCGGGGTCGTGCTGATTGCCATCGGGGTCGATGCCCGCGAGCTGGCCCGGACGTTCTTCGTCGACAATTTCGCCATGATCGACAATCTGAGATCGGTTCTCACCGAGACGTCGCGCCTGATCATCGTCGGCCTCGCGGCTGCCGTCGCATTCAAGGCAAGGTTCTGGAACCTCGGGCTTGAGGGCCAGATGATATGGGGCGGCATCGGTGCCACCGCGGTATCTATTCACCAGATCGGCATCCCGGCCGCCCGTCTGCCGCTGATGCTGGCGGTGGCACTCGCAGCGGCTGTGCTTTGGGGCCTTCTGGCGCTGCTGCTCAAGCGCCGTTTTGGCACCAACGAGATAATCGTCACCCTGCTTCTGAATTACGTCGCGGTGAACTTTCTGCTTCATCTCCTGTTCGGGTCCTGGGCAGACCCGGTCGATTCGTTTCCGCATTCAAAGCGGTTCGAGGCGTTCGAGCGCCTGCCGCATTTGGCGGGCGGGATCGGCCTCGAATTGCCGATCGTGCTTGTCGTGATGGTACTGATGTGGTGGCTGATCGAGCGCAGCCGGCTCGGCTTCTTCATGCGATTTGTGGATGCCAACGAGCGAATGGCCGCGGCCACCGGGCTGCCGATCGCCGCGCTGTCGGCGGGGGCCGTCGCACTGTCCGCCGCGCTTGCGGGTCTTGCCGGCTTCCTGATCTGCTCGGGCGAACAGGGCCGGCTCACCCAGGGTTTCTTCCAGAACTACGGCTTCTCGGGCGTGCTGATCGCTTTTCTCGCGCGCAACAACCCGCTGGTGGTCGGACTCGTCTCCTTCCTGATCGCACTGCTGTTCGATACCGGACGCAGCCTGCAGGTCTTCAACCAAATTCCGTTTTCATTCGTGCAACTCGCGCAGGCGATCATCGTGATGGTCGTGGCATCATCGGAATTCTTCATCAGGCACCGGGTTCGTGTCGTCAGGAGAAGCCGTCATGGCGGCGATGGTCGCTAGCTGGATCGCGGCGAGTCTCGGCCTCGCGGCGCCGTATCTGCTCGCGACGCTGGGGCTCATCATCTCGGAGCGCGCCGGCGTCCTGTCGCTCACGGCAGAGGGACTCATGCTGCTCGGCGCGCTCGCCGGGGTCGGCAGCTTCCTCATGCTCGGCGGTCATCCGATCGTCGCGATGGGCGTCGCCATGCTGGCGGCGGGAATGACCTCGCTGCTGTTCAGCGGACTCGTCATCCTGCTGAGAGTGAACCAGGTGATTGCCGGTCTCGCCTTCGTGTTCTTCTGCCAGGGCCTCACCAACGTCGTCGGCACGATCGCCGGCTGGGAAAATCGTCCGATCGCGGGGCTTTCCCCGCTGCCGCTGTGGCCGCTCTCCGAGATACCCCTCGTCGGTCCGGCCCTGTTCAGGCATGACGCCGTCGTCTACCTGTTGGCCCCGCTGATCCTGCTCGTGAACTGGGTCCTGATGCGTACCCGGACCGGTCTTGAACTCAGGGCGGTCGGCGAAAATCCGCAGGCGGCGGATGCCATGGGCGTGAGCGTCTGGGGTTATCGGCTGGCGGCGGTCACGATCGGAGCCATGCTGGTGGGGCTGGCCGGCGCCTACATCTCGGTGGTCAACACCAAGCTCTGGATCCAGGGCATGACGGGCGGGCGCGGCTGGATCGCGATCGCGCTCCTCATCTTCGCGCGCTGGGACCCCTGGCGCGCGCTGGCGGGCGCGCTGCTGTTTGCCGGGATCGAGGCGCTCGTTCCGCGCATCGCCGCCGCCGGCGTTCAGGTTCCGAAGTATTTCATGTTCATGACGCCGTATCTCGCCACGCTCGGCGTGATGATCTGGTCGTTGCGTGCCGGCGGCGGGCGGGCCCACGGCCCGGCGGCGCTCGGCGAGCCCTATGTGCGCGAGGAGCGGCGCTGATGACCTGCTTCCATTCAGGCGCGGCGAACGCGCTCCCGGACCACCGCGCGTCAGCGCAGTTCGACGACGATAACCATGCTACCGCCGCCATCCGGTACCTGCTGGTCCGCATTGACCGACGCTTGAGGGCGGCTGTCGTCGTGCAAGGTATGGCACAAGCTGCTGGCATCCTCGCGCGCGAGGCGTCCGCCTTCGCCATCACCGCGCGCGCCCTGCTCGACGCAACCGCCTGGAGCCGTCGATGCACGTACGTGAAACGAATGGCGCGCCCGAAGAGATTCGAACTCCTGACCCCCAGATTCGTAGTCTGGTGCTCTATCCAGCTGAGCTACGGGCGCGTTTTCGCCTGGCATTTGGGCCTGAAGGGCCCCGATGCGTCCGAACGGGGTCGGACAGTCGCGAAAGAGCGCTTTAGCTACCCGCTCCGGCCCCGCTTTGCAAGCGCCGGGGCAACGGGTTTTGGGTGGCAGAATCCGGGGGGGGGGTTAATCCGATGTCATGCCCGGATGTCCGGCTTGTCCGGGCGAATTTCCCGGCAATCGGCTCTGGATTCCGGGTTCATCGCTGCGCGATGTCCCGGAATGACGAGATTGAGGCCTGCGCGTTCATGCCCTTGCCCGCTCGTTGCGGACGTTCTGCAGTTCCACCGGGCGGTCCGGGATCGAAATCCGGAAGGTGGCGCCGATGGTGCCTTCGACGAGGCGGATGTCGCCGTCATGGGCGCGGATCAGTTCGGCGGCGATCGCCAGGCCCAGCCCGCTGCCGCCGGGGCGGCCGGAGGTCTGGAACGCCTCGAACAGGCGCTCGCGCGCCTTGGCGGGCACGCCGGGACCGGTGTCGGAGACCTCGATGATCGCGACCGAGCCTTCGCGGCGGCCGGTGACGCGGATCTGCAGCGGCGAACCCTCGCCACGCGGGCGGCTTTCCAGCGCCTGGACGGCGTTGCGCACCAGATTGAGCAGCACGCGAAACAGCTGGTCGGGATCGGCGTCGATCGACAGGCCGCGCTCGATCGCGCTGATCCAGGTGATCGAGGCGTCGGCGGCAAGGCCCGCGGATTCGCGCACTTCGGTGACCACGGGCTCGACCAGCATGATGCGGCGGTCAGGCTCGGCCTCCTGGACGCGGCCGTAGGACAGCGTCGACTGGCAGAAATCGATCGCGCGCTCCAGCGAGCGCATCAGCTTCGGCGCAAACCGCTGCACCCGCGGGTCCGGCACGCTGGCGAGCTGGTCCGACAGCAATTGCGAGGACGCCAGCAGATTGCGCAGGTCGTGGTTGATCTTCGAGACCGCGAGCCCGAGCGCGGCGAGCCGGCTCTTCTGCGACAGCATCGAGACCAGGTCGCGCTGCATGTCGGACAGTTCGCGCTCCGCCACCCCGATCTCGTCGCCGCGCTGGCTCGGCACGATGATGCGCGCCACGCTTTCCGGATTTTCGTGGAACGCGATCAGATTGGCGGTCAGCCGCCGCATCGGGCGGACGAACAGGTAATGCAGCGCGAGATAGACCAGCCCCGCGGCGAGCATGGCGATGCCCAGTGAAACCACCAGCAGGTTGCGCGAGAAGCGGTACATCGCCTGCCGCAGCGGCTTTTCGTCGACCACGACCTCGATGAATTGCGCGGCCCCTGGGGCCGGCCCCACGACGCGGATGGTCTGGTTGCCACGCTCCAGCATGGTCTCGAAGGATTCGACGATCGCCGACCAGACCGTGAGTTCCCGCATGTCGATGTCGCGGTCGATCGCCGGCGGCAGATCGGCGCTGGCGAGCATCCGGCGCTGCTGGCCCATCTTGATGGCGACCGCGCGGGCGCCGACGCTGGTCAGGATCTGCCGCGACAGCGACTCCGGGACCATGCCGAGCGGGGCGGCGTCTAGCACCAAAGCCGCGGTATTGGCCGCCGCCAGGCGGTCGTTCAGCCGGTTCATCCAGAAATTGGCGATCGAGGGCACGTAGATCATCAGCAACGCGATCATCACGAGCGGGATCGTCAGCAGCAGCAGCTTGCCGGACAGGCCAAGGCGTCGCGCAGGCAGGCACCGCGGCGCATCGACATTCGGCTGGTCGTCGGTTGCTGACACGAATATCCGCCTCGATATCCCATCATGTCGGCCTTGCAGCCCCGCCGGACAAGGGGGACGGGGGCCCGTTCTAGGTCCGTACACTGATTCCGAGAATGCTTTTTGGCCCCGGACCGGTCAAATTACCGATCGCTAATGTCCTGGCGCGCCGCCCGTCGGCCGCTGAAAAGCCCGCGATTACCGCTATATTCACGACGAATTCGACGTTTCAAGGATCGTCATGTGCGGCAACCCCCGACATTGACGAGAACAGGTCGCTCCCGTATAAGCCGCGCCAACTGTCCGCGATGGCCCGGTTTAACCGGGGGCGGCTCGATTTGGGGCCGTAACGGCCTGTTTTCGGGCCGGCCCGCATCACCGGACTTGACCTCAATCCAACAGGCAGATTGCCCGGCCAGCGGAGAACGACCCGTGAAGCGGACTTATCAACCCAGCAAACTGGTGCGCAAGCGCCGTCACGGCTTCCGCGCCCGTCTCGCCACCGCCGGCGGCCGCAAGGTTCTCGCCGCCCGCCGCGCCCGCGGCCGCAAGCGTCTGAGCGCCTGAGCCGGATTTTCCGGAGATTTCATTCATGGATCGGCTGAGGCAGCGGGCGGACTTTCTCGCCGTTGCCAATGGCACGCGGGCGAACAGCGCTGCCTTCGTGCTGCAGGGCCGCCGCCGCGACGATGACGGCCCGATCCGGATCGGTTTCACCGTCACCAGGAAGAACGGTACCGCCACCGAACGCAATCGCATCCGGCGCCGGCTTCGCGAACTGGTGAAGCGGCTGGATGTCACATCGGTGCGGCCCCATCATGATTATGTGCTGGTCGGCCGGCGCGCCGCGCTCACCCGTGACTTTGCGACCATGCTGGGCGATCTCCGCTCGGCGCTGCAACGCCTCGACCGGCTGCCGGCGGCGAAAGCGCCTTCGGGCGAAGTGAGCCGCAAACCGAATTGAATGGCGAGATCACCAAACGATGTCCGATAATCGCAACACCATCCTCGCCGTCATTCTGTCCGGCCTCGTGCTGATCGCGTGGCAGTATTTCTACAACATGCCGCAGATGGAACGGCAGCGCGCGCAGCAGCAGGCCCAGGCCGAGCTCAACAAGCCGGCGCCGCAGCCGACGCCGGGCTCGACCACGCCGGGCTCGACCGCCCCCGGTTCGACCACCCCGCAACCAGGCGCGGCGCCGGCCGCCGGCCAGGGCGCCGCGGCGCAGCCCGTCGTCAGCCGCGACGCCGCGATCGCGGCCTCGCCCCGAATCAAGATCGAGACGCCTCGGCTTTCCGGCAGCATCGCGCTGAAGGGCGCGCGGGTCGACGACCTGTCGCTGGAGAAATTCCGCGATACCGTCGATCCCAAGTCGCCGGCGATCGTGCTGTTCTCGCCGTCGAACACGGCGCATCCGTATTATGCCGAGTTCGGCTGGGTCGGCGCTTCCGGCTCCACCGCAAAGCTGCCCGACCGCGATACGGTGTGGCAGCAGGAGGGCTCCGGCGACCTGACTCCCTCAAACCCGGTGACGCTGAAATACGACAATGGCGAAGGCCTCACCTTCCGCCGCACCATATCGATCGACGACAAGTATCTGTTCACGATCAAGGACGACGTCAGCAATATCGGCAGCGCCCCGGTCACGCTGTATCCGTTCGCGCTGATCTCGCGCCACGGCACGCCTGAGGTCTCCGGCTACTACATCCTGCACGAAGGCCTGATCGGCTATCTCGGCGACCAGGGCCTGCAGGAATACGGCTACAAGAAGATCGACGAGGCCAAGGCGGTCGATTTCAAGGTCACCAATGGCTGGCTCGGCATCACCGACAAATACTGGGCCTCGGCGCTATTGCCTGACACCACCGCCAAGCTGCAGGCGCGCTACGCCTCCAACCTGGTCGGCGCCAAGCACCACTACCAGACCGACTATTTGCTGGAGCCGCAGACCATCGCGATCGGCGGCACCGGAAGCGCCAATGCGCGGCTGTTCGCAGGCGCCAAGGAAGCCGGCGTCGTCGGGATCAACTTCCCGCTCGCCGGCCATGGCGGCTACGACAAGCAGCTCGGGCTGAACCATTTCGACCTGTTGATCGACTGGGGCTGGTTCTACTTCATCACCAAGCCGATGTTCCTGGCGCTCGACTACTTCTTCCATCTGTTCGGCAATTTCGGCGTCGCCATCCTGCTGGTGACGGTGCTGGTGAAGCTGCTGTTCTTCCCGCTCGCCAACAAATCCTACGCCTCGATGGCGAAGATGAAGTCGGTGCAGCCACAGCTCGCCGCGCTGAAGGAGCGCTATCCGGACGACCGGCAGAAGCAGCAGCAGGAGATGATGGAGATCTACCGCAAGGAGAAGATCAACCCGATCGCGGGCTGTCTTCCGGTGGCATTGCAGATCCCGGTGTTCTTCTCGCTCTACAAGGTGCTGTTCGTCACCATCGAAATGCGCCACGCGCCGTTCTACGGCTGGATCAAGGATCTCTCGGCGCCCGACCCGACCACGATCTTCAACCTGTTCGGGCTGCTGCCGTTCGATCCGACGCAGGTGCCGGTGCTCGGGCACTATCTCGCGCTCGGCGTCTGGCCGATCATCATGGGCATCACGATGTGGTTCCAGATGAAGCTGAACCCGACGCCGCCGGACCCGACCCAGAAGATGATCTTCGACTGGATGCCGCTGATCTTCACCTTCATGCTTGCGGGCTTCCCGGCAGGCCTCGTGATCTACTGGGCCTGGAACAATCTGCTCTCGGTGCTGCAGCAGAGCTACATCATGCGCAAGAACGGCGTGAAGGTGGAGCTGATGGACAACATCAAGTCGAGCTTCGGCATGGGCAAGCCGGCCGAGAAGACGTAAGCGCTGCCGCCCTCCTCCGTCATGCCCGGCCTTGTGCCGGGCATCCACGTCCTGCGGTGCTGGCGGCGAAAAAGAACGTGGATGGCCGGGACAAGCCCGGCCATGACGACGAGTTTGGAAACTTCGCATGACCCCCGACATCGATGCGGAGCTGATCGAAGAGGGCCGAAAGCTCTTCGCCGGCGAATGGAAATTCGTCTGGGCCTCGCCCTCGATCGAGACGCTGCCGCCGATGGCGGGCGTCGAGGTCGCATTCGCCGGCCGCTCCAATGTCGGCAAATCGAGCCTCATCAACGCGCTGACCGGCCGCAACGCGCTGGCGCGCACCTCGCACACGCCGGGCCGCACCCAGGAACTGATCTTCTTCGACGGCCCCGACAATGCGGGCCTGCGGCTGGTCGACATGCCCGGCTATGGCTACGCTTCGGCGCCGAAAACCCAGGTCGCGTCCTGGACCAGGCTGATCCACCAGTTCCTGCAGGGCCGTGCCACGCTGGCGCGGGTCTATGTGCTGATCGACGCCCGCCACGGCATCAAGGACGTCGACCAGGACGTGCTGAAGACGCTGGACAAGTCGGCCGTGAGCTACCAGGTGGTGCTGACCAAGGCGGACCAGGTGAAGAAGGCCGAACTGGAAAAGAACATCGAACAGGTCACCACGGCGCTGGCCAGGCATCCCGCGGCGTTTCCGGAAATTTTGGTGACCTCCTCCCGCTCCGGCGCCGGCATGCCTGAGCTACGGGCGGCGATGGTCCGCCTGCTGCACGAGCGCGCCGGATGAACCGCGCGGGCCGCATCCTGATCGTGCTGGCCGGCATCATGGGCGCTGACGGCGTCATGCTGGCGGCCGCCTCCGCCCATGGCGCGGATGCCGCGCGGCTGGCATCGGCGTCGTCGATGCTGCTGTTTCACGCCTGCGCGGTACTGGGCGTGGTGGCGCTGCTGGAGCGCGGGATCGTGCATGCGAAGATCGGCATGGTCGCGGCTTTCGGCTTCGTCATTGCGGCAGCGTTGTTTGCCGGCGACCTGACGCTGCGCCAGTATGCCGGCCACGGGCTGTTCCCGATGGCGGCGCCGACCGGTGGAACATTGCTGATCGCGAGCTGGCTGGGATTGGCGGTGGGGGCTGCCTGGCCGAAGCCGTAACTCTTTCCCTCTTCCCTTGTGGGAGAGGGTAGGCCCCCACTTTGCGCCCTGCCGCCAATCGGATAGAACCCGCCCCACACCCGAAATGGCGAGAACCGTTTGATGACGCAGACCATCAGCCCGCTCGATCAGGCCCGCATCCTCTCCGAAGCGCTGCCGCACATGCAGCAATATGACGAGGAAACCATCGTCATCAAATATGGCGGCCACGCGATGGGCGACGAGGAAACCGCAAAAGCCTTTGCCCGCGACATCGTGCTGCTGGAGCAGACCGCGATCAATCCGGTGGTGGTGCATGGCGGCGGGCCGCAGATCGCGACCATGCTGAAGCGGCTCGGCATCCAGTCGGAATTCGCGGCCGGGCTTCGCATCACCGACGCCGCCACCATCGAGATCGTCGAGATGGTGCTGGCCGGCTCGGTCAACAAGCAGCTGGTCGGCTACATCAACGAGGCCGGCGGCAAGGCGGTGGGCCTCTCCGGCAAGGACGGCAACATGGTGAAGGCGTCGAAGACGACGCGCACCATGGTCGATCCGGATTCCAACATCGAGAAGGCGATCGACCTCGGCTTCGTCGGCGACCCCGACAAGGTCGATCTCACCTTGCTGAACCAGCTGATCGGCTACGAGCTGATCCCGGTGCTGGCGCCGCTCGCCACCTCGCATGACGGCCAGACGCTCAACGTCAACGCCGACACCTTTGCCGGCGCGGTGTCGGGCGCCCTGAAGGCAAAACGGCTGTTGCTGCTGACCGACGTTCCCGGCGTGCTCGACAAGTCGAAGAAGCTGATCCCGGAACTGTCGGTGAAGGACGCGCGAAAGCTGATCGCGGACGGCACGATCTCCGGCGGCATGATCCCGAAGGTCGAGACCTGCATCTACGCGCTGGAACAGGGCGTCCAGGGCGTCGTCATCATCGACGGCAAGATGCAGCATGCGGTGTTGCTGGAATTGTTCACCAACCAGGGCACCGGCACGCTGATCCACAAGTGAACCAGGCGCGGCAAAAGGCAGTCGTCATGGCCGGGCATAGCCGTCCGAAGGACGGCGTCGCTTCCGCTAGCCTATGCCCGGCCATCCACGTTCTTTTTGGCCGAGCAAAGAACGTGGATGCCCGGGCCTTCGCCGCGCCGAAGGGGCTTCGGCCCCGCAGGCGGGACAAGCCCGGGCATGACGGATCGAGAGAGCTGCGAAAGAGCCGCTCAGCGTTAGCCCACCTGCTGATGTCCCTCCCCGCAGCGACACTTACGCTGTTCGTCTCCTCGCTGCCCGCGTTCGCCGATCTCAAGCTCTGCAACCGCATGAGCTACGTGGTCGAGGCCGCGATCGGCATCGACGAGAAATCCGCGACCGCTACGCGCGGCTGGTTCCGGATCGATCCGGCGGCCTGCCGCGTGGTGCTGCAGGGCGCGCTGACCGCGGACCGTATCCTGCTCAACGCGCGCGCGCTCGGCGTCTATGGCGCCTCGCCGATCCCGCAGAACGGCGGCGACACGCTGTGCATCGCGCCGGATAATTTCGTCATCGCCGCCGCGCGGCAATGCCGCGGCAACCAGACGCCGGCGCCGTTCACCCAGATCTCGCCGACGCGCACCGACGACGGCAACCTCGTCGCTTATCTGGCCGAAGATTCCGAATATGACGACGAGCAGGCGCGGCTGGCCGGCATCCAGCGCCTGCTGGTGATCGCGGGCTATGACGCCGCCCCGATCGATGGCGTCGACGGGCCGAAGACGCAGGGCGCGCTGGCCGCCTTCCTGAAGAGCCGCGGGCTCACCGCCGATATCGTGCAGTCGCCGACCTTCTTCGCCACCATGATCGACGCCGTGCAGAAGCCGTCATCCACGGGGCTGACCTGGTGCAACGACACCCCGCACAAGATCATGGCGGCGGTCGCCATCGACGACGGCAAGGCGGTGACCAGCCGCGGCTGGTACCGCATCGATCCCGGCAAATGCCTGCACCCCGACGTGACCGGCCAGCCGAAGCAGATCTACAGTTTTGCCGAAGCGGTCGATGGCGAGAACCGGGCCGTGAAATACCGCGACAAACCGTTGAACTGGGGCGGGCCTAAAGAACTCTGCACCCGCGACAGCAAGTTCGAGGTCTCCGAACAGGGCGATTGCGCCACCCGCGGGCTGGCAGCGGTCGGATTTGCGCCGGTCGATATGTCGAGCGGCGGAAAGACGCTGCGGTTTGCGATGCCGTGATGCGACGATTGCCCCACCCTCTCGTCGTCCTTGCGAACGCAGGGACCCATAACCACCGGATTGAGTTTTTGCCGACACTGAAAGCAACAGACGTCTCGCTTCCCGACAATTTGCACGGCGTATGGGTCCCTGCGTTCGCAGGGACGACGAGTTGAGAGAGTCATGACAAAGCCCCGTCCCTTCATCCATATCGACACCTGGGTGTTCGACCTCGACAACACGCTGTACCCGCACCACGTCAACCTGTGGCAGCAGGTCGATGCGCGGATCGGCGAGTTCATCAGTTCGTTCCTGAAGATCTCCGCGGCTGAGGCGCGCGTGCTGCAGAAGGATTATTACCGCCGCTACGGTACCAGCATGCGCGGCATGATGACCGAGCACGGCGTGCATGCCGACGACTATCTGGCCTATGTCCATCAGATCGATCATTCGCCATTGGAGCCGAACCCGGCAATGGGCGCCGCGATCGCAAAACTGCCCGGGCGCAAGCTGATCCTGACCAACGGATCGACCGACCACGCCGGCGCGGTACTGGAGCGGCTCGGCATCACGGAGCATTTCGAGGCGGTGTTCGACATCATCGCCGCCGACCTGGAGCCGAAGCCCGCACCGCAGACCTACGACAAGTTCCTGCGCGTGCACGGCGTGGACCCGACGAACTCAGCGATGTTCGAGGACCTCGCCCGCAACCTCGTGGTGCCGCACCAGCTCGGCATGACCACGGTGCTCGTCGTGCCCGACGGCGCCAGGGAAGTGGTGCGCGAGGACTGGGAGCTGGAAGGCCGCGAGGCGGCCTATGTGGATCATGTGACGGACGATCTGACCGGGTTTTTGCAGCGGTTGAAGTGATCCGGGCCCTTCGGTCGTCATGCCCGGGCTTGACCCGGGCATCCACGTCCTCCGCGCCGCAAGCAAGGAAGTCGTGGATGGCCGGGTCAAGCCCGGCCATGACGAGTGTCTGCTTGACTCTCCCCCGCCAAATCCCGAAAAAGCCGGTCAACGCCGCCTTAAATCGCCCGAGGAAATCCCGATGTCCCTGTCCGCGCTGGAATCCACCGTCAACACCGCCTTCGATGCCCGCGACGGCATTTCGATCTCGACCAAGGGCGAAGTTCGCGAGGCGGTCGACCAGGCGCTGGAACTGCTCGACAAGGGCGCGGCGCGCGTCGCCGAGCGCGAACAGAGCGGCAAGTGGAAGGTCAACCAGTGGCTGAAGAAGGCGGTGCTGCTGTCGTTCCGCCTCAACGACATGAGCGCGATTCCGGGCGGCCCCGGCCAGGCGTCGTGGTGGGACAAGGTGCCGTCGAAGTTCGAAGGCTGGGGCGAGAATCGATTCCGCGACGCCGGCTTCCGCGCCGTGCCCGGCGCGATCGTGCGCCGCTCGGCCTTCATCGCCCGCAACGTCGTGCTGATGCCGTCCTTCGTCAATCTCGGCGCCTATGTCGATGAGAGCACCATGGTCGACACCTGGTCGACCGTCGGCAGCTGCGCGCAGATCGGCAAGCGCGTGCACATTTCCGGCGGCGTCGGCATCGGCGGCGTGCTGGAGCCGCTGCAGGCCGAGCCCGTGATCGTCGAGGACGACTGCTTCATCGGCGCGCGCTCGGAAGTCGCCGAGGGCGTCATCGTGCGCAAGGGCGCGGTGCTGGCGATGGGCGTGTTTCTCGGCGCGTCCACCAAGATCGTCGACCGCGCCACCGGCGAGGTCTTTGTCGGCGAGGTTCCGGAATATTCGGTCGTGGTGCCCGGCGCGCTGCCCGGCAAGCCGCTGCCGAACGGCCAGCCCGGCCCCTCCACCGCCTGCGCCGTGATCATGAAGCGCGTCGACGAGCGCACCCGCGCCAAGACCAGCATCAACGAGTTGCTGCGGGACTAGGGTCTGTACCTAATTAACGATCTCTGATTCTCTCGCTCCGGCTTGATTCGGAGCGGGAGGTTTCGATGCGTAAGGGACTGTTCTGGCTCAATGACAAGCAATGGGCTCGGATCGAGCCGCAT
>JAESFG010000136.1_pt1 | contig 97829 bp, 79 predicted proteins | sample 9269371 | NCBI WGS metagenome assembly JAESFG01 (sample SAMN14506227, study PRJNA617093) | algae metagenome | isolation source: Aetokthonos hydrillicola CCALA 1050 (B3-Florida) and co-occurring... | place: USA: South Carolina | collected 2013-01-01
CGGCTCTGCCCCCTACGCCGTTCCGCTACGCTCCACGGCTCCGGCGTCAGAGCCGGACAGTGCACGCACTATGGGGGTCAAAGTTCGATGCCGATATGGGGTCAATGTTCAGTGCCGATTGACAGCCTCGTAGAAGAAGAGCGCCTTCCGGTCGGCCCGGTTTGGCGTCGGCTCTGCTAGGATTTCGCCTTCTTCGAGCTGGAAGACGGTCTCGATGCCACGCGCCAGCGCGTGCTGGATTGTTGTTACGACCGTATCGCGTTCCTCACCGAGCCCCGCCAGCCAGTTCGTGGGAAACCGAATGAGAAGCGCGTTCTTGCGGTCCTCGACCACCGGGGTGATCTGGTGTTTGACTTTCAGGGGCGAGGCATCGTCGTCGTTGTCATCGGGCTCGCGTTCCCAGTAGCCGCTCTTTGGATCAATCCAAAAGCCGTTACCGGAGGCTGGGTCGCGCCGGCGCAGACCCTTGTTGATCCTGCGTACGGTCGTAGCGGGCGCGAACGTCGCGAGCAGCAACTCTCCTGCCCCGTCGCGCAGGGATCGTTGCGTGGCACCGGATGAGCGCTCGAAGGAGAACGTCGTCTGGAGATCAAAGCCCTGCCGCCGGCGGTCTTCGTCGTTGGCTGTAATGCGGTCTGCCTGTCGCGTGCCGACGTTATCGATCCTGTGCAGCTCCTGGAGCATGTCTGCGCGGCTTAGCGGGTGGCGGCAGACGTGGCATTGCTCGGGCGGGTCGGCGCCGTCATGGCCTGCTCCGCATTCAGGACAGATCGTGACGCTGAACGTCGGGAGCTTGCCTTCACGGCCGCTGCCGACATCCTTCAAGAGCGCACGATCGACGCGGTAGGCACGGCCTTCGTGATAGACAAGGCTGTGCGGCCCGAATTCGGATATCGCGAGGAAGCGCGCCCGCTGGATATAGCGCTGTCCTTTGCCGCCCTGCCCTCCCGGCACGAAGGCCATGAGTGGCAGCCGCGGGAAGTTGTAGCCCGGCAGAAATCCTTCAGTCGCAAGGTAGCGATAGACGTAAAAGTCCGCCCCCTGGCTTTCCGAGCGTAGCAGCAGGTTGACCTGCGTGTTGCCGGATGCCTGCCGTGCTTCTGCAGAGCGCCGCTCGATTCCGGATATGGAATAGTCCTTCAGGGTGTTTGTCGCATCCTCGATCTGGCGTTCGGCCGCGGCAAGGAGATCGCGCCATCGGTTGAACGCCGCCTCGAACTTGCGCGGCGCCGAGCTGATAGTCTCGGCAACGTGGGCGTCTACCGATTTGAACCAGGCCGGCGCCGCGGCGGCGTAGTCGACCGCGAGGGCCTCAAGCACGGCTCCGAGGCGGGGCTTGGCAGCTTCACCTGCTTTTACAGGCGAGAGCTTTTCCGCACATTCGGGAAGGAGCGGTTTGCCGGCAGCCGCCATATCCAGGTTTTCCGCGATGGACGGATTGAGCGCAACGCCTGTGGCGGCGAGCCACTCGGCATTGAGGTGGCTATCGACCAGTTCGGGGTTCGTAAGATCGATGGATGGGGGCCGTACCACGCCGTCGACCATGGCTGCCGGATCTGCAAAGAAATACTGGTCGTGCGGGCTTTGTGCGGCGCAGTACGTGACAACGAGTGCGGCCTGCCCACTTCGTCCTGCGCGACCGCTGCGCTGAGCGTAGTTCGCTGGCGTCGGGGGCACATTGCGCATGTAGACGACATTCATGGACGAGATGTCGACGCCGAGTTCCATCGTGGGAGAGCAGAACAGTGTTGGCAGGAAGCGCCCGTCCTCCCGCAGTTCGCGCAGACGGTCGGCCTTTTCGGCGAGGACGCGGCGATCTTCGGCGCCATCGCGAAATCTTGCCTCGCGAAGCTCGCGCAGATCGCTTTCGACCTGGGCGGTGTGCTCGCGTCCTTCCAGCCCGAACAGGGCCTCTCCTCCTGCGAGAAGGAGGTCTGCGATTTGCTTGTAGAGAGAACGAAAGAACGGGTTGTCGCGCTCGGGGTTGAAAACCTCTTCGGTGGCCCTGAATGCGACGGCAGGTGCGAGAAGCCGCCAGCCTTCTCCATCGACCGGAGAGGCAACCTGAGAGGCGATGCCGTAGCGCGAGGCCGCGTGCAATAATGTCGCGATGATTTCGCCGGTTTGACGGGTGGTCGGTCGTGTACCGCCGAAGGTCATTTTCCGGATGTCGCGGCCGACGCCACTTTGCGGACTGCCGCGGAGGATGAGTTCTTCGTCGCGGGCGCGCATCTCGCGGCGGGCGGGTGGTCTCGGAACAAAGGTTGTCGCACTCCGGAACCGTTCCTCGTCAAGGCTCCATGGTGATTTGATCATGCCCCGCATGCGCGAGGCGAGGCCTTCGATCCTGATGCGGTCCAGACCTTCAGCCTCGACGGCCAGCCCCTTGCGCATGGCGTCAAAGAGACAGCGGGCCGCGGCGCCGCGTTCAGTCGGCGAGGCTGCGCGCAATAAGGGATTGCTTTCGAACAACTCCGCGTCGGCGACCATTTCATCGAGCGAGAGGTAGTCGGCCCGGATGAGTCCAAGTTGCTCAAGATTTGGGTTGGTGTAGCGCCAGCCGCGGCGCTGATCGACCCAAAAACGGTGATTGAGGGCGTCGCGCATCGCCCTCTCTGCGGTGATCAGATTTGCGCCGCGAAGATCGGGTTCGAACAGCCATTCCGGCCGGCGCATCGCGTTCGCGCCGAGGAAGCCCAGAGCCTTCTGGATCGCATAGCCCGCCTGATCATCGGTCAGCCCTTCCGGATGCTTGGCAAGCGCGGCAAGGATGGCTCCGCGAAGGATGGTTACGAAAATGAAGTCGTTGAAGTGGCCGGCCTGGAGGGCCGCATCCTGGCGATTGTCGGTGAAGGCCAGCAGTTTGCGTGTGCCGGCGGCCACCCTTGATCCGGCTGCGTTCATCCAGCGCAGGATGGAGCTTACGATGATCGTGGTGGCCGAGCTTCGGCCTTCGGCACTCAAGGCTGCCAGGCGATTGATGTCACGGGTAGAGTCCGTGTGGTAGTCGCCGCAGGCCGGACAGAACTTGAAGCGGCCTGGCAGGAACCATGCCCTGCGTCCCGTCACGCCGGTCACACCATCCGGAGTGACCATTACGAGGCTAGCGCGGTGGCGACGGTACGTCGCCTTGAGGCGCGGCTGGTCGCCTGGACCCGGCTCTTGCCAGGCTTCGGGGTAATCCTCGTCGCGACCGCCGAAGTCAAATTCGCCTTCGACCGGTTCCGGCATCAGGAAGCCCCATTGGGTCGCCTGGGCGGGATTGGGAGCGTCATCGTCAAGGACGGGTATGTCGTCGATCTCGCGCTTCTCGAAGCGGGTCTGCCCGTCCGTGGTCACAAGAGATACAGGGTGATGTTCCTGCCCGCAGTTGCGGCAGAAATGGGCAGGATAGAGACGCTTCTCTTCGTTGTCGGGATCAAAAATCTGACCATCGAAGGTGACCGTGCGGGCACCGGACGGGTCGAGCGTTGTGTAGAGCCTGCCTGCGCCGGAGATAAACTGGTGCAGCTTGAAGGCAAACAGAGGCTCCGTAAGACCGCCGGTTACGCCGCGGTCTCGTTCGGGAAGGCTAAACGCGAGCAGAGCATGCTTGAGGGCAGCCTCGCAAAGATCTCTTTCGCGGCCGGCCTCATCCGATAGCCGCGCAGCGGCGTCGGTGACGCTCATGGGGGCAGCCCTTACGGGTTTGCTGTCCTGGTATTTGAGTCCGAGACGCGTCTCGACCCAGATGGCCAGCGGGTCCGAAGCGATCTGCGCATTGGTCTTGCCGTCATAGGCTCCACCCGTTGAGGCTGCTTCCACGGCAGCACCCAGGTCCGGGAGGCCACGGTCAGCGCTGCGCGAGGGGTCGGTGGCGCGCTTGAGGGTTTCCGTGATGATCGCGTCGCGGCCGATACGCGTGCCGAAGAGACGGGAGGCGACGTCGGCTACGATTGGCTTGTGATCCGCCGGCCCATCGTTGCTCGCCATGGTGGCCGATGTTCCGATGCAGATGGGCGGCGTCCGAGGATTACCAACGCGTGCGCGCAGTCGCCGCATGAGCATGGCGACATCCGCGCCCTGACGGCCGCGATACGTGTGAAGCTCATCGAGAACGATAAAGCGCAAGTTGCGGCAATTCTCGATGACGGTCCGGTCCAGCTCCGATTGCCGGGTCATGAGAAGCTCGAGCATCATGAAGTTCGTGAGCAGGATGTCCGGCGGATTGTTCTTGATCCGCTCCCGCTCGTCCGAGCTCTCCTGCCCGGTGTATCGGGCGAAGGTGACAGGCGTAGCTCCGTGCGGAGCGTCGAGGAAGCGCTTGAGTTCCTCGCGCTGGCTGTTGGCGAGGGCGTTCATCGGATAGATGACAATGGCGCGGGTCCGCGCAGGCCCCCCCGCCTGCTTGGCTTTGATGACGGCATCGACGATTGGGATGAAGAAGCAGAGCGACTTGCCCGAGCCTGTGCCGGTGGTGACTACGTAGCTTTTGCCGTCAAGAGCCAGGCTGATGGCCTGCTCTTGATGCTTGCGAAGTTGGATACTGCGGTCGCCGGCGCTGGCGGCCGCGCGCGGATTGATAAAGATACGTGCGCAATCCTCGGAGATGCCGTCGGCTGCGACAAGCTTCCTGAGCGTGCCGCCGTCCTCGTAATGTGGATTGAGCTGGATCAGCGGCTCCGGCCAGAAGAGGCGGCCTTCGTAAAGGGCTTTGACCTTCTCCGTGATTTCGGATGAGCGGATACGGGTGAAAGAGCGAGCGAACGCGGTGTAATGGTCGAGCAGCGTCTCGTCGAGATCGAAGACATCCATTGAAATTCTCGCTTTGCGATGCGGCTTAATCCCGGGAGCTGCTGTGCTGGGGCTGGGCACGAGGTCCCGTTGGAAGGCGCCGTATGGTGGAGCCGGCGATCTTGCTTGCCTCGTAGACATCGAAGGCAGCTTGGAGGCCGAGCCAATATTCCGGGGGCATGTGGAACCAGTGGGCGAGACGGAGAGCCGTGTCGCCCGTAATGGCCCGCTTCCCATGAATAATCTGGGAGATGCGGTTCGGGGGGACCTGCAGCTGGCGGGCAAGTTCCGTGGGGCTCACGCCAAGACGCACGAGTTCGCTTGCCAGCACCTTGCCCGGATGATCGGCCTTGTTTTCCATAGTCCGCACCTCCCCTTCATGCTGCATGCAGGAAATTGACGCGTGACGTCAATCGTAAGCCGGGCAGTCAGCGATCCGAGCTGTGGAGAATCTGCGATTTCGCGGATCTTGGGCGCCGTCCTGCCCCCATACGGGCGTCTGGAGGTGCGGTCTGTGTCGCCCTTGGCCCGGAGTCGCAAATCGGGCACTATCCATCCACGGACAACGAAGGACGGAGAGAAGATGCCGCGTGGGAGGCCATCCTGCAGTGATGCCGATATCCGGCGAGCGCTCCATCGCAAGAAGCTCGATCGGATCAAGGCTGCCGGCGACATTCTGGTCGTCGACGAGCTTGGCCTCGCGCATGCCCGCAGTCGAATCGACGTCGCGGTCATCAATGGGTGCATCCACGGGTATGAGATCAAGAGCGGGCAGGATACGCTGGAGAGGCTTCCGTCGCAGCTGGAGATCTATCAGGACACGTTGCAGCGGCTGACGGTCGTGTGTGCGTCCCGGCATGTCGATGGGGTTATGCGTCTGACACCGAAATGGTGCGGGATCACAGAAGTCGTCGAGGGCTCCCGTGGCGGTGTGCATTTCAGAACTTTGCGCCGCGAGGGGCGCAATCCGCATGTTCGTGCTTCGATGCTGGCCCATCTGTTGTGGCACTCGGAAGCGGTCACGCTGTTGTCCCGCTACGAGATTCCGGCCCGGGAGCTTCGCCGGCCGCGCAAGCAACTTTACGAACGGATCGCGGAGCTGATGACGCCGCGTGAGATTACTGGCGCGATCAAGGAATTCATGGCGCGCCGGTCAGCGTGGCGAGTTCCGAGAGCAGCAGTGCCATATGGTGATTGATCGCGACTTTCTTCCACTGCGTAAGGTTGCTTGCGGATACGGCTTTGACAGCGCAGTCGGCGATGTAGTCGTCGCCATAGGAAAATCCCTTACCGAGAAAGTGCGGGCTGGCGACGATCTCGGCGCAATGGTCGTGCATCTGCTCCGGGTTGGGACGGAATGCGCCGCCTTTCCAGATGGCCCACTGGCCGTTGGCTGTAGCGTAGACGACCTTTCCGGCAGATTTGACCATGCGCATGTCCATGGCCAGAAACGACGGATGGACAATCGTGTAGTCGCCGTAGTTCGGGCGGCGAATGCCATCGGGCAATTTGGCGACAAACGTCTTGTAGAAGGCCCAGTCGTGCCTTGGGATCATAGCCCCTTCTTTGCCGACATCGCCAAGACTCTCCGGAATGGCCGTGCCGACTAGAACGACGTTCCGGTAGTTGGCCAGATTTCCCAGACGTTTGAGGGCGATGCCCAGAGCGCCCGCAAAAGCGTCGTAGGGCTCGTAATTGGGGGATCCGAGATCAAGGATCAGATCGGTTTGCGCGACATCGACACCGATTTCCGAGAGGATCGCCCGCGCGCTCGAAGTGAACGTGGGACGCATAATGTCCTCGAATCGCGCCCGCAGGGCTATACCTCGTGCATCTTGGGTTACGATCGTACGCAGGGCGCTTTTGACATTGTCAGGGGCAGCTAGGGTCACGACGGGCACGGCAGCGGCTTTCGCTGCCCGGAGCCCGTCGAACACGAATGTGTAGATGTCTTCGCCGTCGTTCATGGTCTCGGCATGCAGAGTGGGGTCGACGTCAATCCATGCCGGGCGAGTGCCCCACTTCTTCTTGAACCGCTTCGGGAACGGAAAGACGTGTTGGTGGGCGTTGCGCTTGAGCGTGTTCGTCTCAAAGTCGAATTCTATGGCCGGAATCGTAATGAGCGGCACAACGCGGGACTTGGACGCGTCCGGCAGTGCGAGCAGCGCCTGGTATTCGGCCTGGCGCCACCGCAAGGACGGTACGTACGAAGAGGGCGTGAGCTTCACGACACCTCTCCGTTGAGCTGCTTGCTGACCATACCTTGCCCGACCAGTCCGCTCAGTATGGTGTAGTCGTTGCGCTCCTTGCGGATGCGTCCGGCTATGATGCTCGGGTGTATTGAGAGCGCCTCCGCGTCGATACGAACGGCCTCCTCGGAGAGGGCAAATCGGGAGAGACACTGGTCCCAGATATCCGGAGGGATCAATGTGTCGAGGGCGAACCTGTCGGCCTCGGTTTCTATCGCGTCGTCGCCCCCGGCTCCTTCCTCGTCGAAAAAGTCGAAGCGAAGATTGTCGTGGAGATGGAGGAAGACGTGACCCAGTTCGTGCATCAGCACGAACCAGAAATTGTCGAGCCGATCAAAGCGCAGGGTGAGTGCAATGAGGGGCCGATCGAAGTCTGCGATCATGGCGGCGCCATCGAGGTAGGTCCCCGGCAGGTGCTGCTCGATCACGAGGGGAATACCCTTCTCGGCAAGGAAGTCACGGGCGCGCCGCGGCCCGTCATCGTGCTTTGCGAGCTGCGACAGCTCCTTGAGCCACCCCTCACTGTGCTCGAACGGCGGGTACGGCTTGGCCTCGTGCGCCTGCCGGGCGAGTTGTAAGACGCGCGCCTGCCATGCCAGCAATGCGGCGTCGTTCGGCGCGTTCCCGCTATGCACCTTCTTGCGGTGAAGCGCCGTCGCAAACTGCGGACCTGCGGCGGCAAGGAAGAAAGACTTCACCGCCTCGGCGACATCAGCTCCCTTCGGAAGGCGCAGCCATCCGCGCTTGGCCATTTCCTTTGCGGGGAAACGATCCCAGCTCACATCATCGGCGCCTGTCCATACGAGCACCCCGCCCGTTCCAGCGGGATCTGTCGTGAAGGACTCTGACGTGCGCACATCGAGGAGGTCTGAGATCTCGATCAGCCGTGCAAGGCTTGCGCCCATGTAATCCGTGGCTTCGTAGCGTTGGATTTGCTGTGGCTTCATGCTTAGGCGGGTGGCCAGATCGGTCTGCGAGAGTCCCTTCGCGATGCGGGCCTGCACGAGAATCTTCGGGAGTTCCGCGAGGGAATATCGTTCTGCAAAGGTGATTGCGCCCGATTTCAGCAATTCATATTCGTTGATCTCCGCTTCCATGTCCGCAATCTGGCTACGCAGGGCGTCAACCTCTATGTCGTGGAGCCAGGCGTCGGGTTCGCTGGTCTTGAGCTGAGCGGCGGCTAGATCAGCCTGGAGTTCGGCGAGCTCGGCCTTGGCGACCGAAAGCTGGCGTTCGGAGTAGATCATGGCGCCCTCCCTGTAAGCACAGGATCGGTTGCGAGCGAAATGGACAGAATTCCTTTCTGTTCACCCGTAAAGCGATCAGTTTGAAAGAATCGGACGAAGGTCTTGAGGCTGCGTCCCTCGATAATGGTTGATGGAAAGAATTCTCCGCCGAAGGCGGCCTTCTGCGCGGCCCGTCCGTTCTTGAAGTCACGGAAGACCGGGTCGAGTTTTTGCGGATCGACCCCGGCAGGATCCCAGCACGCGTCGTAGTCGCCCGGGATGGGCTTGCCGGTAACGAAGCTCCCGTCGAGGAAGATCGTGCCGCATCCGGCCGAGCGAAGCCGCTGAGCCCCAATCACCAGGCCTGCGAACAGCGACCGCCTTTTGCGGGTGGTCGCGTAAATCTGCTCGATCTCGGCGAGCTGGGCCGGGTGCACCCCCGGAGGTAGGACCGGCCAGGGGGAGCCCGCCAATGGGATAAGTTGCGGAATCATTCTTACAACATAATCGTTGTAAGATATCAGGTCAAGACGGGAGCGACCGCCGGCAAGGGTCAGAAAAGCGGCTCCGCAGGGAGTGCGGGGCCGCAAGCTTTGTTCAGTACTCGGTCGGCAGCAGGATCGTGCGGTTCGAGACGTAGAACTTGATCTCGGGGAGCGGGAAGTCCGTGTAGCCGATGTGCTCCTCGGAGATGATCGCACCATTGCCGTCCGTGCAGGTGAGATCGGCTGAGAAGTCATCGTTCACGGTCAGCTTCCAGAGTTGGAAGGCCTGCTCGGCGTGACGCTTCTCGATCTGGGCGCAGGCGATCTTGTCGATGAGCCAGTAGGCTTCGCCGGCTTGTGCCACGTGCCGCACGCCATCCGTGTAGACGATGCTGCGCATCAGGCTGTGCCGGTAGATGTTCTCGGTGCCGGAGAACTCGGCGAGGTCGGATTTGGTCAGGGTCTTGGTCATGGCGTGGCTCCTCTCGTGATGCGGAGCCGCCCATTGCGGCCCCGATGCGAGGCCGTGGCCATCCGCGGATAAGCGCGACTGGCACAGGCTGCGGCCATGGCCGCACCGCGTGAGCGGCGCGGAGCTGCAAGGAGAGAAGCGACTGAAGCGAGCGGCCTTGCCGGACGTGCGCGCGGTGGCAGGTCTCGCCAGCATTCGGGTGCGTGGGCGGTGTCAGCGGGAGGAGCGGAGGTCAGGTGACCGGGCCCGGTCGTAACCCCGTCTTCGGTGCTATCGGAAAGATCGAGCGATTTCGGGCATACGGCGTCGACTTTGATCATGCAGGCCGATGCTGTCAGGGCGTCTCAGCTACCGGACAGAAAACCGGACATGGCAGAGTGATAATGTGATAAGTCGCGTCGTTGAATTGTTGCGTGTATTAGGTAAGCGCGCGCTCGGTCGCATCAAAAGATCGAGGGACTGATGCACTGTAGTGAGCAGTATATTGATGGGCATTTATCGTATCCAGAATGAAGACAGGGCCTGAGTTGCGCAGTTGTTCGTGTAATAGGTTCCCCCACTGAATCCAATTGAGAAGTTCGTACGACCACCCCAACTCGCGTTACATCCTACGTTCGATGCGTTGTTGATCCAACATACGAATGGTTTTACGTAATCAAAGCCGCTTCCCAGGTAGGCGGTGGCGTGGGGGCCTGAGGAGATGGTTATAGAGGGTGGGTAGGAGTTGCCGGCTTTTAGAGTGCCTGCGGTCGCGCAAAGTTTGGTGTCGAATTCGGCATTGGTCGGAAGCGTTCCCGTCCACGAGAGAAAGGATGTCGCGACGCTGTCCGTAAACCGGATTTCCTTGGTTATCGCGACCGCGTTCAATTGAGACGTTGGCCATTGGGATGTAAGGGGTATTTGGGTCCATCCCCCGCCGTTGGTCGTCATATCGCAATAGGCAGAAAAGCCGGTGCCGGTATTTGTAGGATCGATAGTGTAGGTCCCGTTGCCCGTGCTTGCGCCGGCATCGAGAATGGCTTTGCATGATGAGTAATATTGGTAGGCGATAGCGGGTGCGCCCGGCGTGAAGTACCAGTTAGTACCATTGAACCATTCAATGCGGTTCGAAGACGTGTTAAAGATCACTTCTCCGGTACTTGGCGTCATGGCATTTCGCTGCGCAAACGTTTTCGACGGCAGTACCATGCTTCCGGAGGCGCCTCCGCCACTGCCGGTAGCAGGGCCTATCATTCCGAAATTTGTGGGCGGTGCATACGTCCAGGAGCTTGCAGAGAAACGCGCCAGACCGGCGGAAGCGTTACTATTGCCAATGGAGATGACGGCGTACATCGCCGGCATGTATGACGTCCCCGGTGTGAACGTTGCCGCAGGATTGAGCCCCGTTGCGGGGTTCCCGCTACCAGCCCATGTGCCCTGCTTGCCATACCAGAACTTGCCGGCGCCTATGTCGATCGCGAGCATGATGGTTTCGCCGCTTGCGATGGTGCCGCTGAATATCGAATATGGCGCCTCAAGCGCTAATGATGCAGAGGCGTACTCACCGGGTGAGTTGGTCGTAACATCAAAGCCTGCGCTGATATTGTTTCCTGATCCTGCCTGGGTCAGAGCCTGCACTTCGTAGTAGAACTTGCCTGAAGTGCCGGTGGCCTGTGTTGCAAAGACCTTTTTGTAGTTCGTAGAGCCGAAGTTGGTCGCGGCAAACCGCAAATTGCCGAGTGTCAGGGCGGCGTTTGCAGGCGCTGTTGCGGCGTTCCAGGTGACGTTGGAGGTGGTGGCGCTGGCAGATGAGGCGGAAGCCCAAGACAGACTTCCGGCCCCGTTCGTCTGCAGGAACTGACCCGTACTGCCATCAGATGAAGGCAGCGTATAGACTGTTGAGCCAGCCGCCGCTGCGGCCTGGAGTGAGACACTTCCGCTCGTCGAGCCATTCAGCTGAATCTTCCCGTTCGTTCCGGTATTGGCGCCGATAGTGAGAAGCGAACCAGGGCTAGCGGTCCCGACGCCGACGTTGCCATTGAGGATGGTGTATCCGGTGCCGCTCGGCGTCAGGGTGACATTTTGGTTCGTACCGCCGGCTGTGAAAGAGAGTGCGCCGGCGCCGGTGATGCTGCCGGTGCTGGTCCCGGTTCCGCCGTTGGCTACGGGAAGAATACCGGTCATCTTGCTAGCCAGGTCGATGCTGCCTGCGAGCATCGTGTTGGTCACCTTCCCGGTCCCGATAGCGGTTATGCCTGCGGACGTGATGGTGACATCGCCGGTCACGGCAGTGCTGGTCCATTGTGTCCCGGAGCCGATCAGCAGATTGCCGGCTGTTGCCGTCGTGCTGCCAAGTGTAACGCCGTTGATCTTAGCCACAGTCGGATTGGGATAGCTGCCGCTGAGGTCGCCACCGGCTGATCCTGTCGGCGCGCTGCCTAGCAGGCCAGAGGCGTTGGCGATCGTCACCCACCCACCTGTGGTGCAGAGCTGGAGAGCCCCGACGTTGAAGGCGAGCATTCCGGTCTTGTCTGGGCTCGTGCTGCAGACAGCGTCGGCTCCTACGCGTGCACCGCCAGCTACGTCGAGCCTTGATGCAGGAGATGTTGTGCCAATGCCGACATTACCAAGAGCAGAAATTCTTAAGCGTTCGCCATATTGCACCGAACTGGCTTGGTATTCGGTATAGAAGGCAATGCCCGTTTGACGCGCTCCCGGCGTCACACTTTCTTGCACTGAACTTATTTTCGCTTCGGAACCAAGACCATTAGCGTTTCTAAAATACAAGCTGGTCAATCCATTAAGTGTAGGCGGTCCCGTATTTTCAAGCGCGAGCGGCGTCACTTCTGTGGTTCCAGATGTAACAATATGAAGTGGGTACGCAGGCGCCGTCGTACCGATACCGACGTTGCCGTTATTGAGGATTCTCATTCTATCTGTCGGCGTACCAGTCGGATCGCCGGTGGAAAACCTGATCTGTCCATAAAATGAGCCGATTTGCAGCCAGTCATTAGTGACAGTGCTGGAGCTGACGGCCTGGATGTAGTTGCGTGGACTGTTGTCGCTAGGGGTGAAAAAGATCGAGCGGGTCGCGGAGCTGGTGGGTTCCTGGATGTAGATGTCACCTCGGGTGATATGAAGAGCGCCGGCAGGTGACGACGTCCCGATGCCGACGTTGCCGTTTGCGAGGACCGTCAATCCGGAGCCAGTGGTCGAATTCGCAGCCACGCGCAGCACGGTGCCGCTGGTCCCTGCCCCAGTGTTGGCTACATAGAGCAAACCGTTCGTCGAGTTGATCGATGCGCTCGAACTCGTGAGCGAGAGCAGGCTGCCCGTGGTCAGCGCATTCGCTGTCAGGGTCATCGGGTTCTGCGTCGTTACCGTGGACCAATTCCACGTCTGAGCGTTTGTCAGGTTATCGATGGTGCTGCTGGCGGTCGCGGCCGTGAGCGCCGACAGCGCTGATGAAGACCCGGAAAGACCTGATGACGAGGCGATGGTTACCCAGCCAGCACTCGTGCAGAGCTGGAGAGCCCCGCTGTTGAACGCTAGCATGCCGGTCTTGTCGGGAGTGGTGCTGCAAACCGCGTCGGTTCCAACCCGTGCGCCGCCCGCTACATCGAGCTTTGAAACAGGAGATGTCGTGCCAATCCCGACGTTCCCGCTGGCCGCAATATGCAAGCGAGTTAATCCATTGGTCTGTAGCTCTAAATATGTATTCTCATAGTTAGTCAGCCAGGCGCCAAACACCGACGTGAAAAGTGACAGTCCGTCAGTACTTCCGGTTCCCATGTTTGACTGCGTGAGATTCAACCGCACACCTTTTTTGGGCGGCACGCTCGGCGTCGTCGGGAAAACAAGAGCCAAAAGGATGGCCCGTGGTGCGCGCAAGGGAAGGGGGTAGGCGAGGTGGCGCGGTCTTTGTCTGGCCTGCACAGGCGTCGCAATACAGGAGATTGCGCCCCTATCCACGAGGAGGCTGCGCCCCCTACGGTCGAGGTGAAGCCACAAGTCCCATCCCGCTAAGCCCCCTTTACGGCCTTACTGTTAGGTTGCTCTCGGTCGAAAGCTGGATATTTCCACGATCACACCCTTACATGCGTATCCGCGTAGCGGATTCCGATTCAACAGGCGCGGCGTAGTGAGCGCTATGCGCGAACGAAGGGTTGGGGGAGTCTTGTCTTGTGGCCGCTTATGCGGCCACTCCATATACGCTGAGCAAAGCGAAGCGCTTGCGTTGTTTGTGGTCAGATCGAATTTGAACTTATGCACACACTATCCACAGACGCTTGTCGCATTCTTTTAATTCAATGATTCAGTATTCAGATTCAGAGGGCGAATTGACACGCAATTACAGTGGTTTGCGGAGCCAAAAGTGAGGAAATGGGCGACTTAGGTGAGTTTTTGGGCGGAGTCGCGTGAGGAAATGGGCGCCTGAAGTGAGGGAACGGGCGGTTTGCGGTGAGGAAACGGGCGTAATATCGGTGACATGGGCTCCCGAGAACACCATTGGTGAGGAAATGGGCGGGGAGGGGATCACGACGCCGACGGGTCGTCGAACCGGATGTTTTCGACGCTGCCGTGCCAGCGGGACTGACGACCGACGCGGCTGCGTTCCCGCTCGTCATAGGCGCGCTTGAGCGCGGCGGGTGACTTCTTGTACCAGTTCAGCTGCAGCTTCTCGACGGCGCGGCCCTTTTTGATGGCCATCACCTCGACATCGAAATCCGTCAGCTGGTTGGTCTCCTCAAGGGCGGGCTTGAGGCAGTATTTGTTGAAGTCCGCGAAACGCTCGAGCTTGCCGTTCGGGACGCCGAGCATGGCGCGGAACTCCTCGAGCGTGAACTCCTCATACTGCTTTACGAGGCCGATGCGTCGCTCGACCATTTCGTAGAGCCGGATCGAGTACTTCGACCGCAGGGCGTACATGATGTGGGACTTGATGGTGGCCCATGCCTTGCTCTGGCTGATCACGGCCAACAGGTCGGGCGGGAAGGTGTAATAGAAATAGCCGTCGTTCTTGTCTTCTTCCTTGTTGGCACCGAGGAGGTGTACACGGAAGGTCGCCATTTCGCCGGTTTGCGGATCGCGGGCGCGGATCTTGGCCCACGCACCCATCAGCCGATCGAACGCCTCGTGCAGCCGGTCATTGCTCTCGTGACTGCCGCGCAGACTGGCTTTGAGGACCTTATGAATCGGCTGGGTCTTGATGTTGTTCCAGGCATGGGCGAGGAGCTGATTATATAAAATCGTCTCGCTTCGGTTGAGCGGGGTCAGCTCGATGATGTCGACCAGCTCCCGCGGCTTGATGATGCGTCCCATATTTGTGGGATCGAGTGGTTGACCGGTGACCTTGACGTCGGTCGCGAGTAGGTTGCCTGGGCGTTTTTGAACCGCAGGCTCATGGTATTCAGCAACAACTGTCGGTATAATCTGTGAACTCACGATAATCACGTTGCCGATGAAAAGTGAGGCCGTCAATAGATGAACTCACTTTTCGCGCAACCTTATTCCTTGCGCCCCAAAACTCACTTTTCGAATCGCTGCGAGGGTAGGGACTCCGTGGCGCGACTCCGCTTCCGCCCAAAAACTCACTTTTAGTTCTGCCCACAGGAGACGGTGCGGGCCAACGCAGGTTGGGCGTGCTATGACAATCCGCGTCGGTGCGGTGCCGTGGTAATCAGCGATTCGAATTGGCGCAGTAGTCCTGCGCCCATCGTCTGAGGGGATCGGGCCGCCGGTCGCATCGAACAAACTGGCGATGAGCGATCGCGCGATGCCGTATGAGTTCGGTCGCGGCGAGGTTCACGAAGTCCCATTCCCTGCCGATGAGAACCTTGGCCATATTGTAGGCCTTCCGGACAAGTTTGTCGGCCTCGTCCTTGAGCGGTTGCGGCGACCGTGCAACGGAATCGCCAGCCGGCCGATGCCAGAACAGCGAGCCGGAGCTGGAGAGGCCGTAGCTGGCCACAGCGTCGAGCGCCAGATTGCTGGCCATTGCGAGATCGGAGTCTTCGCGACCACCGGCGCCAGCGCTGACATTGCGGAGAAATATCTCCTCGGCAGCGCGGCCCGCGAGAAACAGAATCAGTTTTGCAATTACGACCGTCTGTGTGAGGGGCACAGAGGGGAGGTTGTATCGAGCCTGGCCCTGCCTCTCGGGTGAGGGCACTATGCTGAGAGCGATGTTGGTCGCTTTGAAGATGCGGTAGGCCGCCACCGCATGGCCCGCTTCATGGACGGCGATACGCCAGTCCATCTCCGGATGCCGCCCTTTGGCCCGCGCTTGGAGCCTGTTGATCAGATCGGTTTTCTGGAGCTTGCGCCCTTGCCGGCGCGCATGACCTCGCGCGTCGCGAACGAGCTGCTCGACGGCGGCGCCCGACATGCCGACGCACATCACGGCGATGCCGGAGAGATCGCCGAACGAAGCGGCGTCGTCTTTTAGGTGAAACGCAATGATCTTCGGCAGGTCTTCGAGGTCCGGTAACGGGACCTCGATCAACCGCCCTAGGCGACCGGCACGAACCAGAGCCGGATCGAGGCGATTACGGTTGTTGCACGTGCCGATGACGACGACACCGGGTCGGCGGTTGAGGCCGTCGAGTTGATCGAGAAGCGTGTTGATGATCGCATACGTCGCCTGCTGGTTCTCCGAGAGAGCCGAGCGCTGCGGGAAGCTGTCGATCTCGTCGATTGCGACGACGCAGGGCGCGTTCTTGCGCGCCGTATCGAAGGTCGCGAGGATCGCGTTTTGGACGTCGATGCCATAGTGATTACCGCGCGACCATTCGGAATAAGAGGTCCCGATCAGCGGCAATCCGGCGGTTGCGGCGAAGGCGCGGGCGAGGGTGGTCTTGCCTGTGCCTGGCGGGCCGTAGAGCACGAGGCCCGGATCGATCTCCGACCACTCCAGCATGCCACGCTTGTAGAGATCGATATCGGCCGCCAGGGCTTCGCCCCAAGCGCGCGCTTCCGGCATGCCTGCGAGCTGGCTCAGATGAGGCCCGTTTGGCACGACCGGCTTCGGGGCCGCCGGCTTCGCCTCGCTTTTTTTCGTGGTTGTGGTCGTCATGGTGGCGGCCGTCTCGGCTTGAGCCCCGCCGCGGCCGAAGCAGCGGCGGGGCATACAAATCAATCGTTGTCGTCAGCCGGAAGAGGCTGGACGGTGGGGCGAGCGTTGAACCACTGCTCGTAGTCGGCGAGACGCCAACCGACGCGGTTCTCGCCCATGCGGATGCGGGCAGGGAACTTGCCCGCGCGCTCCAGCCTGTAGATGTGCTGGGGCGTGTAGCCGGTGAGCTCCGTCACCTGCTTCATGGTCAGCACCCGAAGGTGCGCCAGCGGATCGATTTGGGTCTCGGCGAACATGATTCCACCGTCATGGACCGGGTGGTCCATGCTCTTGATTGGACTTGGCTAGGAACAGGTAGATCGGGACGGAAAGGCTAGGGAACGCGCCAGCCGGAGCCGACGGCCAGACGTATAGCATACTTGTAGTTTTTGTCTAGTTTTACTGCGTGCAGCTCTCGACTATTTTTTCTGCCGCCGCAGCCGCGTGTCGATGGCGTAGCCCAGCTTGCGCAAGAACTCGATGGGGTAGAAGGCCGAGAGATGCTCGATCGCGTCGTCGAGTTGATCGCTCTGCGATGGCAGGATTTGTGCAATCTCGTCGTCGGGATGCCGCGCCAACCACACGGAGAGGGCCTTGTAGAGGTCGGGATCAAGGCGGGCGATGTCGCGCCGGGCGAGACCCTTGCCGATCCATTGTGCGTAGACGCGCGTCGTGAATTTCGGCGCATTCTCCCGCATATTGAGATCGCGCTCGGACCATAGCTCCGGGGCTTTGCTCGGCAACAATGCGCCGGCGTCAGGCGTGTTCATGAACGATCGGCCTGCCAGCACGGCGAGCAGTGTCGTCATTTCATTGGGCGAGAGATCGTGGCTTGTCTGGATATGATGGAGGGCGCGAACCATATCGGCCTGGGCCGCTTCCATTTTTGCCAAGAGGCGGTCGCCAGCCTCGGTGCCGGCGGCCGGCACCTGATACGGCTTGGCCGATGGCACGTCTTTCGCCAGAGATTTCTTGGGCATGGTGGGTCCGGGATGATCGGGCGAACTGCGCGTGGAGCACGCTAGACGAAAACTTCATGAAGCGCCAGATGGTATGGCGCAACCCGTCGCGTTTTTAGCCGGTCGCTTTGGCAAGATCCGCATGATCGAACGCGGTCGCCATGCGCTCGATATGGGCGGGCGTAAGTTTGAAGCGCTTGGCGACACCGCGCCACGTCGCAACGGCGGCCCCTACCTCGGCCGCGATCGCGCGCGCCTCGGCTAACGCAAGGCCGAAACGGGGAGCCACGTCGAAGGCTGTATCCATAGACGAGGTCGGATCGGTTTCGTCGATCGCCAGGGCGTGAACGCGAGGACGCACATCAACGGGGCATGGGTTCATGTCGTAGGCGGGCGACAGACGCCATCCGGTTGCCTCGCGCAGGAAGGCATGATTGCGGAGATGGTCGTCGGTGTTCGAGACTAGAATGTTGAAGACGACGCGGCGCCATAGCTGCTTCGCATCCGCCTCCGGCTGCGATCCCATTTGGCGCAACGCGTCGACCAGCTCCAGGTAGCTGCGCTGATCGCCATGATCGGCGGCGTCGATGGCTGTCATGGCCGACATGAAGGGCACGCGCCGATCATCATCGCCCCGATCGAAGCGCGTGAGGAGAAGAACGGGCTTCTTCGCGATGACCTCCAGGCGCCAGGTCGGTACGGTGATGCCAGCCTGCTCGGCGAGGGCGAGCAGGACTGCCTCCCACAACGTCACCGGCCAATCGTCATCTCGCTTCGGGAACTTCGCGACCATCAGCTTTCCGTTCCCATCACGAACGGTCGCTTTCGGTCGCGCGCCACCAAGCGATGTTCCGGGCGCCAGCACCAGCAGCAAATCCTCGTCGGTTTCGCGGTCACGCTCGATGCGGCCGGTTGCGGAGAGCAGTTGCGGGAGATCGATCAGCGGCGGCACGGGGCGTTGGGCATGAGCAAGAAATTCACCGCCTGCCACATCCTTGAACCGCAGCGCGCCCAGTCGGGTCCTGTCATCGACACCGGAGAGGTAGTCGATCTCGAAGAGCGAGCGCGGCGCTGTTCCGGCCTTCCTGGCTCGGGCGCGCTCCTGCCGAAGCATGAGTTTGCGCCCCCAGGCGTCTGGTGCGGAATCGGAGAAGGCGCTCGGCAATCCTTTTGCGGCGTGATGCGGACCGGGCGTTAAGGTTAGGGACGGTGCCAAGGCGAACGCGCCGCGGCGTTTGATCCAGGCCGGGTCATAGACGAATGACGAAGTTTCGCGGCCGGTACGCTCGCGCGCCCACAGGCGTCCGACGAGCACCGGCTCGCGGTCGATATCGATGTAGACGAGAAGCTCGCGTTCCATGGTCAGTCCGATCGCGGCTGTCTGATCCGCTTTGGCAAACGCTCTTCTTCGAGGGCTTGCCCCACGGGATCGTGGGCAGGATCGGCCAGTGCCGAGAGGCGGTCGGTCATGTCGAGCACGAACAGGATCGAGGCATAGATGCCGAGCGAGACGCCGGGGTCGCCCTTTTCGGCACGGACGAGGGTGCTCGGCGAGATGAAGGCGCGCTCGGCCATCAAGCCGTGGTTGATGCCACGACGACGACGCGCGACGGAGATATCGGCGCCAAGCTTCTCGATGGCGCGCTTTACGCGCATGGGGAGGGCCGTCTTGGCCTTGGAGGTCTTCATCTTACATGCTCATAAATCAGTTCATGCGCGGCATACATGCTGATTTATAGCATCTTACGATGGAAATGGCAAATTCTAGAGACGCACGTGCTCATATAACGGTCGCAATCCGTTATAACAGCCGATTTATGATATCTTATGCATTGGCGGCGATGACCGTCACGAGCCTGCCGAGCCGGTCTTCCCACGCCGCGAGCGCCTCGCGCTTCTCCTTGTCATAGGCGTAGCGGTTATAGACGGCGTCCGTGACACCACGGCTCTGAGGAGAGTGGTTGAGCACGAGGGAGCGGACGTGCAGGGGCACACCTTCGCGTGCAAGCTGGGTTCCGACCGTGCGCCGCAGATCATGAGGTGAGACCTTGGGGATCTTCAGCTCGTCGACCAACCGGCTCATGGCGCGCGTGACCGCCTCCGCCGTCATGGCGTCCTTGAGCGGTGTCTCGGCAGATGGAAACACAAACGGGCTCCTGGCCGGGCTCGCGGCGACCGCCTTCGCAAATTCCGCCTTGGCCATTGGGCAGAGGGGAAGACGGTGCAGGAGGCCGTTCTTGGTGCGCTCGCCAGGGATGGTCCACACCGGCTCGGGGCTTTCGAGATCGAGTTCGGCTTTGCGGGCGCCGACGACTTCGCCGCGACGTTGGCCTGTCAGCAGCAGGAGCCGCAGGATCGACCGCGTGGCGGGCGAGAGCATGCGGCCCTTCTCGGCGCGGGCCATGTGCTCGCCGTTCATAGTGTCCATGTCGGCGAGGGCGCCCCAGAAGCGGGGGATGTCGGTGTCGGTGAGCACCCGCTCGCGCGGCTTCTTGATCCCGGCCTTGCGCATGCGGGCGGCGACATTGACCTCGATGATGCCCTCGTCAACCGCCCAGTTGAGGACACGGCCGATCAGTTCAACCACGCTGTTGGAGGTGAGGGGCGAGGCATCCTTGGCGACCTTGTCGCGGAATCGACCGATCTCGATGCGCTTCAAGTCTGCAAGGCGCGTCTTCGCGAACTCTGGCTCGATATGGGTGCGATAGATGATGCGGTCGGTCGGAGCGCGGGCCAAGGTGGGTTCGGCGTGACGGGTGAACCAGTCCTCGAACAGCTCGCCGAAGTTGCGGCCCTCGCGCACTTTCTCGATGCGCTCGACATAGGGGTCGCGCTGCTCCTCTTCGACTGCAGCGATCACCGTCTTGGCGCGTTCGGCGGCGTCGGCAAGGCCGATCACCGTGGCGTCGCCGATCTTGTACCAACGGAAGGTCCGGGCTTTGCGTCCACCCGGCTGGTAGCGGACGAACCAGGTGCGCTTGCCGTTTTCCCGGACGTCGAGGACGAGGCCGGCGACCCCCTCGATCCTGTACTGGGTGCGCTTGCCGTCGATGGGCCGCGCGGCGAGAATCTGTCGATGGTTTCGCTTCAGAGTCGGCATGGCGCTGCTCGCTGAAAGCCCCGAGAAAGAAGGTCAGGGGTGTACGTGAAGCGGGCAGGGAGGCCCTGAATTTGTCGCACACCTGTCGCACACCAAGACGATGCTTGAGGCGCTCGAATGTGATGCCATGTCAGGCTTGATCAGTCAAAATAATTCGCAAAAACAGCTACTTGGTTCTAATCTGGCGTAACTTGCCAGAACCTCTGAAAACGTCCATTTATGCAATCGCACTGCAGAGGTCAGGGGTTCGATTCCCCTCGGCTCCACCAGTCCCCCGCCGCACCTCTGGAAACATTGAGACTTTTCGGAACAATTCCCAAACTTTTCGCAACGGTTTGGGAATCCGTATGCGGTCTATCCGCTGATAGTCTCCGCATCGCCGTCCGGGCGAGCTTTTTCTGTTCAGCGGCCTTGGTGTATCGTGCCACCTCCTGCAGTGTTGCGTGCCCCGTAATGGCAGCTATCTCGTTCGCCGAACATCCTGCTTCAGCCAAGCGGCGAGCGGCAGCCTTGCGCAGGCCGTGCGTGACGCAGCGCTCTGGCAAACCGGCTCGATCGATCTTGTCAGCCATGTATCCGCCAAAACCGTTGGCGGTGAACGGGGCGCCAATTGCGGTCTGCAGGATGGTCTCACCTCGGGTCTCGCAGGTCTCAAGGACCTGCTTCAGCGCCGGATGGATCGGGATCCAGAGCTTTACGCCGGACGTGCGCTTGGTCTTCACCGGCACGACGCAGATCATGCCGTCGTCGACATCCGTCCAGCACATCCTGACGGCGTCTGACCGGCGTTGCCCTGTATAGAGCAGCAGCGCAAAGGCAAGACGTTCGGTCGTACCGACTGCCCAGCGGCGCTCGTACTGAACGAGTTCTTCTTCGGTCCAGGTGTGATGTTCGCCCTTGGCGAATTTCTTGATGCGCAGGGTCGGATCGTCTTTGCGCCAGCCGCTATCGATCGCAAAGTGGATCAGTACTTTCAACTTCTGCAAAACGCTGTTGGCAGCACCGGGCGTCTCGACCCGTTTGGAAATGATGCGGCGCACATGCTCGCGCGTCATCTCGCGGACAAGCCGGTGGCCAATGCCCTCGTCCAAGACCAGCCGTTCGATCACCGAGCGGTATGTCTTCTTGGTCGACGCGGCGAGGCCCAGGAACTCCGGCGCGGAGAAGTAGTCCTGAACTAGGCGATCGAAGGTGCCGGGCGCACCGCGAAGTTTGGGAACCGGCTCGGGAATTGATTCTAGCGCGGCTTGCTCATAGGCCGCCATGAACTCGGGGGTGCCGGGTCTCCCGGGCAAAGCTATGCGACGGCCGTGCTTGCGGCGGAAATAGTAGCGCTCGCGGCCGTGGCGATCGACGAAGCGATCGATGTATCTCAACCTAATCCGCGTCACTTGAAGTCCGCCCAACTGTCCTCGTTGCAGGTTGCCCCAGTGTCCTCACTAGCTTCCCGCGGCAAGGCCCGGAAGGCAATGTCAAGCTCCTCGACATCCCAGATACGACGCGCACCTATGATGCGGGGTCTCGGCATGATGCCCTGCTCGACAAGCCTGCGAAAGAAGCTTGCCGACAGCGACAGATAGATCGCCGCCTCGCACGCGCTCAAACCCCGACGGAGGGGAAGCCGGCTCGAGACCTTGGATTTTGCCGCCATCACCCGCCCCGCATTTCGGAACGGCCTCACCATACATCAAGCCGTCAGCCGCATAAACCTGCACGATGAATCTGTGATTCGAATTCGACTCGATTTGAATCTTAGCGGCCAAGCCCAGTTCAACGGACTTCGCCGAGGTCGTTCGGGAATTCTATACGCGTCGAAATCGACAAGCGATTTTTCGTGAGAGGATTTTTTTCGAGCGGTCTGTGGCTATGCTTAGGCAGTAGCAATGCCCCAGGAGAACCGTGATGCCGCAACGGGAGCCATTAATGACCGTGAAGGAGGCGGCCGAGCAATGCCGGCTGAGCTTGCGCCAGATATGGCGACATATCGCCTCGGGAAGACTGACTGTCGTGCGGCTTGGCGGTCGGGTGCGCATTAAACCCGAAGACCTCGACCGCTTTATCGAAGGAAAAAGCTAGTGACATTCGCCGTCATTCGATGGCGTTGAAAGTGAATGCAAAAATTACGCGTCGGGAAAAGGTCGGGTCAATAAAGAAGTCCAATTGAAACCGTGGTAATTCCCGAAAATGCATCCCAGACATTCTCTGTCATCCCGAGACACAATTTGACATGAAACATCCATTCCCGAAACCGCCAAATAAGCCGATGCTCGTTCTCGTTCGTGAAGGTGGAACGCCGACGTTGGAAGAAATCATGCTTCTTCTAAAGAAAGACCAGCGGCTGTCGCCTGTGCGCCGCCGCGATCTCGTGTCGGCGTTGCGCCGGGTAGCTGCGGCATGTGGGCTGCCGACTAGCCAGATGTTCGCCGACCCGCTTTGGCTGCGCCAGAAGCTCGCAGCAACGTCGGAGCACCATCTCGGTCGCACCGCAAAGACCCGAGCCAACGTTCTCTCGAATGCCATGTCCGCTCTCGCGCTGGCCGGCATGGCAGAACGCAGGCCTCAAGTGGAGCGCGCAGCGCATTGGCAGCCTTTATGGCAGCGTTTGAGCGCATCCGGCAAAATCGCTTTGGGAAGCTTTCTGCGGTTTTGCTCGTTCCGCGCTATCGCGCCCCCAGAAGTCAATGATCAGGTCGTTGTCGAATTCCTTGAGGCCATAAAGCAATCATCGCTTCGAAAGAAGCCTGAGGACGCGATCCGCGAGCTAACCCTGTGTTGGAACAATGTCGCTCTGATAGTGCCCGGATGGCAGGTGCAGCGACTGACGGTTCCCAATCGAGCGCTGAAGATCTCGCCGCCCCTGAACGAGCTACCCGCGTCCTTGAGGGCGGACCTCGCACACTATCTCAAACGACTGGAGGGCGGCGACGTCCTCGAAGAAGATGGATCGCCATCATTGTCGCCTGCGACGATCAAATCGCGTGAACTACAAGTCCGGCGCTTCTTCGGAGAACTCGTTGTCGACGGCGTTGGAGTTCACGAGATTCCAGACTTGGGGGCGATGGTGCAGCCCGACATGGCTTACCGCGGGTTGAGGGCGATGATTGCCCGCAAAAACGGCTCGTCCGGCATGATCCACAACATGGCGTACGCGCTGCTCGTCATCGCCAAGCACCATGTCCGGCTGGCGGAGCAAGACCTGAACAAAATCAGAAAAGCTTGCTCGAAGCTCAAGGTCGAGCGGTTGGGCATGACGGCCAAGAACCGCGCTCGGCTGCGCCAATTCGACGATCAGGACAACTTGAACCGTCTCCTCGATCTGCCACGCAAACTGCTGCTCGAAGTTCAACGCAAGCCGATGCGTGCTGCTCGCGCTGCGCGTCTCGTCGAGATCGCGCTTGCTATCGAGCTGTTGTGGATGACGGCGCTGCGCATCAAGAACTTGGCCAGCTTGCGCCTCGATCAGAACCTGCAGTGGACGCGCTCATCGAAGCGAGGCGTCTGCCACCTCGTCGTCGACCGACGCGATATCAAAAACCAGGTGGACCGAGACTACGAGCTCGAAGGCGAGACCGTCGATCTTCTAAAGACATTCATCGATAAGCATCGTCCTCGGTTGTCGCCGAACTTGTCGCCGTGGTTGTTCGCGCGCGGGGATGGCAGCGGACCGGTAGGCCCCGTCGTCCTCAGTAAGCGCATTAAAAAACTCATACTTGAGCGGACCGGCCTGACGGTCAACGTGCATCTCTTCAGGGCGCTGGCCGCCAAGCTGCTGTTGGATCGCTACCCCGGCAACTACGAGGTAGCTCGTCGTGTACTGGGCCATAAGCGCATGTCGACGACAGTGGCGGCCTACACAGGCATGGAAAGAATATCAGCGGCGAAACTTTTCGATCGAACCGTCCGGGACCAGCGCGAGCTGGCCCGATCGAAGCGCGGAACGCCCAAGACACCGCAAAGCTGCCGACCATGACATTGCAATCGCTCAAGTACCACTCGTGGCCTGCAGCGGATAAACACTTGTGGGAACGGTTGACTACCCCCGCGCATCTGCTCGACGACGCCGGCGCCGGCGCGGCCTGGGCCGCTGAAACGAGGAGGGTTCTCGTTCGCGACTACGGGTATTGGCTGTTTTTCTTGACAAAATCGGAACCGAGCACGCTTAGCGAAAGCCCGGTCTCCAGGGTGACCCGCAACAGGGTGCTCGAATACTGTCGTGCGATGGAAGGCGTGTCCGCATCGACAATGGTCTCGCGGATTGCCCGGCTGGGCTCAATGCTCCGTGGTGAAACCGAGGCAGACCAACTCGTTTGGCTGGCTGATATTCGCCGCCGCCTTGAGAAAGCGGCGCGTCGAGACGGCCCCGCCCGTTCCAAGCACGAACGCCTTGTACCAACGGGGAAGATCGTCGAGGTGGGGCTTGAATTGATGCGAGGCGCTAATGGTGGTCGTCGGCGCTGTGCTCGGACACACGCGAGACGCTTCCGCGACGGCTTGATGATCGCATTGCTTGCGGCAAGGCCGCTCCGGATCAAGAATTTTGCCGGACTACGTTGCGGCGCTCACGTCCTCGTGACTTCATCGGGTTATCTGATCGACGTCCCGGGATCAGAAACGAAGACCGGACATCCGATCGAGACCTTTGTGCCGGACGAGCTCTGCCCATGGCTGGACGACTACTTGAAGCGCCATCGACCAGCTCTGCTGCGGAACGGCAAAACCGACTACCTTTGGCTGAACGGTGCCGGCAACAGGTATCAGCCCGGAGGCCTATCTCAGAGGATAGCAATGCTAACTAGGCGGCATCTCGGTGTCTCACTGAGCCCACACTTGTTTCGCGATTGCGCTGCGACGACGATTGCGACGGATGCGCCGGAGCATACCTTGATCATTGCCCTGCTTCTCGGTCATAAAACATTCAACACCACCGAAAAGCACTATAACCACGCCACATGCCTCGATGCGGCGCGACGGTACCGGCAGACTGTCGCTGCGTTGAGATCCAAAAGCAGGCGCCCGCTATCGTGAAAGCCGTGGACGTTAGGCATTCCGCGATGGACGCCGGCCAGATTGCGACCATATTCGAGGTTTGAGTGATTGCGCGATGCGGAGGATGGTTCGATGGGGCGCTAGGTGCATACCGGGCTCAGCGCACACGCGCAGGCAGATTTCGCTGTTGGTTAGGATGTCACCTTGCTTGATCGCTTGCTCAATAAGACGTCTCACAACATTTTCTAGCGCGGCTTCCGACGGCGGCCGCATCTTAAATGCATCGGTCGCATCGATTTTTCGAACAAGCAATGGCCTGCCATCCTGCTCTGCTTCGAGTGAAGCATTTGTGAGAAGGGCTGGCTTCGTGATGAAGCGGCACTCCTTAATCGAATCTCGCAACGACAGGCAGCGACACTGATCTGTGAGCACGGATTGGCAGATTTGATGAGCGTAGTTGCCGTTACAGGCCATGACGAACAGGGGCAATGCGCCACTTTTTACTAAGCGCTCAACGTACTCTGTCCACGCGTCATCCGGATCTCGGACTTGCCCAGCTTTTTCCGGGCGGTCGTTCAGCTGTAGCGTAATGCTCGTTTTAATCTGGTCCCGACGCGCGTCCAAGGTTATGAGGCCGCGCAGCGGCGTCGGTGTCGCGTGGAGCAGTTGGCAATTGCATCCTTGTCTGCAAGACATGGAGTGATCCCCCTAGCGTTGCTTGGGGGCCAAAACGCAAAATGGGCCGCACCAAGTTTGGTACGACCCATGACGGTCTGCGTCCGATGGCCGAAGGCTCCGATTGAGCCACGAAGAAAAGCTACCGTGATTTGCCCACTGCCGGCAATCGATATCCGTTCGCAGGTCTCGAGTTGGATTGGGATAGTCATAAAGCGCCCGCATCCCGGTTAGGTCCTACAGCCGGGATCAACATTACGAGCTGCAGTTTAGCAGCGTAGCGTCCGTCGATAGAGCGCGGACAGTAGCAACGTGACGCGCGAACTCATTGCATGATCCAAACTCCACGAACCGCATTCCGGCGAGCTGGCGCAAGCGTTCGCGCTCACGAATGGGCGCTCTTGGCCCATCTCCGACGTCGACCTCTCGGCAGGATTACAACCACCATCGCCCGCACCCGAAGCTCGGCTGGCTGACGCTCACCGGCTAAGCGGCACGCTGGCAGGAGAACGAAGAGCTTGAAGACGCTCATCGGGAGCGTTCAATGACGACCGGATTCCAGTCGCCCCCGGATAAAAGATGGGGGTCATATCATCGACAACGCGATCCTGAAGGATGTGACCTCCCGAAAGTGGTGACGCCCACCGCTCGACGGCAGGCTGTCGCTCATGTGTGCGAAGCGCATGATGCGAGCGAGCGGCGGGCCTGCACCGCACTTGGTCTCGATCGCTCGACGATCCGCTACCGGACCCGTCGCCCCAACGATGCCGGCCCGCGCCGAGCGCCGGCCCGAGAAGTCCTCATTTTCGTTCCTCGCTCGGCGAGCCGCCCCCGATCAGATAATGACAAAGTCGGCGTTGGTGAGCGCCAGGCCCTTGGCCAGCGTGGCGAACTGGATAGTGCCGCCCGAAGCATTGCCGTTCGTGTCATAGATCAGTGTGCCCGTTGCGGCATTGTAGATGATGCGATCGTCGGCATCGTGTGCGGCCGTGCCATTGAAGAACTGGGCCGACGTGAGCGTGCCCGTGCCCGTGACCTTTGTGAAGATCGCGTTCTCGATCTGGATGGTGTCGGCCGCGACGTTAAAGTCGACGATGGTGTCCTTGTTGCTCGAGGCGTTGAGCGCCGTGTTGAAGACGAAGACGTCGTTGCCCCGTCATCGTGTCGTTGCCGAGACCGCCGAAGAGCTTATCGTTGCCCGCATTGCCGACGAGGATGTCGTTGCCGCCGAGGCCGGTGAGCGTGTTGGCGCCAGCGTTGCCGGTGATGGTCTGGGCGATCTCGTTGCCGGTGAGATTGAGCGTGGTGGTCAGCGCCGCATTGGTGATCTCGAGGAACTCGATGTCGTCGCCCGACGCCAGCGCGAATGTCGCCGCCGCGCGCGCCCGATCGGCCGTCCCCTGCCCCGAGGACTCATTGATGTTATCACCGGTGGCGACGACGTAGATGTCGTTGCCAACTCCGCCGGTCAGGATGTCGTTGCCGACGCCGCCGTCGAGCGTGTCGTTGCCCGCATTGCCGACAAGGATGTCGTTGCCGCCGAGGCCGGAGAGCACGTTGTTGCCGGCGTTGCCGGTGATGGTCTGGGCGATCTCGTTGCCGGTGAGATTGAGCGTGGTGGTCAGCGCCGCGCTGGTGGTCTCGAGGAACTCAATGTCGTCGCCCGACGCCATCGCGAACGTCGCCGCCGCGCGCGCCCGATCGGCCATCCCCTGTCCCGAGGACTCTATGATGTTGTCGCCAGTGGCAACGACGTAGATGTCGTTGCCAAGCCCGCCAATCAGGGCATCGTTGCCCGCTCCGCCGTCGAGGGTGTTCGCCCCGGAGTTGCCAGTGATCGTGTTGGCTAAGACGTTGCCCGTGCCGCTGATCGCTGACGTGCCGAGAAGCACGAGGTTTTCGATGGCTGCGAAGCTGATGAGCGATCGCGTGATAGTCGAGGTGATGGTGTCGGTGCCAGCTGTATCGCTGATCGTGTCGGTCCCGGCGGTCAGAACGTAGGTGTCGTCGCCGCCCCCGCCGATCAGCGTGTCAGTAACTGAGTCGCTGCCGCCGTTGAGGGTATTCGCCCCGGCATTGCCGGTGATGACATTGCTCAGCGCATTGCCGTTGCCGCTGATGTTGCTGGTCCCTACTAGCGTCAAATTTTCGAGATTATCGCCCAACGTGTAAGTGATCGCAGCTTCAACGGTGTCTAAGCCGTCAGTTAAGCCTTCTAAGATCGTGTCTTCTGCGTCGACGATGTACGTGTCGTCTCCAAGACCGCCCCAGAGCAAATCGGCATTGGCACCGCCGCTCAGCCTGTCGTTTCCATCGTCGCCGCGAAGAAAATCGACGCCATCGCCGCCGAAAATCTGGTCATTGTCCTGACCACCCAAGATCTGATCATCGCCGGCGTCGCCGAACAGGAGATCGTTGCCCTCGTTCCCCTCCACCCGATCGTTGCCAAGGCCGCCGGAAAGGAAATTGATGATCGAGTTGCCACGCAACCAATCATTGCCCTGCTCTCCTAGGGCATTGTTGGTAGGCCCAAGAGTGATGATGTCGTCGCCGGCGCCACCTACAATCCGCTGACTACCGCTCGCGGTTACCGTGTCGTCACCGCCGCCAAGGAACACATTCGTCCCCCCAAACGGGGTTACCGCCAAACTGTAACTCCCAAGCTGGCCATGACCAGAAATATCGACGTAATATGTTCCGTCAGAGGTCGGGGTGAACGCCAAGAACGAATTTGTGTTTGCAGCGGTATTGTCGTTCGACGAGATAACATTTCCTGCTGCGTCGCGCAGGGTGAGTTCGGAATCGCCGTCGCCGAAACCAGACTGTTGAAAATGCAGCAAAAAGCTGTAGACAAACCCGCCCAAGAGTTCCACGCGAATCCAGTCGTGATCACCAAATGACTCGAGTTGGCCGGAGTAGGTGCCAGTTCGACCGGTTCCTTCAAGGACGGTGGTGGTCGTCGTAGTGCTTAGCACGTCAGCCATTGGTTCAATCTCCTAAAATCAGCGGATCCACCCGATGCTGAAGGCCGCCTGACGTCATGACACAGGGCCTCTTGCGGAAGCGATGTTCTCTCTTGCAGCGCATTTTGGTTTGTCTCTCAACCAAGGAGACAGAACCATACAAGACCATCCTACGCCAACGGAAGCCCGAGCACGCCCGCAGGGAGGTGCAGCGCGCCCCGATCCACTAGCCGACGAGCGCGACCCACAGGGCGACAAGCGTTAGCCAGTGCAGAAAAAACCCCTACCCTTGCAGCGAATACTACATGGGGTCCTCCTGATGCCGCCCGTTGGCTGTCAGTGAAATTATGTAGACCGAGAGCAGCGGTGCGTGATTGGCGTCGAGCCTCACTTGAACGTCGCCCAGACACAGAAGGTCGAGCAGAAGACCTGCACCGACCGCATCATGGCAAACCACGTGAGGGCCTCTGAAAACCTCAAGGCCCGCCAGACGGTCGAGCGCCAGATCGAACGCGACGGCCATTACCAGAAAACACGCGCGGTGACGTTCCAGGTGGCCAAGACCTCGCTCGCGCAGGCGCACACGCGCGCCGTGGCCGTGGAGATTGCGGTACCGGCACCTACGTTCCGCCGTGCGCCCGCGCCAGCACCCGAGCAGGCGCTTGTTCCGCAGCCCAAGCTAGCCTCACCCGCGCAGCCAATCCTGTCCACGCGAGATGCCGAAGTCCCTCCCGCACATTGGGCACCGCATGACATCCTCGCGAGGTGCCTCGAATGAGATCGGCTGCAACGGCAGACGCGGGCGACTGCTTTCATATTCCGCAGAACGCCGGCTGACTCGGAACTTTCACAATTCTCTGGTGTTGTTGGACGCAGGGGCGCTGCATCGCCCTAGAGCTTAGGAGCGCCGATCCGCGAGACTGGGTCGGCGCTCCGTTGGCTTATGCCCCTTAGCGGACGTCACCCGGTAACGGCTCTGGGCATCGTCGAGGACGGCGGCCCCTGCCCCGCGTGAGGGCACTCTCATCGCATCACACACGCGTTTTTTTGCTGCTCAAAGGGCGTGTCGCACTCCCAGCCATTGGCGGCATTGCTCAAGTGAGCATTCGCGGGGATTTCGACTGCGTTGCATTGATCCCCGCTTCGGTGGAACCCGCGCGCGCATTTCCAGTCTTGCCCGGATGAGTCGAGATAGGCGTTCTCGGGTGGCTCGATGCGCAAGCAGATGTCCCCGCCGACGGATGATGAGCGATCACATGCCGAAGCTGCGCCGTCCTGCGTGCTCCGTGCCTTTGCTTCTGCATCGGTACCACAAGATGCGTCGACCGCCTTGAAGCCATGCGCGCACTCCCAGCCCCTGCCAAAAACGGAATCGACCAGGCGGGCATGCGGAGGCAGTCGAATCTCGGCGCAAGCGTCGCCCATCGCTCTGTACCCGCGCTCGCAAGTCCAACCTCGGTCGAGCTCGGTCTCGGATAAATAGCCATGCGCGGGGACCTTTACCGCCGCACACGTCCCGCCCGACGGCCGATAGCCGCGGTCGCACTTCCAGCCAGTGCCATATCCTTGGTCGGACAAATAGCCGTTTGCCGGAACCACAATCGCAACGCACGACTGGCCATCCCTCTGGTAACCGTACTCGCACGCCCAGCCGTCATCGAAGGAACTCGAAGACTCAACGAAGTACCCATTTGTTGGCACGACGACGGGCAGACACTTCTCGTTGGATTTGCGGAAGCCTCGGGCGCACTCCCAGCCCGTTCCATAGTTCGCATCCACCAAGTAGGCATTCTCCGGCACGTTGATGCGTTCGCACGCCTTGCCGCTCAGACGGTAGCCCCAATTGCATTCCCAACCCCCGCGAAATGAAGACCGGGTCGCATGAGCGTTGTCTGGGACAAAACCGACTGCCACAGCAGCCGTTTGAGCCACCGCGGGTGATCCGAGCAGCGAAAGGCCTACGATGCCCAAGAGCACACCTGAGAGAACGCGGTCGACCATGATCTTCTCCGTCTGTGTGAGAGCGCATTGGAAAACTCGGTTCGCAGGCGTCTGGACCGAGCTTTGAGAATGGGGGTTGCGCTTTTTCAAGAACGAGCGCACGCAAGGCCGACACGCCATCCAGGAATGTCCCTTGCCCGCAGGTCAGGAAACGAACCGTTGCTGGATTTGTGACCACGCGCTGTGGCTCAATCGGCCATAATTGCTGCTCTGGTTGGGAAAATTGAGCGTCATTGAACCTCCTTTTGCCCACACATCGGGCACGTCTCCGAGCTAACGCGGACAGATCCGGCGTTCTCACTAGCTTGAGCGCTTGTTGGCCTTCTGGCCTAGTTGCTTGAGTGCGGCGACCTCGCGCGCCCAGTCCTTGAACGGTCTGGCAGGTGTGCCGCCCATGCGCGTGCCTGCTACAACGTCGTTCTTCACATGCGCCATGCCGGCAATCTGCGCTCCGGCTCCGACCTTCACGTGGCCGATCACGCCCGAATGCGCACCCATCACGACGAAGTCGCCGAGCTCCGCTGAGCCGGCGATGCCGCTCTGGGACACGATCACGCAATGGCGGCCGATGACAACGTTGTGGGCGATCTGCACCAGATTGTCGATCTTGGTCCCCTGGCCGATCACCGTGTCCGACAGGGAGCCACGGTCAATTGTCGAATTGGCGCCGATCTCGACGTCATCGCCTATGATCACCCGCCCCACCTGCGGGATCTTCCGGTGTCCGCTGGCGCTCATGGCAAAGCCGAAACCATCCTGTCCGATGCGGGCGCCGGCATGGATGATGACGCCGTCGCCGACGATTGCATGCGTGACCGTCGCTCCAGCGCCGATATAGCAGTCGGACCCCAGCACGACCCTGTAGCCGATAACGGCACCTGCCGCGATCGTCGTGCCGCTACCGACGACCGCCTCGCGTCCGACGACCGCGCCAGGTTCGATGGTGACCCCCTCGGCAATGCGCGCACTAGGGTGAACATGACGGTCGCGTTCGGCGGCCTCGCCGGCAGCCTTGCTGCGCAGTCCGTCGGCGTAGAAAAGGGAGACGGCCAGTGCGAACGCGAGATAGGGTTTGGGTGCCGTCAAACTGGCCGTCGCATCCGGTGTCCGGGTCGCATAGTCGCTGGCGAGAACGCACGCCTCCGCCTGCGTGCTGGCGAGCTGTCCGATGTATTTCCGGTTCTCGAAGAAGGTCAGGTGACCCGGCCCGGCATGGCGCAACGGGCGCACGTCGTTGATCATGCGCATCCCGTCTGCGGAATGGGCCAGCTCGGCCCCAATTGTCTCAGCCACCACGCGGAGCGAATACGGGCCCGCGCGCTTGAAAAAGCCCATGTGCTCCATTCCGGTGCTCCCCTCGCTCAAGGCGCTCGGCTTTCATGCGTCTTGACGGCGTCGGCAGCCATGCCATCGGCCATCCCTCGTGTTCGACAGTGATCGCTCGTGGGTAGCCGCCGACGAGTTCTTAGAGAGCAGGCGCGGCGCTCTTGCGTCACACCTTCCGTTTCTTGCGCGCGGCATACCGGGCATCGCGCAAAGCCTTCTGCTCGGCCGCGGAAGCGACTTCCCGGTCCGCCATCTCCCGGGTTTCCCGCTTTTTCTGGATCGCGCGCTCGGCAAGCTCCGAAGCCTGCCGTTCTGCAAGATCGGCAGCCGCGCGCAGCTTCGCCTCGGTACGGGCCTCGCGCGCAATGACGATAGCTTGACGCTCCGCCCTTCGTTGCATCGCGATTGGATCGTTGGCGTCCGGTCGGCCGGCTCTCAGAATCATCGCCTGCTTCGCCTGCGCGGCATTGCGGAGCCGTTCGCTCACAGTCTTGTCCTTGAAGTCCTTCATGTCGCTCCTGGTTGGCGAAACTTATTGGGTCTCGATGGACCTTACGGTCAGGCGTTCGTGATCTCGTCGGACCACATGTGGAATGACTGCGAAAGCCGTCGCGATGGCGGCATCCGCTGCATCTCGTCCGCGCGATTTGTCAGGAGCTCTGGAGTTTCAGAGCCGGATCTTCCAGGTTTCTCGGTGAATGGCGGCACGGCTGCTCCTCGAAACAGGCGGGAGCGCGGCGCATCTCTCAGTCATCGTGGCCCAGGGCAATCGACGATGATGCAAGCACTATGGACTGTTGGTTTGACAATGTCGAACCATAGTTTTTTCGTCCAAGCGCCATGCCCTAGCGCGCTTGCAGTCTCTTTGCTCGCGGCTCGCGCGGTGCGATCCCTCTATGCGGGCCGAGATTCGCCTGCGTGCAAGCCGATGAACTCGACTTCAGAGGGCGACAGTTGCCGTACCACGCGCATCGGAGTCTCATCCGGGACGCCGGCCTTCTTCCGGACCGCCTCGACCGCCTTGTCGGCCAAGGCGACCGCAACATTGAAGTACGTGAAGATCGGGGCATCCTCGAGCGGAGGGCCCCGCCACACGCTACCCTCGCTCCTTATTCCGGGGGTCAGAATCTCCACAACCCAACCGGCCGCTGCTTTGTTTGTCATGCGCGGGACTATGGAGTGCGCGCGCAGCGACAGCAACGCATTAAACGGCCGACAAGCACATGAGCCGAGGACGTCCGTTGACGTCTCGCCGGCATATTCAATCGAGCCGCGTCGGATACGTCAGCGACGCCCGGTCATGACGGGTCGTGCGGTCATCGAGGTCGTGGACTATCATGTCGACCCGGCAGCTGAACGCCAAAGCTCGAGCGTAGGCCAACGCGTGAGATTTCAGGCGATAGCTCGCGAGAGCATGAACGTGATAGCTTTTCTTGACGAGCCAAGCCTCGTCTTCGCCACGTCTGACGTGCACGTAGGAGCGGGGCTGGTCGCTCTGGGATCGTTCAGCTCTACCGACATTCATCTCGTTATCCTTTTTGCCAAGACGGTGCGCGCCCCTCACCCATCGCCGATCTTATGCAGGCATGGGCATTCGGCTGATCGTGTGCATCGCGAGCCTTATTGCGCAGCAACCGCAGGATCTTGTACTCGCGTGCTGAGGACAGAGTACCGTCCCGCTCCGTCGCAATGAGGTTCACCACTTGGCCAACCCGAAATGTGTGTTCCCGCATGGCTCTGCTCTCCTCATCGTCGCTTGAACGGCACAAGTCACCCTCAGCATCGGGCTGAGGGTGACTGTCGCAGCTACGCATACTGTGAACTAGGCTGCGAACTTCTCAGAGCTGCCGACCCTTGGCAAAGGCGTCGACGTCTTTCTGGGCTTGGGCTTTTCCGAGGCCGTACTTGGCCTGCACCTGCGCCACCAGATCGTCCTTATCCTTGAGGTTGGCGATCTCTGCGGCCGTGAACTTGTCCCACTGCGCGCCGATCTCGCTGCGGTAAGGAGCGGCGGCGGTGTTTGTCGGGGCGGCGTTCGTATTCGCCCGAACGGTATTGATCTGAGCATCGCTGGTCATGTAAATCTCCTAAGTAGGTCCAAAACATACAACCTGAGTGGGTTTACTCAGCCCATATTCTGGTTCTTGTAAATGTCATTAGTGTTTTAAGTGTGTCCAACTATAGAAAAATAAAATATATCTCGCAGAGATGCCGCTCTGAATATTCGAGAAAAACTAAATGTCTGCCAAACTATACTTATAACGAGAGATAGAAACGCCGACCATTATCTCGTTATATATTCGAATATTTTGAGTAGAGGCAAGCAAGCGGCTCGGTGTTATGGCCCGTTGCCAGTCAGCTGGGCCGCGGGAGACCAGTACATCGGCATCGAAAATGTTCTCGGCAGCGATTTCTACGACACGCTGCCGGGCGACGGCGGCAACAACACCATCCGGGGCGGACGACGGTGACGACACGATGGTCGGCACCGGCGGACGACTACATCGAGGCGGGATCGAGCACCAGCGAGCTCCATGGTGGCCGATGCGGGCAACGACACGCTGACAGGGAGCATCGTCAGCGCCAACGTCATAGCCGGCGGCATCGCCGAAAATGTTGGCGCTAAGCGCGATGAGCGGGCGATGTAGGCGAAAGCCTCTGTGCGCGTCGTTGCTCGGAGCTGTGACCACAGCGTTGACCGCTCGCTCGGTGCAGCGGACATCACAGAACGACTCACTGGCCTGCCGGGGTGCTCAATTGCCACGTCCGCATTCTCGGGAGGCTGTGTGATAAATCGGGCCTGCTCCGGATGGCGGCGACTGCCAAAGGTCCTCACGAGCCCTCACATCGCCCCGAGCAGCTTCGGCACGCCGAGGATCGCCATCACCCGCTTAAGATTGTAGGCCAGGACGTGCAGCGCCATCTCGGTGGCGACGTGCTTCAGTGTCGTGGCGCCCATCCACGCCTTGATCGTTCCGAAGGGGTGCTCCACGGTCCGGCACCGCAAAGGCATCTTGTCGGAATCATCGTCGAGACGCTTCCGCTCATGAACCGCGCCCGCATTCGGTTGACCACTTGCTCGGCGTTCTTCTGACGCTGGTGCTGGGAGACGGAGGCGAGGAGATTCTCGACCAACACGCTGAATGACGTCTTCGTCGTTCAACACGGCGTTGAACGCCTCGACCGATACACCCTCACGTCGCGACAAGCGGATGCTGCCAGCGGCGGCAAATATAGCGTTCCGGTGCCTCCAGACCCACCGAAGGCCAGCGCTGCAACAACCTCTCGACGGCGTCCGCGCGGATGGTAGTGTGCGTCAAGGTGATCGCGTTCCATCACTCAAACAAAAAGGAGCGCCTCTCAGCGCTCCTTCTTCAATACCTTGTTCCATTTGGAATGTTAGGCAGCTGCCTTCGGGATCGGCACGGCCTCAAACTCGATGACGTTCCCCATCGAGCGGATGTCGGGAAAGTCTAGTAAATCGGCGCAAGCCGATCACTAATCCCGTCGGCATCCTACAAAGCTGACGAGCCGAGCGCCCGACCGAGAAGTCCCTCAGGATGATGGATACGGCTTCCTCGTTTTCTTTTTTCGCCGGGCGGGCCGGCGCTGATCAAATGATCACGAAATCCGCGTTGGTGAGGGCGAGGCCCTTTGTCAGGGTGGCGAACTGGATAGCGCCGCCCGAGACGTTGCCGTTCGAGTCGTAGATAAGCGCACCCGTTGCGGCATTGTAGATGATGCGATCGTCGGCATCGTGGGCGGCTGTGCCCTTGAAGAACTGGGCCGACGTGAGCGTGCCCGTGCCCGTGATCTTCGTGAAGATCGCGTTCTCGATCTGGATGGTGTCGGCTGCGACGTTGAAGTCGGTGAGCGTGTCGCGGTTGGTCGAAGCGTTCAACGCCGTATCGAAGACGAAGACATCGTTGCCGGCACCACCGGTCATCGTGTCGTTGCCGAGGCCGCCCCGCAGCGTGTCGTTGCCCCCGTTGCCGACCAGGATGTCGTTGCCGGCGATACCCGAGAGCACATTGGCGCCGGCGTTGCCGGTGATGGTCTGGGCGATCTCGTTGCCGGTGAGATTGAGCGTGGTGATCAGCGCCGCGTTGGTTGTCTCCAGGAACTCGATGTTGTCGCCGGCGGCCAGCGCGAAGGTTGCGGCGGCCCTCGCGCGGTCGGCCGTGCCCTGGCCCGAGGACTCGTTGATGGTGTCGCCGGTGGCGACGATGTAAATGTCGTTGCCGAGGCCGCCGGTCAGGATGTCGTTGCCCGCTCCGCCGTCGAGGGTGTCGTTGCCCGCATTGCCGATCAGCGTGTCGTTGCCCCCAAGTCCAAAGATGAGGTCGGTATCGCTGCCGCCGGTCAGCGTGTTGGCGGCGCTGGTTCCATTCAGGGTCTCAGGCGAGACGTTGGTGATGTGCAAAGTGTAAGTCGCGCTGGTGGCGTCGGGTGTGCCGCCGACGGCGGTGTCGTCGACGCGCACGGCCACGGCGTAGCTGCTCTTGGCCTCGAAATCGAGGTGCACGCCAGCCTTCAGGAACAGCGACGTGCCGACGATCTCGAAGGCGGCGGCGTCGGGCCCTGTGAGAGTAAGCTTATTGGTGCCGACCGCGTCATCGGTGACGACGACGCTAGCAACCTTGATGTGCGACGCCGTCGATGCGCTCTCGGCGAGAGACGCTGTTGAGTTCGCCAGTCTGACTGCGGTTGGCGGCGCGTTGCCCTGTATCAGGTTTATGGTGAAAGTCTGGTCCAGGGTCAGTCCCTTGGCGTCGGTGGCGCGCACCATGACCTGCCAGGGAGCGGTCGCAAAATCGAGAAGCGCGTTGTTGGCGACGACGAGGTTGTTTCCCGAGATCGCCAGCCGGCCGCCGGCATTCTCGATCAGCGCGAAGCTCGCAACATCCCCAAGCAGCGTGTCGGGGTCGGTGGCGGTCAGCGCGCCGATCAAGCTGCCGTTGGCGGCAGTAGTGGAAACCGAGTTGGCCGAGAGCGCGATGCTGGTCGGCGCGTGATTTACGATCTGCGAGGCAGAGAAGGTCCCGTTGGCGAAGGTGAAGCTTTCGACGTTTGAGACGGTGTCGATGCCGTCGGGCGAGCTGGTGCGCTTGTCCAAGATCGTGAGCGTGCTGGTGCCGGTTATCGTGTAGTTGAGCCACGTGCCGGAAAAGAACGCTGTGTCGTTGCCGCTGCCGCCAGTTAGAGTGTCGTTGCCGCCATCCCCCTCAAGATTGCTGCCGACGGAAGAGGCCCGCAGGACGTCGTCTCCGGCGGCGCCGAAAAGCTGTATGAAGCGAGCCGCGTTGGTGGCGTTGATGTTGTCGCTTTGCCAGCCGCCTTTGATCACCTCGATTTCCGAGAAGGTATCTGTGCCTTGGTGCGAGGGTAGGCCGCCGTGAAAGGCGGAGCCGAGGCCCGCAACGCTGAAGGTGATGGTAACGCTCCCGAAGTTTCCGGTTGCTTCCAACCAAGAGTAGTCGAGCGTATCGACGCCATCGCCGCCGTTGATGGTATCGCTGCCACCCCCGGGCGAGATTGTGTCGTCGCCAGCGAGCCCTTTGAGGTCGTTGGCCTTGCTCGAGCCTCTAATGATGTCATCGACCGGGCTGCCGATGATGTTCTGGATGTTCTTAAGCACGTCGCCGGAGAGCACCCAGCCGCTCCCTGAAAGCAGCTCGTAGGTTGCCGACCCGGCCGCCGGGTCGGCAGAATTGAGATCAATGATTAGCGGCCCGCCGTTGACGCCCCGCATTTGCAGCGCCGTGGCGTCGCTGCGGTTGGGGAACCATGAATAGTCGACGGTATTGGTGCCGGCCTGGCCGTCGATCATGTCGCCGCCGCCGTAGCCTTTGATGATATCGTCCCCGGCCCCTGCTTCGATGACGCCCCCCCAGGAATTGTGGGTGATGACGTCGTTGTAGGCGTTCACAGGGCTCAGCCGGATGTCGATATTGTTAGTGCGTGCATTGTGCAGGATGTCGCCGAAGGCGGCGCTCCCGATGTAAAGCACGCGCTCGCTGTTTATATTTATGTCGAGGGCGTAGCCGCTTTGGCTGTAGTCGAGGAGGTAGTCCCCATTGAGCGCCGCAGGGCCGAGCCAAATTTCGTCTAAACCGGCGGATTGGCCGAGCACATATGTATCGTGGCCGTCACCCCCACGCAGCACATCATCCTGATCGCTGCCGCGGACTTCGTCACCGGCGCCGGCCATCAGGAGTGCGACAAGCTGGCTGCCGTTGAGCGCGCTGAGGGTCAAGATGGGAATGGCGGCGAGTCCGGTCCAGCTTTCGACCTTTGTACCGTCCTTCACAAGCTCATGATAGATTTCGGTGACCGTGCCGCCCGTCAGAAAGCCACTGGAAATGCCGGAATAAGTGAAGCTGCCGACGAAGTGTGTAATCGTCCCGTCTAGGTTGCTGACGTAGACGTTGTTCGGGCTTCCTATGTCGATGTAGGCAACGCTGCCGAAGCCGTTGTATTTGTCAAAAATGTAAGCGGTGGCGGCCAGCACGCCGGCTCGCTGGTACAGCACCATGGCGTCACCCCACCTCTAGCTAGCGATCGCGCGAGCATATACGGGTCGGCCTTGCGCGTCAGCACCCGAGAAGTTCTCGTTTTCGTTCCTCGCTCGGCGGGCCGGCCCTGATCAGATGATCACGAAGTCCGCGTTGGTGAGGGCGAGGCCCTTGGCCAGGGTGGCGAACTGGATAGCGCCGCCTGAAGCATTGCCATTCGAGTCGTAGATCAGTGCGCCCGTTGCGGCATTGTAGACGATGCGATCGTCGGCATCGTGGGCGGCTGTGCCCTGGAAGAACTGCGGCGACGAGAGCGTGCCTGTCCCCGTGACCTTCGTGAAGATCGCGTTTTCCAAGCGGATGGTGTCGGCGGCCACGTTGTAATCGGTGATGGTATCGCGGTTGGTCGACGCATTGAGGGCCGTATTGAAGACGAAGATGTCGCTGCCGGACCCGCCCGTCAGCGTGTCGTTGCCGAGCCCGCCGTTGAGAACGTTCGAGCCCGCATTTCCGATGACCGTGTTGATAGTCTCGTTGCCAGTGAGATTGATCGCCGTCGTTGCCGTCGCGTTCACGGTTTCCAGGAACTCGATGTTGTCGCCGGCCGCCAGCGCGAAGCTCACGCTCGCCCGTACGCGGTCGGCCGTGCCCTGACCAGCCGCTTCCGTGATGTTATCTGTCGCGGAGTTGATGATGTAGATGTCGTTGCCGCCGAGGCCAATCAGGGTATCGGTCAGAGCGTCGCTGCCGCCGCTGAGCGTGTTGGCCCCGCTGTTTCCGGTGATGGTATTGGCGAGAGCATTGCCAGTGCCGTTGATGGCAGACGACCCAGTGAGCGTGAGGTTTTCGAGGTTAGCTCCGAGCGTGTATGTCACCGAGCTCTGCACGGTGTCGATGCCGGCATTGGCGTTTTCGGTGATGGTGTCGCCAGTGGCGACAATGTAGGTATCATTGCCGAGGCCGCCGGCCAGAATGTCGTTGCCCGCTCCGCCGTCGAGGGTGTCGTTGCCCGCGTTGCCGACCAGCGTGTCGTTGCCGCCAAGGCCCAACAAGACGTTGGCGCCGGCGTTGCCGGTGATGGTCTGGGCGATCTCGTTGCCGGTGAGATTGAGCGACGTCGTGGCTGTGGCGCTGGTGGTCTCAAGGAACTCAACGAAGTCGCCTGATGCCAATGCAAAAGAGGCGGTGGCGCGGGCGCGGTCGGCCGTGCCCTCGCTGCTTCCCTCGGTGATGTTGTCGCCGGAGGTGACAACATAGATGTCGTTACCGAGCCCACCAATCAGGGTATCGGTGCCGGCTCCGCCGTCTAGGGTATCGTTGCCGCCGTTGCCATTGAGTACGTTGGCTGACGCCGTCCCTATAAGGGCGTCGTTGCCGGCTCCGCCCGTGGCGTTCTCGAAGCGCAAGATGGTGTCCGTGCCAATATCGCTGCCGGTCGCCGTTCCCAGCAAGAGGTTGATTGTTACCTGTTGGCCGGCTTCCGAATAATCGACAGTGTCGCTTCCGGCACCGCCGTCGAGCTGCGTGCTCGAAAGACTTGCGGCAATCGTGTCGTTGCCTGAGCCAGCAATCGCGTTCTCGATCCTGACGAGCTGGTCGCTTCCGACGCCCGTGCCTGACGCCGCGCCACCGACGAGATCAATCGTGAGGCTCCCGGTGACACTGGCATAGCTGACTGTGTCGATACCGGCTTTGCCATCGAACAGGTTGTTGCCGCTATCGGTCGAGTTGAAAGTGTCGTTGCCGTCGGCGGCGATGATCTCAGCGATTCCGGTCAGGGTATCCGAGCCGAGATCCGTTCCGGTCGCCGTCCCGCTGGCGCCGGGCCCGAGCGTCACAGCGATCGCCGCCGTGTTGCTGGCTCGCGAGTAGTCGACCCGGTCCTGGCCGCCGTTGCCTTGGAAGGTGTTATTGGCGGTATCGAATACGCGGAATACGTCCGCCAGGCCCGAGCCGATTACGATCTCGATGTGCTTGAGCTCGAGACCGATCCCCGTCGAGATGTTGCCTACGTCAGCGGTGATATTGTCGCTCGCGCTGCTGAAATCCGCCGTATCGGTGCCGCCGCCGCCGTCGAATACGCCGCCACCGCCACCAAGGTTGAAAGTGTCATCGCCGGACCCAGTCTTGTAGATGTCGATGTTCTTCAGCGTGTCGGTGCCCACGTCGGTGCCGGTCGCGGTTACGGTGACGCCGAACGTAATGGTGACGGCCGTCGACAAGGCCGAATAATCGACCGCATCGGAAGCTCCTGTAACGCCATCGATGACATTGACGCCGGTGTCCGAAAGCACGAACGTATCGCTGCCGGCGGTCGCCTCGATCCTCTCGACGCCAGTGAGCGTATCGGTGCCGATGTCGGCGCCGGTCGCCGTGCCGCTACCGCCCGGTCCCAGCGTGACCGTGATGCCAGATGTCGCGGAGGCGTCGTAGATCACCTTGTCGGCGCTGCTTCCACCGCCATCGATGCTGTTGTTGCCGCTGTCGCGCATGTAGAAAATGTCGAGGAATGAGCCGCCGACGACAGTCTCAATGTTGTGCAGTTGATCGCCGGAGACATCCGCGCCGACGCTGACGTTGATGCTCCCGGTAGAAGCGGCGTAGTTCACGAGGTCTGCGCCCGCGCCGCCGTCGATCACGCGACCGATGGTATCTACCAGGTTGATGGTGTCGCCTGCGCTTCCTGTCGTGACATCCTCAATGTTTGCGAGGATGTCCGTGCCCACGTCGGTTCCTGTTGCGGAGCCGCTGCCGGCTGCATCGAGGGTCACGGTCACGGCATGCGTGGCGACGGCGTAGTCGACACCATTATACGACAGGCCGCCGTCGATCGCATTGTTTTCGGCGTCGCGCATCTCGAAAGTATCGTGTTTGCTGCCACCGATTACGGTCTCCATTCCGAGCAGCGATTGATCCGCTCCAACCGCTCCGACCGTGAAGGTGAAGGACAATCCCGAGCCATTATTGCTGTAGTCGGCCGTGTCGGTTCCTGCGCCACCGTCGATCACACGCAACGTGAGCTGATTGAGCCCGGATACGCTGATGGTGTCGTCGCCACTTCCAGTCTTGACGTTCTCGATGCTAGTCAGCGTATCGGTGCCGATATCGGTTCCGGTGGCCGTGCCATTGCCCGAGTCATCGAGCGAGACGGTGACGGCGTGCGTTCCAGCGGAGTCGTCGATCGTATCGCTGCCGGCACCGCCATTCAGCGTATCATTGCCGTCGCCGCCGTTCAGCGTGTCGTTGCCGCCGCCCGCATTGATGGTATCGGCCCGCGACGAGCCCGTGATGCTCTCGGCATCAGTGTCGCCCTCGATCGTAATCAGGTCCGTCGCAAGCCATGTCGAGAAGGTCAAGTTCGCTAGGCTGAGCGACGTTGCCGTGTCCATGTACACATGGAGGGAGGCGGTGAGGGCACCAATGTGGCGCACGTTCCAGACTTGTCCTGTGATCGGGCTGGCATTGAACGTTGCATCGACGTTGGTCGCCCCAACGCTCAGGGTAAGCTGCTCGATATTTGCGATCGTGGATGCCTGCCGGAAATCGGCACTGCTGCCATTCAGAAAGACATCGTCGAGTGTACCGGCGCCGCCGTCGACTGATGTGCCGGCGGGTGCGTTGTCGGGAAAATAGAAAGTGTCATTGCCATCGCCGCCTGTAACCGTCGTGGCAGCGCTCGTAGACCTGAATATCTCGTCATCGCCTGCGAGTGCCGTGCCGGGGCCGCTCGAGAAGTATGTGGCGAAGCTGAGCGGCGAACCGGTTCCATAGATCGCTACATAGTTGCTGAGACTCGCATCAGAGAACACCTCTATCGTGTCGTATGTACCGCCGGAAGGATCATCTCCCGAATACGTCAGTGAGTTGCCTACGATAGTATCGGTGACGCGGACGAAATATCCGGCCGTGTTCTGAAACACATAGGCCGAAGTGGCTTCAGTGATCGCTGCCCCCAAGCGCGCCGCCCAAATGTCGGCCATGTCGAAGGCCGCATACAGAAAGATATTGGCCATGATCTCACTCCCTGCAGCGTTAGCGCCAAATTTGTTCAAGCACGGTCGTGTAGGTCGTAAGGTTGCTCTGGTCGCAAACCGTTCGGTTGGTCCAATTCGCGGGATCGCTCCGGTCCAGGTAAGCGCTGGGAGCGGATGGCGTGTGCCCGCATTGCCGACAAAACATCAGCACCGCCATGGAATTACCCTCCAGAAGCCAAATGTCGCGGCAACAATCGAGTAGAGTATCAGCGTGGACGTCCGGCACGATTGCGCTGCCCGCTCACCTTGAAGGCGGCGGCCAGAGCTTAGGAGCAGATCGCGATAGGAATATAACGGGGCCGGCTGACGATTGGAACATCTGTGCTTCCAACCCAACATTGTTCCCGCGCTATAAGCGCTAGGTGTAATCTGCTCATACGGCGCTGGCTTAGATATCGCATCGCGCGTCGTCCCTCACGCAGACACGCTGATCGAAACTATCGACGTTGTTCCCCGCAAGCGGACTTGGCCGGCGATTGCCCAGCGGCGCCGCCACAGACAGGCCGATGTCGGCTTGTGGGCTGAAGCAGTCGCTTCCATCTATGATCGGCTCGCAATTGCGATGTCTGCGATTGGCCCATCTCCGACGTCGACCTCTCGGCAGGTTCGTCCCAGAAGCGGAAGTCGGCGCACGACCCGTTCGTTCGAACTGCCCACGTCGGCTTCGGAGGCGGGCCGCCCGTCGCGTGTGGCCGGTGAGCGTCCGCTCGCGGGAGGCATGCAGACCTCTTGAAGGTCAACCGACCGCAGCTGACGGAGCGAACGCCTATACAGAGGCGGACGTGGAGCCGCGCGCTTGTTTGGTGGTGCTCAGCCACGCCGTGTAGGCTCTCCAGAGCTTAACGCGCGCCAGGCCGATCTAGGCTCGGCGTGTCATATGCCGGATCGAGGCGTGCACAAGCTACGCATATTCGTAACAAGCGAAGCCAACACCAGGTCATGCTAATATGGTCGATCAGTTAGTGGCCGGTGTCGGCCGTGCTGGTCAGTGCCGTGCAGTAAAGTCCAAGTGACTTCACGATGATGACGACAGGACGGAGTTTCGTTCCAAACCCCGGCATTGCTTCGATTTTTTGAAAGATTGCCGACGAACCATTGGGGATCAACGTGCTATTGAATAGCAATCAAATTCGCAGGCTTGTTGAAGAAAGCAAAATCATTAGCAACTTCAACAACGATCAACTTGAGGCAAGCAGCTACGATCTTCGCGTAGGCTCAATATTCCGCGATGGTGAGGTGGTGAAGAATTCTGGTGCGACCGTTCGCGTCGAACCGGGGGAGATCGTAACATGCCTGACCCTGGAAGAAGTTAGCCTTCCAGATGATGTCGGGGGGCTGCTCTTCGCTAGAAACGAGGAAAGCGCCAAGGGGCTACTCGTCACAAACCCCGGGCATGTCGACCCCGGCTTCAAAGGCGCGCTAACGGTCAGAGCTGTGAATCTTCGGCGCGTCGCGATGGTTATTCATATCGGGCAACCGATATTCACTCTCTGTCTGTGCATGTTGCCGGGTCCATCCGACCGGCCCTACAGCCGGAACATTCGATCGCGCGAGGAACGTGAAAGGGCCTACGTTGAGCAGGAGCAGGGGTATCACCTCAAACGAGTAACGGACCTAGTGACTCAAGATTCTCTCAGTGCCCTGACGGCCGAGATGATAAGGGACAGGGTTGCCCGCGCGGTGCGGGAGGAGTTGGCGAGGTGGTGGCGCCCAGCGTTGATTGCAGGAGTGATCTACATCGCCATTATTCTCTTCGCGACAGCGTACGGCGTCGACGTCGCGCGGCTCGCTAAGGATGCCTTCTGGGGGCTATTTGAGGAAATCAAGGGGCTACTATGAAACGCCGCACGGCGGGGCGCGCTCCCTCAAGCATCGTCCCCTGAGAGAGTAGCAAATCGGCAAATCGGCGAAGTGCGTCCAGGGCACTCGCTCGAGGATAGCCAACGGGCGACATTCTCGATCCTGGACTACGCGCCACCCTCGATTAAAATGCGACACACGATTCGGTGCTGCGCAAAACTTGGCTGCTTACAATGTCCCGAAAAAAAAAAGCTGAGAAGCCGTCGGCCATCGACCTGTTCTGTGGGTGCGGCGGGCTGTCCCTGGGGTTACGCGAGGCTGGCTTCCGGGTCATCGCCGGGATCGATGCGGATTCGCTCGCCAGCTCGACATTCAGGATGAACCACAGGTCGGCGACCGTGCTGCAAAAGGACATCACCGAGGTGGATACAGACGAGCTCATGCGCGATCTAGGATTATCAGTTGGGACTCTAGACCTGCTCGCAGGCTGTCCGCCTTGCCAGGGCTTTTCCAGGCTCAGAACCTTGAACGGCCAGCGGGACGTCTCGGAGCCCATGAACGACCTCATCTTTCAGTTCAGCCGCTTCGTTCGCGCTTTCAAACCCAAGACCATCATGATGGAAAATGTCCCCGGGCTCGTGCAAGATCCGCGGTTCACAAGCTTCACGAACAGCCTGGCGGCGATGGGATACAAGTACCGCTACAATATCTTCGATGCGGCGGACTTCGGGGTACCACAGCGCCGCCGCCGCTTGATCCTTCTGGCAGCCCTTTCCGAGCGGCCCGAGTTCGGCGCCGCCTCACAAAGGCGCGCAACAGTCCGAGGCGCAATAGACGATCTGCTTCCGCCCGGACTGGGCGATGATCCCGCGCACGACTATCCCGTCCAGCGTGCCCCGAAGGTTCTTTCCCTGATCAAGAAGGTGCCGAAGGATGGCGGTAGCAGAACCTCTCTCGGGGCGGACGCTCAGCTTTCCTGCCATCAGAAGTGCGACGGGTTCAAGGATGTCTACGGGCGGATGGCGTGGTCGCAGCCCTCGCCCACCATCACCGGTGGATGCATCAATCCGTCGAAGGGACGCTTTCTACACCCGGAACAAGACAGGGCGATCACCTTAAGAGAGGCGGCCCTGTTGCAGGGCTTTCCCCGGACCTACAAACTCGATCTTTCTCGAGGCCGTTATCCGACGGCGCAGATGATAGGCAATGCATTTCCTCCGAAGTTCGCTGCACGGCACGCCAAGACCTTGCATTCAATCATCGTGCAGCAAGGGGCCCGATCATAGACGTTGGGAACTCCCGGGGGTGGGGATGGGGCGTAATGGCAAGTTGGCGTTTGAAATCAGGCTTGCGAGGCCTGCTGGGCAAACAGCCGTTTGACGCGGCGGAGCCCGACGAAATCTCCCAGGAGGTCACCGAGACGGTGAGCGTCACGCGATCGGCGCCTCTCGGTGATCATGGAGCCTTGTGGGCCGGCGCCGTTCCGATCGCCGGCCGGAAGTATCTTCCTCCCGATCCGCGGATGATGCGGGCGATTGGCCTCAATCACTCCTTTGAGTCCGCGGTGGCCGACATCGTCGACAATTCCATCGACGCGAACGCTTCCAAAGTCCTGATCCGCTTTATCCGCGACCGAGACCGGCTCCTCAGCCTCTGCATTGTCGACAATGGCGACGGTATGGACGAGGCGACGATCGACCGGGCAATGACCGTCGGAGGACAGCGGACATACGATGGCTCGGAGCTTGGTCACTTCGGCATCGGGCTCAAGGCCGCCTCGCTCGGCCAGGCGAAAATCCTGACCGTGGTGTCGCGGCCTAAAGGACAGCTCGCCGTCGGGCGCAGATGGCTCATCGAAAGCGCGTCCAAGGGCTTCGAGTGCGACACGCTGCCGGAGGATTTTGCCGCCTCTGCCCTGGACCGAGGCTGGGATTTTCTGACGCCGGCCTCGGGCACCCTCGTCATGTGGAGCCAGGTCAAGAGCTTCCCGAAGATCGCGCACGGAAATTCGGTCGACCGCTACGTAGACGAGGAGCTCACCCGCCTCAGGCAGCACCTTGGCGTCGTCTTTCACAGGCTAATTTCGGCAAGAGCCATCGAAATTGCGGTAGATGCCGAGGACGTCGGCGTAGGCGAAATCGGACTGCGGTTTCCCGTCGAGCCGATCAACCCGTGCGGATATCTGCGCTCCGGCAGAAGGGACTATCCGCGCAGCCTCAAAACGAACTGGCGGGACACCACAGTCGAGCTCAGGTGCCACATCTGGCCGGGCCGGTCCAACCACCCAAACTTCAGGCTGCCGGGCGGACGCCCCGACCAGTTTCAGGGGCTTTTCGTTTATCGCAACAGCCGCCTGCTGCAGATCGGCGGCTGGAACGGGATCGTGCACGCGAGCCGTGACCTGCAGCTCGCGCGCGTCGAACTCGACATAGGACCCGGCCAGGACGAACTTTACTCAATGAATGCCGAAAAGACGCGGGTTGAAACCTCCGCGGAGTTGAGCGCCCTCCTCGAGGCCGCATCCGACGGCGACGTCAGGTTCGTGAAGTACATCGAGGACGCGAAGAGCACCTACCGCGAGAGCCAGAAGCGAAAGAGGGAACGGCCCAAGGTGGTTGCCCCTGGCAAGGGTCTCGCCGAGGCGATACGCGACGCCGTATCCGAGGAGTACGACTTCCTGCAAACCGATCAGCCCCTCGCGATCCGGTGGGTCAACCTTAAAGGAGACGCGTTCTTCGACATCGACAAGGATCAGATGCTCATCCGCCTCAATCAGCGCTACCGATCCGCGATAATCGGCGAGAAAGGTTCCTCGCTCAACGATGCTCCGTTGATCAAGGCCCTCATCTATCTTCTGGCCGAGGAGACCTTCAGAGGCACGCTGCTGAGCGCCAAAGCCAAAGACAAGATATCCGTGTGGCAATCGATTTTGACGGCAGCCGCGCAGGCGGAAGTCGAATGACGGCAGCTGCGCCAGGTGACCGGCATCTTACCACCGAGGGGCTAGATCACTACCTTGCCGCTGGCGCGCCCGCCATGATCAAGATCGAAGGGGAGCCCGTCGCGTATCTTGTCATCGAACCGGCGGCGCAGAGGCTCGCATTGAGGACCCCGCTGGCGCGCCAGGCTCTTCCCGACCTGCACGCGTATCAGCACATCTCCACAACGGCGCTCTATTGGGGCGACAGCCCTTGGTCCGAGCTGCGCATCGAAGGCGGCAGCGCCCGCGATGCTTATCCCGTACTCTGCGCGATCGCTGATCGCATTCAACTTGATGGAGTGGACTTTGGGCCGGCGGTCCAGGAGGCGCTCGACTCGTTTCGAGAACTTCTCTCCACGCGTCAGCGACTGAGTTTTGAGGAGGAGATTGGCCTCTTCGGCGAGCTGATCCTTCTCAAGAACCTGCTCGCGCATCTCTCTTCCGTCGATGCGGTCGCGTCTTGGCGGGGACCGGACAAGGAGGAGCACGATTTCGATGTCGCCGGCCACGACATTGAGGTCAAGTCTACAGTCTCCGAAGAGCGGCTTCATTGGATCAACGATCTCAACCAGCTTGAACCCGCGTTGGCGCGGCCGCTCTGGCTGGTATCGGTGCAGCTTACGGGAGCCGCCGACGGCCATGCGCTTGCCGAGCTGATCTCTGACATTCGCGCGCTTCTGTCTGCGGAACCGGACCGGGAAGCGTTTGGCCGCAAGCTCGCCCAAGTCGGGTGGCGCGATGATATGGCTCCTATGCACCCGCGCAAATGGCGGTTGCGCAGCGAGCCCGCGCTCTACGCGGTAAATGGCGATTTCCCGGCACTCACCGCCAAACGGCTCGGAAATGCCGGCGTTGACCTCACCCGGCTTGTGCAAATCAGATACTTTCTGAATCTCGCCGGTCTACGTACATCCACAGACTTCCCTGTTTTCCTCCAGAACCTTTACATTTAGGCATCTGCCATGACCGTTATTTCCGATTGCTATCTGGCGGCGCTCGGCGCGATGGAGGCCAGCGGACCAAGGTCGCTCTATTCGCGCGCGCAACTGGAGGCCACCGAAAGGGGCGCAAATGACGATGTCAGCATCGAAACGCTCTGCCGCTTCCTTGCCGCAGCGCCCCTCAACGATAACCTGCGCAAGCAAATGCATGTTGCCATCTCGAGATGGGACATCGCACTGCCGGAGGCCGATTGGACATCGGCAACGCCTCCCAGATCTCCCGATCGCCGGCTGATCACTTACGAGCGACTCGGCCTTTCTGGGACGGCGGGCGCTATCGACCTGTTCAACGACATTTTCCCGCTTCAGTCGGAGACGACCGTCGTCATCAGCGACGAGTTTGAACCCTGGTACACGCCCGAAAGGCGCAACCGGCATGCCTTCTATTGGCCGGCTTACCGAGCGCTTCTTGACCGGAAGGGATGGTCGCCGGAAGCGCTGGCAGGGCTCGACGAAGCCACCACTTCCGTGGTCGAGCGCCTCACCGATCCGCTCCGGACGGAAATCCGACAGGCGAAAGGCCTCGTCGTCGGCTACGTCCAAAGCGGCAAAACAGCCAACTTTACCGGCGTCATCGCCAAGTCCATCGACGCCGGCTACCGCCTCGTCATCGTGCTTACAGGGACGATCGATGTCTTGAGGAGGCAGACGCAGCGCCGCGTTGATATGGAACTGGTGGGCAAGGAGAACATCATTCGCGGCATCGATCCGACCGATCCCGAAATGATGGCCCTGGTCGACTATCAGGACGATCCCGACTGGGAGACCGGCTTCCTGCAGTTCGGCTTTCAGCCGTCCTCCCACCGATATCCAGACATCGAGCGTCTTACCAGCCGCAAGTTTGACTACAAGAATCTTCTGGCGGGGATCGTGGCGCTTGAATTCGAAAAATCCGATCCGGCCAAGCCGCTTTACGATCTCGTGAACCTCCCTTCGAGTTCCGCGCGCATCGTTATCGTGAAAAAGAACAAGGACGTCCTCAAGAAGCTCGTCAAGGACCTCAAGAGGATCAAAACCGATCGCAGTGAAATACCGACGCTGATCATAGACGACGAGTCCGATCAGGCCTCGGTAAATACGAGCAATCCCGAGAATTGGCTTGCGCTTCTGCCCGCAGACGACGAACGAACCGCAATCAACAAGAGCATAGCAAAACTTCTGAAGCTCCTCCCGCGAACGCAGTACGTGGGCTATACGGCGACGCCTTTCGCAAACGTCTTCATCGATCCGAGTGATCCCGCTGACATCTTTCCAAAAGACTTCCTCATCAGCCTTCCCCGTCCCGCAGGCTACATGGGGGTTGCCGATTTCCACGACATCGGAAGCGAACTCGATCCCGACGAGCGCACTGTCGCCAACTCGAACGAGAAGGCCTACGTCCGGGACCTTCGGGACGGAGCAGAGCGGGAAGCGAAGCTTCAGGAGGCCATCGACGCCTTTGTCCTGAGCGGCGCGCTTAAACTCTACCGCGCTGCGGCCGACAAGCTCAGTTTCCGCCATCACACCATGCTGGTTCACGCTTCGGTCAAGCAGAGCGAGCACGGTGTGCTTGCCCAGGAAATCCGCGACATCTGGCGGCAGGCAGGATACGGAAGTCCGTCCGGTCTTGCCCGACTGCGGGCGTTATACGTGAGCGATTTTCTTCCAGTGAGTCAGGCTCGCGCGGGGGAGCACTCCTATCCGCTCGAGTTCGACGATCTCAAACCCTTTATTGCCGGCGCCATAGCCAAGGTGATGGCCCTCCAGGACCCCGTCATCATCGTCAATGGCGACAAGGATATGTCCTCGGAGGAAGTCGACTTCGACAGGCGCGACGTCTGGCGCATCCTGGTGGGGGGCACCAAGCTCAGCCGGGGCTACACCGTCGAAGGCCTCACGATTTCATACTACCGGAGAAAGGCGAAGCAGGCCGATACCCTGATGCAGATGGGAAGGTGGTTCGGTTTCCGCAGAGGCTACGAGGATCTTGTCCGCCTTTACATCGGCAGGGCCGAGCCCGACGGTAAGAGGACGATCGACCTGTATGAAGCCTTCGACGCGATTGTGCGAGACGAAGAAGCGTTCCGCGCTCAGTTGCGCCAATACGCTGAACTAGTCGACGGCCGTCCTCAAATCACGCCGAAGGACATACCGCCGCTCGTCTCTCAACATCTGCCGTGGCTCAAGCCGGCCGCGCGCAACAAGATGTTCAACGCCGAGCTTGTCATGCGGAGATCGCCTGGATCGATGGTCATCCCGACCGGCTATCCCGTCGATGCCAAGACGAAAGGTAAAAACTATCAGGCGGTCGCGCCTCTGCTCGCAGCAGCGAGGTCCAAAGTCGAACTCGTCATTCCCGAGATGATCAACGTTGCGAGATCCAAATTCGAAGCATGGATCGGAGACGTCGATACGGAAACATTCCTGAAATCCATCGACGGCATCCAATGGATCACGCCCGACTACTATCTGGCCGACAAGCAGTATCTCCACGAGATCGGCAGTCAGGTGGAGAGATGGATTGTCATAGCTCCCCAGACGAAAAGCCCTTCGAGCGTTCGAGAACTGCCTGGCGCAGGCCCCCGCACTGTCTTTGCTCGCCAGCTCAAGCACGCCAGCCTGTGGGGCGAGCCCACGGATCGCAAGCATCGGCCCGCGGCAGAGTTCATCGCGGGAGCTCGAGAAGGGTACGGCGACATCACTTTGGCTCCCTATCCGGGGCGCAAGACCGGCGCGGTGCTGATATATCCCATGGCGACGGACGTTGACGCTCTCCCCGCCGTGCTGGCTCCCAAGGATATCGTCCTTGCCGTTGCCTGGATCACGCCAGCGAGCCTGAAGGTCGCGACAAGCAAAGTTGTGCAGTTTCGCGCCAAGGTCATATCTCGCGCCAGCGACGCCATCGTTCCCGCTGAATAATCGACACAGGCGCGATGAGCGCTATGATGCCGAGAGAAAGCGCGTTAACCGTCGTGTGAGACGCTTCTCGTCCTTAATCTCACACTCCCATATCACCAAGACCGACCATCCCATCAGCTTAAGCGCCCGCATGGTGGCCCTGTCGCGGGCACGGTTACGATCCAACTTTGCCGTCCAAAATTCGGTGTTCGTCACCGGGCGCGTCCCACGCTTGCACCGGTGCTGGTGCCAAAAGCATCCGTGAATGAGGATGATTTTGCGCCTTGAGCGAAAGACCAAATCCGGCCGACCCTGCAAACCCCCACTGTGAACGCGGTACCGAAATCCGAGCTCGCGCACCAACTTTCGGACCGCGAGCTCTGGCTTGGTATCGCGCCCACGAACCTTCGACATCAATTTCGATCGCTCACTAGGTGCGAGACGGTCCACTTCCAATCCCCGAGGTGCGGTGACTTGAACGCTGTGAACCAGCGAACCGATCAACAGCTGCGATACAGTCGGACCAAACGCGGCGAGGATTGCCAACGCGGAGCGCGCATTGACTCTCTATCTGTCGGGCAAGCGCCCGCGGTCTGCCAGACTTGCTGGACTTCCGACTCATGTCTGCTCCCGTATACGAGCGCGGTCTGCCTCTTCAACACATGTCGTGAGCCGAAGTCCGCTTCCAGTCCGCTAGGGGAAACTAACGCTTCGCTCGCTCTGAGGTGAACTGCGGATCAGGCTGCTTAGCCCATACTCAACGTAGTCGTCGGCGGCGCTATGTCCGTAAACTCGGCATCACGGTCATCGGTCGACGAACCATGCTGCATTTGCTCAGGTCAGCTTCGGGTCAAAGTCGACTGTCAGCCCGACAGTGAACTCGTCCGGATGAGCTCCAAGTGCGGACATTGCGGGATGCACGGAGCCGGCAGTCGTCAGAAGTCCGACTAGAGTCCGCTTCTGGGACGAACCTGAAGCCTCGAAATCCAAGCGACGCCGAGAAAGTGGCATGCAACTCGTGAAGCCTGGAGGATCTCGGCTATCGCACCCCCCCTCGGGTGGCGCCTGTCTACGATCTCGCTCTATCTAATCCGAGCTCAGAATGGCCAGCGGGCCAAGTGCGCGGACCCATCCCATCGACGCCAGACGAAGCGCGTCTGGTGCGATTGCCTGTTTAAAACAATCGCTCGTGAGCTGAGGGTGGGTAGATACACAAAATTCAGCGTTACCGTGTCCCTGGGCATCGCTACTGGACCGACAACCGACATCGGCCCCAGAAGTTCTGCCCCACGATCCACGACTTCCGCTTCCTCGGCCTAGCCAACACAACAACGCGCCACTTAGTTTGGGAACGCCCACAAAAAGCCTAGACTTAACTGTAACCGCCAACGCAGAGTTTGGGACGACTAGTCCTCTGAATCTTCTTCATTCTCACCTTCCCCTCGGCTCCACCATTCAAATCAGCGACTTGAAAGCCCTCAACTACTCTGCACTATTCACCGGCATGCGCAGAGGTGCGAGCGGGAAATCTTCGGCGTGCGTCGCGCGAAGAGTTTGGCTTAGGTCGTGTACTAGCCGGTGCGGACACTCCGATCGTACGCCCGTGGTCGACAGCCTCTGCGACGACTCCGTCGGGTCTAGCCGCGCAAGAACGAGTGGCATGCCGCGGCCGAGAGGGCGGAGCGGCGCGCCGACCGATTTCTCGATGCATGGGCGAGATGTCCCATTTGCCGGGCATCGGCCCCGAGGCTATACCGGTAGCGGCGGAGCGGTCGGCTGTAAGTCTCGGCGTTTGCCGCATAAAAGCCCGAAAGACGCAAAATCTAGCCTTGGGCGCGCGCCCGTTTGACAAGCCCCAGGGGCATTGCGGCGCGCATCCTCGGCCATTTGGACAACATGATGATTCCTGTTTGCTCGAGCCTCATACGCGGCACGGTTCTGCTCGTGCTGTTGTCGATCTCCACGTCGTCCCTTGCCGAGGCGCCCGCGCCCCAGCAACCGCCGGCCGCCGCGGCCCCCGTCGCCTCCCCCGCGCCGCAGGAGGCACAGCCGGCGCCGCAACAGCAGACGCCGGAGCAGGGGGATGCCCAGGGCGAAGGCACCGAGACCGTCCCGAACGACCGCGCCATCGAGCGCGCCAAGTCGAGGATCCAGGAGCTGGAGGCGCGCACGGACGTCGCCCCGGCCATCCGCGACCAGGCCCTGACCTTCCTGCGCAACGCCCTCGGCCAGCACCAGGCGGCAGTCGCGAGCGACGACGGCGCCACGCGCTTCCAGGAATCTGCCCAGCGTGCTCCCGAGCGCATTGCCGAGGCGAAGCAACAGCTCGATGCGCTTGAGAAGGAGCCGGGAGAGGAGGAGTTTGCCAAGCGGGTCGCCAAGCTCACGCTGCCCGAATCCCAGCAGGCCCTCGATGCCGCGAGCGGCGAGGCGGCCTCGCTCAAGATCGAGCTCGACAAGTTCGAGACGAGACTCCGTGACATGGGCACGCGCACGACCGCCGCCCGCGAGGATCAGTCGGCAGAGAAGCAGGCGCTGGACGCACTCGCCAACCCCGACAGCCTGCAGAACGCAGGCGAGGACCCGATCATCGCGGATGCGCGCCGCTCGTCGCTTGTCGCCGAGCGCCGGGCCCGCACGTCGAAGCTCAACCTCCTCGAGCAGGAGGTGATCAGTCTGCCGGCCCGCCAGGCCTCCGCAGCGGCGCGCCGCGACCTCACGGCTGCCAAGCTCGACAAGCTCCAAAAACGCATTCCAATCCTAGAGGCGCGCCTCAACGCGTTGAAGGACGCCGAGGCGGCGAAGCGCAAAGACGAGGCCGACAGCGAGGCGCGGCAGCTCTCCGCGCTGCATCCCGTTCTCGAGGCCTTCGTGAAGGACAGCGAGGTCATCCGTCAGCGCGAGGCCGACGCAAGGCGCACCGTGGATGAGGCCAAATCTCGCCTCAACGAGGTCAAATCCGATATCGGCCGCGTCGGCGACAGCAAGGTCGCCGCCCAGCAGGTGCTTGAGATCGGCAGCATCGGCGGCGAATTCAGCGAGCTTCTGCGCGCCATGCGAGCCCAGCTTCCCTCGACCGCTTGGCTCGAGCGCAGCATCTGGGACCGCGACCAGGCCATCGTTGACGCGCGCCTCAAGCGGCTGCAGGCGGAGGAGGCGCGCCGCGCCCTGTCCGACACCAGCGGCATGGCGGAGAAGGTGCTTGCCGCATCCCTGCGCCAGGGCGAGCCGGCGCCAGGGGCCTCTGTCCGCCCCGCGCTCGAGAAGCTCGTCGCCGCGCGCCGCGAGCTCTACGTCCAGCTCCACGACACCCTGGTGACGGAGATCTCTCAGCTCGCCGAGCTCAATGCGGCCGAGCGCGATCTCTTGAATCAGACCAAGCAGCTCCGCTCGCTCCTGAACAGCCGCCTGCTCTGGCTCCCGAGCGCTGAGCCGATCGGCACCGGCTGGTTCGACCAGGTGAGCGCGAGCTTTGGCTGGATCGGCGATTTCGGGGCGTGGAGAGAGGCCGGCCAGACCCTCTTCGATCGCGCGCTGGAAAAGTCCGTTTTGTCGGCCATTGTGCTGGTCGTGCTGGCTGCGCTCGCCCTCTTCACACGCCGCCTTCGTGCGCGCCTCACCAAGATCGCCGAGGACATCGGTCGCTACTCGACCGACAACTACTGGCATACGCCGGAGGCCCTCCTCATCTCCGCGCTGCTCGCCCTCAAGACGCCGCTGCTCTTCGGCTACGCGGGGTGGCTGCTCACGCGGCTTCCACAGGCTTCCGATTTTGCAACGGGCGTCGGTGCGGGCCTCCTCGCCTCCGCATCGCTGCTCACGTTCCTGCGCTTCATCCAGTACGTTTGCGTCGCCAACGGCCTCTTCTCCGCTCACTTCGGCTGGCCTGAGCGTGCCCGAGTCATGCTCTGGCAGAACGCCCAGTGGCTGAAATACGCGCTGACGCCTGCCGCCTTCCTTATTGCCATGATCGACGTGAGCAGCGCGCAGAATCTCCGCGACGGTCTCGGGCGTTTCGCGTTCCTTGCGGGCGGCATCGCTGTCGCGCTGTTCCTCTGGCGCGTCACCCATCCACGCTACGGAATCCTGGCCGATCGCATCGCCCCCGGCAATCTCCTGTGGACGACGCGCGTCCTCTGGCACGCGCTGCTGACCCTCGTGCCGCTCGCAATCGCTGGCCTGGCTCTCTGGGGCTACTACGATGGCGCCTCCCAGATCCAGAACGGTCTCATCCTGACGGTCGCCATCGTGTACGCGGCGTTCCTGGCCTACAGCGTGCTGATGCGTGAGGTTCTCGTCGCCCGCCGGCGCCTCGAGATCCGCCGCGCCCACGAGCGCCGCGAGAAGGCCCGTGCCCAGCGCGCCGCCCAGGAGGCGGGCGACCTCATCGGAGAGCCGACGCAGCTCGACGAGCCCGAGGTCGACATTGCCTCGATCAGCGAGCAGACGCGCAAGCTCGTGCGCCTCGTCACAGTGCTTCTGCTCGGCACGATCCTCTATTTCTTCTGGCGCGAGGCGCTTCCGTCGCTGGCCCTCCTCGACGTCTCGCTCTGGCAGCAGACCGTGGTGATCGACGGCGCGACCCGCTCGGTGCCCGTAACGGTGTCAGATGTCCTGGTCGCGCTTGCCACCGTCGTCATCACCTTCATCGCGGCGCGCAACCTGCCGGGGCTCCTTGAGATCACCGCGCTTCATCGCCTGCGCATCGAGGCGGGAACGCGCTATGCGGTAAGTGCGGTCAGCCGCTACGTGATCACCCTCGCCGGCATCGCCTTCGCCTTCCAGAGCATCGGCTTCGACTGGAGCCAGGTGCAGTGGATAGTGGCCGCCCTCGGCGTCGGCGTCGGCTTCGGCCTGCAGGAGATCGTTGCCAACTTCATTTCCGGCCTGATCATCCTGTTCGAGCGGCCCGTTCGCGTCGGCGACACGGTGACCATCGGCAATCTCACCGGCACCGTCTCGCGCATCCACATCCGTGCCACCAGCATGACCGACGGCGAGAACCGCGAGATCATCATCCCGAACAAGAGTCTCATCACCGACAAGGTGATCAACTGGACGCTGACTGACAGCATCACGCGCGTCACTCTCAAGGTCGCGATCGCCTACGGCACCGACACGTTGAAGGCCCAGACGCTGATCCTCGAGGCCGTGAAGGGGACGCCCCAGGTGCTCGACACGCCCGCTCCGAGCGTGTTCTTCATCGGGTTCGGCGCCCACGCGCTCGAGTTCGAGGTGCGCGCCTTCGTTCTGCAGCTCGCCCACCGCCAGACCGTCATCAACGATCTCCACATCGCCATCGAGCGCGCGTTGCGCGAGCAGAAGATTGCGATGTCGTGATCAGGTCTCGATAGGCAAAGCTTCATGAGGTTTAGGGGTCTGCTAACCAGCTGCGCCCGGACTTTCTTAACAACTCACCTGCTATTATCCGTGGGCATCGGATAATTTCGCGGATTGTTTGCGTAGTGGACCTCTCGCGCGTCCTTCATTTTTCGGGGGCTCATACCGCTTCCGTTGCCCGCAATGCTCACCCATTGCGAACGCTCACGATTGCGAGCGTTTTGACGGTGACGTCCACGGCGTTTCTGGTTGCCGGCATGGTCCTCTGGTCGACGACGCAGAGTGACAAGATCACCCGAGATCGACAGCACCGGATCGTCGAATTTGCGCTTGCCCGCAGCATCGAGAAGATCCCCTACGATCAGGAGAGCGTGGCCGTCTGGGACGACTCCGTCACAAACGTGCACAACGCCTTCGACCGCCATTGGGTGGACGTCAATCTTGGCGTCTGGATGTTCGACTACTTCAAGCACGACCGCGTCTACGTCGTAGATGCCAAGAGCCGCGTCCTCTACGTCATGTCCGAAGGGGTGGAGGTGCCGACCAACGGCGAGCTCCCAGGCCAGGCAACCAACGAGCTCGTCGCGAAGCTGAGAAAAAGCATCGCCGATGGAGCCCTCGACGATTACGAGGCCGGAAAGACCCGCATCCCGCGTGCCGTCGACCTGGCTCTCGTTGACGAGCGGCCCGCCATTCTCAGCGTCATGCCGCTGGTGCCGCACTCGAGCGCCGTCTCTCAGGAGCGCGGGACCGAGCCGCTGACGATCAGCGTGCGCTTCCTAGACAGCGGATTCCTGCCCGACCTCGCCGACGCCTACCTCCTGAAGGGCGTGCGCTTCTCGCACGCGAACGACGTGGCCCCGACCGAGCAGTCCTTCCCTTTGAGGAATAAGGCCGGAGAGCTCATCGGCAATTTCGTCTGGAACCCGGAGTTGCCCGGCCGGACCATCCTTTCGGGGGTGATACCGGTCTTGGCGACCGGACTGATCGCGATCGGCGCCGCGATCGCATTCCTCCTCCGGAGCCTTCGCCGCACCTGCACCGAGCTGATCGCGAGCGAGACCCATGCCAAGCACCTCGCCTTCCACGACGTGCTGACCGGCCTCGCAAACCGGGGTTATTTCAACGATCGGCTCGAAAGCGCACTTGCGGAGGTCCGCAATGGCGAGGGCCAGCTCGCTCTCCTGTTTCTTGACCTCGACCGGTTCAAGCAGGTCAACGACACGCTGGGCCACGCCGCCGGCGACGCCCTGATCCGCGACCTCGCCGGTCGTCTTAGCGCCAGGATCGGACCAGGCGATGTGATTGCGCGCATGGGCGGCGACGAGTTTGCGATCGTGAAGCGCAATGTGACGAGCAAGGCGGAGGTGAGCGCGTTCTGCGACGAGATCATCCGCACCGTGCAGCAACCCTTCGAGATTTTGAGCAACCGGGCTCTCGTCGGCATCAGCATCGGCGTGGCGATGGCGCCGCAGGCGAGCACGGACCGGAGCGAGCTCGCCCGCAAGGCCGACATCGCGCTCTATCGCGCCAAGAAGTGCGGCCGCCGCCGCTGCGAGTTCTTCACCGACGAGATGAGCGAGACGCTCCTGGAGCGCCAGACGCTCGAGATGGAGCTGCGCGAGGCGCTCTCGTCGGAACGCGAGCTCGAGCTCGTCTACCAGCCCGTCTACCGGGCGAATGGGCTCGCCATCTCCGGCGTCGAGGCTCTGCTGCGCTGGAACCACCCCCGGCTCGGCCCCGTGTCGCCGCTGGTCTTCGTCTCGCTCGCCGAGGAATGCGGGCTGATCGATCAGCTCGGTGACTGGGTCCTGCACCAATCTCTGAGAGCCGCACGCATCTGGGATCTCGAGACCGTCTCCATCAATGTGTCGCCGATCCAGCTCCTGAGGCCGGATTTCACCGATCGCGTTCTCCGGGCGCTGGCAGAGACCGAGCTGCCGCCGACCCGCCTCGAGATCGAGGTCACCGAAAGCACGCTCCTTGACAGCTCGGGAGCGTCGGGACGCGCCTTGAAGGCCCTGCGCGAAGCCGGCGTGAGCGTAGCGCTCGACGACTTCGGCACCGGATACTCGTCGCTCAGCTACTTGATCAAGCTCGAGGTGGACCGGATCAAGATCGATCGTTCGTTCGTCCAGCACCTGTCCGAATCGTCCCAGTCCATCGTCGAGGCGATCGTGACCATGGCGCATGCCGTCGATGTTGCCGTGACCGCGGAAGGCGTCGAGACCCACGACCAAAAGGATTTCCTGACTCGGATCGGCTGCAACCATCTGCAGGGCTACCTGCTCTCCCCGCCCCTGACGGCGCTGCATATGACCGAGCTCGTCATGAGCGGGGGCAAGGGCGCCAAGCGCAATAGCGTTGCAGCGGCATAGCGAACGCGCACCACTCCCCCGACTTTCGACCGTATCCGGCTTGCCGCGGCAGGCGACCCGCACTAAATCCATGACGACGCGGTGACAACGGCGGCAAGGAGCTGGGATATGGCTTGGAAATTCATAATCGCTGCCGCCACGCTCGTCGCGGCTGGGCTCTCCGCCCCTCATGACGCGGCAGCCGGTAAGAAGACGAAGCGCACAGACCATGACGGCTACGCCGTCCGCGACTGCAAGCCCATCAACGGACCTTACGGCTACTACGGCAATCCGTGGTGCGACGGCGGCTACAAGAACACCGAGGACTATGCGCCGGGCGAGGGCCCCTTTTTTGATGTGTTCGACCTGCCCCGCTTCCGCAAGTATCGCTACTGGGACTGATCCCTTCGCTGCTCCGGCCGCAGCTTTGGCGTGACTAGGCGTCTGGCCGCCATGCGCGCCCCGCCTTGCCGAGGCCCAACTGCATTGGTACGCAAACGTACGATGCCTTCGAGCCGGAGCGGAAGCCAATGGAGACCGACGTCGCCGCACGCGTTGACAGCCCGTGGCGCTCGATCTGGTGGCATCCCCAGGCGACGATCAAAGGTCTCGCGACAAGCACCAGCCCGCCTCAGGTCTTGCTTCTCGCCGCACTGGCCGGAATTGGCGGCGCGATCACATACCTCGCCAACGTGCAGTCTCTGCATTGGTTTGCTGTGCTTGCGCTTGCCGTTGTGCTCGGCCCTCTGACCGGCATTCTACGGCTCTTCATTGATGCCGCGCTTTATGCTTGGAGCGGCCGGCTTCTCGGCGGCAGAGCCGGTCAAGCACAGATGCGCACCGTCCTCGCATGGTCATCCGTGCCCAACGTGATTGCGCTGCCCGTTCTGCTCGGTGCGCTCGCGCTTTTCCAGCAGCGGTTCCTGCGCGCCTATGTCAGGCCCGACGCCGAGCCAGATCCGCTTCTGATCGCCATTTCGATCCTGCTCGTTGCGGCCCTGGTGTGGAGCGTATTTATCGCAGTGCGCGGCATTGGCGCGGTTCAGGGCTTTGGCATCCTCCGCTCGCTCGTCAATGCCGCGATGCCTCCGCTCGCGCTTCTCGCCCTCGCGCTCGGGGTCAGGACATTTCTGTATCAGCCTTTCTCCATTCCAGCCGGATCGATGAAGCCCACCCTGCTCATCGGCGACTATGCTTTCGCCAACAAGCTCGTCTACGGCTGGAGCCGCTACGCGTTTCCCTTGGGCGGCGCTTCGTTCAGTGGCCGCATTCTGTCAGCCGAGCCTCGTCGCGGCGACGTCGTCGTCTTCAGGCTGCCCAGCGATCCCAAGGTGGACTACGTGAAGCGGGTCGTCGGGCTGCCCGGCGACTCGGTCCAGATGATCGCCGGCAAGCTCCATCTCAACGGCACGCCGGTGCCGACGGAGCATTTGGACGACGTTTCCGAGGAGGAGTGCGATGCACCCGGGGCACCCTGCCGCTCGGTGCGGTACGCGCGCTTGCGCGAGACGTTGCCCGGCGGCGCGTCCTACACGATTCTCGATCACGAGCCCGACGGCGCCTACGACGACACGGCGGTTTTCACTGTGCCGGCCGGGCACTATTTCGTTGCGGGCGACAATCGCGACAACTCCGTAGACAGCCGTGGCGCCGTGGGCTTCGTCCCGCGCGAGAACCTCGTCGGCCGCATGTCGGTGATCTTCTTCTCGGCTGGCGCGCTCGACGACACCGCGGGCATGGCCTCCGCCTTCGACAACATCCGCTGGAGCCGCCTCTTTCAGACGGTCCACTAATAGCACTGGAAGATCACGCGGGCTTCCTCGAAGCGCCGGGCACGTAGCGCGTCGCGGTGGATCCACACATAGAGGTCACCGTCGTCGCCCCACGTCATGTTCAGGCCCGCGGCGGACGGCGCCGCTCGCTGAACCACGCGCGGTACTCCGTCATCTTCCCGCGCTGCGAGGCCGGCGCACGGCGCTTGCACGTCGAGGCCTCGTCGCTGCCCTCCGCCGCGCCCCAGCGCAGCTCGACGCAGTCGTTGACGTTGTAGGCCATCTCGAGCGCCGCCATCCGGTCCATCACGGCCTTGAGCGGAAGCTCCCATGGCGTGCCGTCGGTGCGCGTATAGGAGAACTTGCGCGTGGCGAGCTCCGAGGCGAGCGTGCTCTCGAGCTCGGCTTTCACGTCGGCGGCGCTCTTGCCGGCCGGCATCGCATAGCGCTCAGGGCGCCGCGCGACGCGGTCTGGAAAGCCCCGCACTACATCGATCGCAATCAAGAGGCGCAAGTCGCGCGACGGCGTCGCGAAGTCCTCCCACGCCCCGGTCGTCTCGAAGATCGAAGGCCCGTCGGGCATCGCCACCTCGGCGCCGCCGCCGGTCTGGTACTTGCGCCCGTTCTCGACCGATGTGACGCGCGTCTTGACCTGCTCCTCGAGCGCCGTGATCGCCTCCGTCATGGCGCGCATGGGATCGAGCGGCGCCGGGCTCATCACGTCGTCCATGCGGTCGTAGAAGTCCTCGACCCCGAGCTTCGACTGGTCGAGCGAGAAGTCGCCGTAGTCCGCAGATTTCGCGATGTCCGCGTTTGTGAGCCTGACGAGAGTGCCAGTCTTCGCGACGACGGGACGGAAGCGCTTGAAGCCCGGGCTGCCGAGCGCGGGATCCTGCGCGAACAGGAAGTTGCCGCGCCAGAAACGCTTGCGCGCCACCGTCCCGTCCGGCTGGCCGTCGACGGCAAGGAAAAGGCCCGCCGCGTCGGACGTCTGCGCGATCCGCTTCGAGATCACAAGCACGTGGCCATACGGGTCGGCGTAGATGGTGCCGGGGCGCAGCGTGTCGGCGCTGAGCGGCACGGGATAGTAGTCCGTGTTGTCGTCGCCTGCCGCTGTGCGGCCGTTGCCGGAATGCACCGCGTTGGCGAGCGTGGTGCGCACGTAGTAGCCGAAGCCCGGCACGAGCCCCTGCGGCTTGGGCGGCAGCTTGAGCACGGCAGACGACGCCGGCGGGGCATCGAAGACGCCGAAGAAGCCACCTCCGCCGCCCGCGACCTTCTGGTCAGGCGGGACCGGGGGGGGCTCCTCCTTCTGGATGTTCCACCACTGCGGGCATCTGGGTGCCTGTCCGCCGCCGCCGCGCGTGCATTTCGTGTAGCCGAACGGAAGCCCCATCTTGAAGGCGAAGTAGGCGCGCAGGAAATAGGGAAGGTCGGCGCAATCCGGCTGAACAACGAGGCCCTTCTCGTCCTCCTTGAGACCCAGATGGTTGAACAGGAAGTTGCGCGAGGGATTGCGCAGCACCTCGTGCAGCGCCTTCCACGAGGGCGCCTCCTCGAGCGGCGCATCGAAAAGCTTCTCGATCCAGGCTGAGTAAAGGTTCTCGTTGGCGCGGTCCCAATCGGCGCGCAACGGCCAGACGCCCTTCTTCGATCCTCCGACGCCCGGCGGCTGCGCCTTGCGCACCTCGATGTCGCGGCTGATCGTGCTGCACTCGCCGGAGACCCCGGCCTGCGCGAGCTTGGCCGTCCACTTGCCGGCGGCGGGCGCCGCCACCTCCGCGTACCAGAAATAGGGCGGGCCCCCATGCCGCTCGCGCGAGGTCGCGGCCGCGGTGCCGTCCGGCGCGACGAGCGAAAGCTCGCCTTCGATGGGCTTCTCGGCGGCGAGCACGACGCGCAGCGGAGCGCCCTTCCAGGGTGTGACCGGCGTGGCGAGGATCGTGACTTGAGCCGTCTCCTCGCAGGAGGCCGCCACGGCGCGTAAAGGCATACCGAGCGCCATGCTGGCGATCAGCGACGCGAGGAGAGCAGCAGCAAGCTGGCGCGCACGTGCCACGTGAGATCCCCCGTGCCTTTCCGCCGTGCCCGCACAATATTGCGAAAGCTTTGGCCGAACCATGGCAAAATTTCCATCCGGGCGAGCCTCTGTCGGCGATCGCCATTCCGGAATTCTATATGGTCTCAACGGGATGGCAGCGACTGCCGGAAATACCGAGGGGTCGGTTGTCCGCCCACGCTTGCTAAACCGCCATCTCGGCCCTGAGCCGCTGGATGGCCTCGTCGGCGAGCGCCTCGAGCTCGGGCAGCAGCACGACGCTCTCCTGCTCGTTGGGGTCGGTCCGCGCGATGACGGCCGAGATCGGCTTGCTCGAGAGGTTCACCGGCAGATGCGGCACCCCCGCCGGGATGTAGACGAGGTCTCCGGCCTTGGTGAGCATCTGATGCTGCAGCCGATCTCCGAACAGCGTCATCGCCTCGCCCTCGAGGATGTAGATCGCCGTCTCGTGGTTCTCGTGCAGGTGCGCCTTGGCCCGGCCGCCCGGCGGCACCGTCAGCAGGTGCATGCAGATCGCCCTGGATCCAACGGTCTCAGCTGCGATGCCGCAGAAGTAGGTGAGCCCCTGCTTGCCGTCATAGGTATCTTCCGCCCGTATGATCCGGCACATCGGCTTCGAGGACTCGGTCATGATAGAACCTCCTGAACAGATGCTCCTGCCCTTGCGCTGGCTTCGCGGCGCTGCGTGCAGAGCCAGAGGCGAGACGCGTCACTCTTCCTTGGCGGCCGCATCCTGTGCCGTCTGCTCCAGGTAGCGCACGAAGCGCTCGAAAGCTTCGAAATAGGCGGTATCGATGTATTCGTCGAGTCTTGCGATCTGGCGGCCCCGCACGCGCGCAAGAAACCGGAGCCTCACGTCGAGCCTTTCGCCGGTCTTCCTGTGCGTATGGTAGCCCTGGATTGTCGCGCGGACCTCGTCGAGATCCTCGACCAGGCTCTCGATGACGAAGGTGTCGACCACGAACGTCGCCATGATGAGCTCGAGACGCTGGCGGACCTCCGCCTTGCCGTTGGCGCTCACCATGTAGGGAACGTCGAGCGCGCCGACGTGCACGGTGTGCACGATGTCGTCGGCGAAAAGCTTCAGGACGCCTTCGAGGTCGCCCGCGCTCCAGCCCTGTATGGCCGCACGAAACACCGCAGCACTGTTCGTCGGCTGCATGCAACGGAGCCCCCGCTGAGCCGCGAAGGCCGCCCAGATGTCAAATCGATACGCTATGCCCTAGTTCTCGTCCATCTTGAGCGCGGCGATGAAGGCCTCCGTCGGAATCTCGACCTTGCAACACCCACCCATGTCATCCTCGGGCTTGCCTGCCCTCGGCGAAGGCCGAGTGTCCCGAGGATCCCGCTACCCGCTCGCTCTATCGCTGGGCAATCCGCGCTGCGCGACAAGACCCGGATAAAGATCCCGCCAGTGCGGGTTCTCCCGTTCGATGAGATTGATCTTCCACTCACGCAGATAGTGCTTCAATGTCTTCTCTCGTTGGATGGCCTGCCGCACGTCACCAAACTCCTCGTAGTGCACCAGCATCTTCACGCGGTATTTGGCGGTGAACTTCGATCCCGTGCCATCGCGATGCATCCGAACCCGGCCGAGAATGTTGTTGGTCACGCCGATGTAAAGCGTGCCTCGTGGCTTGCTGGCAAGAATATAGGTCCAATACGTGTACATGATCGCGGACCTGGCAAACCGCTGAGCATGCTAAGCCCTGGATCCTCGGGACAAGCCCGAGGATGACACCTTTTTTGTGCCCGCCAAGGCGTGCCATCTGCCCAACGTTTGAAGGTCCCACAATCCGTCGCCACCTCCCCACGTGTCATCCTCGGACTCGGTCCGAGGATCCAGTCATCCGCTTGCGGCATTGCCCGCAAGTTTGGCGCTGTCGGCGATGGCGCAATTGCCTGATTGGCGGCGATCGAATATCGCTGAGCGAAGCTTATTTTGAGATCAGGCGAATCTAAGCAAATGACAGACTTTGCCCCTTATTCCGCGCCTGTCCTGCACCGTCGCCTAACAAGCTTGCTCAGAGATGTCGACACTCGGCCGCGCACCGGCGTTCCACGGCATCTCGAGGATCCAGGGCTTGAGAACAATGCAATTGAAACCATCGATGCTTGGGTCGTCGCCGGCATCAATGGAGGGCTATCCGCTGGGAATCTAACTCTGCGAATGGAAGCCTTGCTCGACCACGCCCAAAGATCTCTCCACGATGGGTTTGGGGCTCCGGTTTGGTCCCATTGCTTGTGCGAGAGGCTAAGCTGGTGGCAAAAGACGATAAAGAGATTCCCGACGCCCGACCTATGATTTCGGCTCGGACTCGGCCTTTACGTCAGTTCTCGTCCATCTTGAGCGCGGCGATGAAGGCCTCCTGCGGAATCTCGACCTTGCCGAACTCGCGCATCTTCTTCTTGCCGGCCTTCTGCTTGTCGAGCAGCTTGCGCTTGCGCGTGATGTCGCCGCCGTAGCACTTGGCGATCACGTCCTTCCTGAGCGCGCTGATGGTCTCGCGCGCGATCACCTTGCCGCCGATCGCCGCCTGGATCGGAATCTTGAACAGGTGCGGGCGGATCAGCTCCTTGAGCTTCTCGCACATGGCGCGGCCGCGGTTCTCGGCCCGCGTCCGGTGCACGATCATCGACAGCGCATCCACCGGCTCGTCGTTGACCAGGATCGAGAGCTTGACGAGGTCGTTCTCCTCGTAGCCCTTGATCTGGTAGTCGAACGACGCATAGCCGCGCGACACGCTCTTCAGCCGGTCGTAGAAGTCGAACACCACCTCGTTGAGCGGCAGCTCGTAGATGAGCATGGCGCGCGTGCCGACGTAGGTGAGCTGCTTCTGCCGCCCGCGCCGGTCCTGACACAGCTTCAGAACTGCCCCGAGATAGTCGTCCGGCACCAGGATCGTGGCCTCGATCCATGGCTCCTCGATATGGTCGATCTTGACCGTGTCCGGCATGTCGGCCGGGTTGTGCAGCTCGATCGTCGAGCCGTCGGTCATGTGCAGGTGGTAGATGACCGACGGCGCCGTGGTGATGAGGTCGAGGTTGAACTCGCGCTCGAGCCGCTCGGTGATGATCTCAAGGTGAAGGAGGCCGAGGAAGCCGCACCGGAAGCCGAAGCCAAGCGCTGCTGAGCTCTCCGTCTCGAACGAGAAGCTGGCGTCGTTGAGGCGCAGCCGCGCCATGGCATCGCGCAGGTCCTCGAAGTCCGCCGCGTCGACGGGGAACAGGCCGCAGAACACCACCGGCTGCGCCGGCTTGAAGCCCGGCAGCGGCTCGGCCGTCGGATTCTTCTCGTCGGTCACCGTGTCGCCGACGCGCGTGTCCGCCACTTCCTTGATTGCTGCGGTGAAGAAGCCGACCTCGCCCGGCCCGAGCTCCGGCAGCATCTCCTGCTTCGGCCGGAAGATGCCGACGCGCTCGACCTGGTAGTGGCCACCGGTCGCCATCATCTGCACCTTCTGGCCGCGCTTCAGCACGCCCTCCTTGATGCGCACGAGAACGACGACGCCGAGATAGGCGTCGTACCAGCTGTCGACCAGCATGGCCTTGAGCGGCTTGTTGGCGTCGCCCGTGGGCGGCGGCAGCCGTTCAACGATGGCTGCCAGCACAGCGCCGACGTTGAGACCGGTCTTGGCTGAGACGCCCACGGCCTCGGAGGCATCGATGCCGATCACGTCCTCGATCTGCTGTTTGACGCGGTCCTCGTCGGCCGAGGGCAGGTCGATCTTGTTTAGGACAGGAAGGATCTCGAGGTTGTTGTCGAGCGCCTGGTAGACGTTGGCGAGCGTCTGCGCCTCCACGCCCTGGCTCGCGTCGACGACCAGGATCGCGCCCTCGCAGGCGGCGAGGCTGCGCGAGACCTCGTAGGCGAAGTCCACGTGCCCGGGCGTATCCATCAGGTTGAGCTGATAGACTTTGCCGTCCGTGTGCTTGTAGTCGAGACGCACGGTCTGCGCCTTGATCGTGATTCCGCGCTCGCGCTCGATGTCCATCGAGTCGAGGATCTGCTCCTTCATCTCGCGGTCCGAGACGTTGCCGCAGAGCTGAATCAGCCGGTCCGACAGCGTCGACTTGCCGTGGTCGATGTGGGCGATGATGGAGAAGTTGCGGATCAGGGAGATATCGGTCATGGGCGCGTGCTTAGCACCCCATGTCGCGCCGCAAAAGGGGCGCCAGCGCGCAAGCTCCCGCAATCCCGCGGCATGACGCCCTTCCGTAAGCGCCGGGGTCGAGAGAGCTCACACAGTATATTGAATTTACTGGACTAATTCTGTTGCCCTGCGGGGGGAGGCCACCCTGTGGCCGGGGGCGATGCCGTTTGCCCCGCGGGGGCTTCCGCCGACGCGGCCGTCGACGCGGGCGCGGGCGCCGCGATCCGCTTTAATGCATCCTCGACGCGCGTGGTGAGAACCCAGACGTTCTCAAGCTGCGACCATTCGATGACAATTTCCTGCCCGAGCTTGACTTCGAAGTACTGGGCTTCCATCCCGTTGTGGAAGGTGATCGTCGTTTTGTCGCTGCAGGCCTCGCAAGGGAAGTCCTTCCACGCGAGCGGACGCAGCTCCTCCTCAGCCCAGCGTCCGGCAGCCATCTCGTAAGCAAAGGCGATAGTCCGGCTTCCCAGATTGTCGACGCGGAACGATTTGGGTGGAATCGCAGTCTTTGCCTCGCGCTGCAAGTCAGGCGAAGGATTGAAGGTGGCGGGGTCGTATCGAGGTGTGCTCCAAAGGCTCGTACCCTTCTCGCGTAGGGATTCCTCGAACTGAACGACGCCCGGTTCGGCGCGCATGGACTTTTGGAGCGGATCGCCAGAAAGCGCTGGAGCCGCGAGTGAAATAAAAAATACAAAAGCAATGAGAAGGAATTTCATTATATTCTCCTATTCTTTTGCGCCACCCGCGGACGCAGGCGTTTGCGCGGGAGCAGAAGCTTCTTTAGCGGCGGTTGCAGGGGGAGGCGGACGCAAGTCTTCAAAGTCGGAATTGATGGACAGACTTCTCAGCAGATAGCCGATCATAGTTCCGAATAGCCCGAAAGCCGGTCCGATCTGTTCCAAGCGATATCCAGCGGTGGCGCCGATCAGGATCGCTGAGATGATCGTGAGCACGACTGCGGGAAGCCAGATGTCCTTCGGCGTATAGTTTTTGCTTCTCGCAATGTAACGGACGACGCAGCTGATTGTTGCAAGCGACATGAAGACGATCACCACGACGAGCCAGAACTCATACTGGGTGAGGCTGTCTTCGAAGAATTTGTTGAGCGGGAAGCGCCGAACCTCCTGAGAGCTTGCGGCGGCCTGGCTGGCGCTGGACCCGGAGCTGGGATTGACGATGACCGGTGCATTTTGGGGCGCTGCACCCTGCGCGAACGCAGCACTACCGGAAAAGAGCAGGATCATAGCCGCAAGCGGCGGCGCAAGCCGGGAAACCGATTTTGAGATCGCCTGCATTGGCCACGAATTTTGTTTTGATCATCCGCGAGATCGAAATCTCAACATCGAAACAGACACACGTCAGGCAAACCCGCTGCCACGCTCACGCTTCACGCCTTCGACGATCTGCGCGTCCTTGAGCGGCGAGGCACCGCCGATCTCATGGAAGAACATGGCTTTCGCGAGCTTGAGAACGGCTGCGTCATCGCCGAGATCGACGACGGTGTCGGCCGCGAGCGTGTTTCCCGAGCCGCGCTTCCACCCGACAACATACGCCCGCGAAGCCGCGCTGGCTTCCGACGCGGTCCCCGAATATTTCCGCGCCAGATCGCCGATACGCACCGATCCGGTCGCGCCATAGCCGTAGCGGTTGGCGAGCAGATGAAACCACGCGCCGACGCCGTGCTCCGGCGTGACGTAGATCGTCGTCCGGTTGCCAGCCGAGTCCGCCTGCGTGATGCCGACATAGCCCGGAAACTGCTTCTGCCAGGCGGTGATGTTGAGCGCACCTGGGTTGTTGGTGCGGATCGCGCGCTTGACGCTGAGATTGTCTGGATCCGAGCTGTAAAAGCCGCCTTGCACCAGCGAGCGGAACGTCACGCCGTACTTCGCATTGGGCGTTCCGGCGTCGAGCTGATCCGCGCCGGCGTCGCCGGTCAGCGTGGCAGCCGAGGCGCTCGCGGCGAGCGTGGTCACTGGCGCGTCGCCAGAGGCACCTGACCAGTCGAGACCGAGCTCCTGGGCCGTCGCCGGACCCACGATGAGATCTGCGTTCTGTGCCCCGAGCTTGGCGATCTGGAAGCGCTTGACCGCATTGATGGTGGCGAAGCCGCAGTCACCGTTGGCCCCGCCCGGGCCGATGTCGAAGCCCTGGGCGATCAGCGCCTCCTGCACGCTCTTGACCAGCGGACCCTTCGAACCGAAGCGCACGGTCTGCGCGCGCCCGTCCGCCCCGAGCGTGGCGGTCTTCAGGGCCTCGTGCCCGGCAAAGAGCGCGTAGCAGAACCGGGTCTGGGCAACGCCGTAGGCCTGCGCGACGAAGGTCTTCCACGGACCTTTCTCGACCGTCCAGCCGCGCGCCTCGACACGCGGCATGCCGGCGATCACCTGGCAGCCGTAGCTCGAGTAGCTGTCGGCCGCCACGTTGAGCTGCCAGGCACAATGCAGATTGTCGAACACGGTCTCGTAGCCGAGGAAATCGTCGCCCTCGTAGGTCGCATCGTCTCCCGTGCGCCAGACCGGAAGCGGGCTGTCGTTGCGGAAGGCGCGGTGGCGTGAGTTCGGGCTCGAGACCATGTGCTCGCCTTTGTAGTAGCGATGGTCGTCGCGGTAGTAGCCGAGTGCGAGCTGGTTCACGCCCCGGCCGCCGTTGGCGACGTGCGAGCGCACGGCGCTGATGTGCGGAACCGTGCTTCCGGGAAACACGGCAAGGCCGACGCCAGGCTGCCACTGGCCAAGCGTGCACTTCATGTGCGTGAAGTCGACGCCGAGATGCTCGAGCTTGTGGCTCCGTGCAAAACCGGTCCCAGAGTCGTCGACGGGGGAGCACCCCCGCAGCCCGAAGAAGACCATCTCGCCCGATGGAATCTGAATATTTGCTAAGGAAAACATGATGTTGAGGTGATCTTCCGAGAACTCGAAGGCCATGACGCACTCCCCCCGGGGCTTACAGGCTCCAGCCAACTATTAGGGGTTAATGTTAGAGAATACAATCTAAAGTTGTAATCAGCATGAGCAGGCACTCCCTGGCGCCGACTGGCGCCAGGTGTTTTGCTCAGACGCGATGCCATTCGCCGTGTTTTTGCTCGGTGCCCAGGGCGATCGAAATATCGTCGACGCGGTTGCCGACCTTGGCGGTGATGCACCCGACAAACGCTACCTTGAACGCAGGCAGTGCGGCCGCGGGACTGGCAAAGATGGCTGCAATAATCGACGCAGTTGCGGCTCCTCCGGCACAACCTACGATATCTCCCCAAAACTGACCTAAGAGGTCCGAGGGTGCACAGAACTCCGCGTAAGCCACCAATTCGGATGTGCGTGTATAGAGCACCGGATACTTGATCAGAGAGCCCTCCCACTCGATCTTGGTCTCCGGAATGCCGTCGAGTCTTGCCAACTGCACGCGTCGGCATTCGCGAGCGGCGAAAACGCCTATCGTGCCGCCCGATCGCGAAATTCGCGCATTCGCCTCTTTGGCCTCCGCATCGGCCTGAAGCTCAGACCACCAATTAGGAATCGCCCGGCAGTTCTGTATAACCCAAGAAGTACACTCACCGGCCGAGGCCGGTCCAAATGCCTTAAAATATATAGAAAGATAAATCGAATGCTCTGGAATGATCCTGCATCCATGATACTGGGTACCGGCCAAAGAAATAACTATGTAATTCATTGTTTTGCTCCATTGCGCACATTTTTGCCATCCCCGCCGCGAGGAACATAAAGTGCACAAAGGGTCTACGCAACCTTTAGTTGCAGATTTAAGATTCAGGAATCAGCTATCTCCAATTGCCCAACTATTAGAAATATTCTAATCTACGCATTCAGGTGCGGGAGGGCCACGTGCGCAGCTTTGCCGATCTCAGCGAGCGCGAGGTGCTGGCCCTGGCCATTACCCTCGAGGAGGAGGACGGCCGCATCTATGCCGAGTTCGCCCACGCACTCCACGAGACCTATCCCGCCTCCGCCCAGCTCTTCACCGCCATGGCCGCGGAGGAGCACCAGCACCGCCGCAGGCTGATCGATCTATTTCGTGAGAGGTTTGGCGAGCACATTCCGCTGATCCGGCGCCAGGACGTCCGCGGCTTCCCACGCCGCGAGCCGATCTGGATGCTCCGGCCGCTGGGGCTCGACCGGGTGCGTGCGCAGGTCGAGACCATGGAGCGGGAATCCGGCCGGTTCTATCGCTCCGCGCTCGAGCGCACGACGGATGCCTCGATGCGCAAGCTCCTCGGCGACCTCATCGCCGCCGAGGATCAGCACGTGACCATCGCCCATGACCTTACCGAGACGACGCTCCCGGTTTCCGTCCGCGAGGCGGAGAACCAGGCCGAGCGCCGCGCCTTCGTGCTCCAATACGTGCAACCGGGCCTGACCGGCCTCATCGACGGCTCTGTCTCGACATTGGCGCCCATCTTTGCCGCTGCCTTCGCCACGCACGACACCTGGGCCACCTTCCTGGTCGGCATGGCGGCGTCCGTCGGCGCCGGCATCTCCATGGGTATCGCCGAGGCCATGGCCGACGACGGCCTCATCTCCGGGCGCGGCCATCCCTGGCTGCGCGGCGCCATCACCGGAATCATGACCGCCCTCGGCGGTCTCGGCCATACGCTGCCCTACCTCATCCCGGACTTCTGGACCGCGACCAGCATCGCCGCCATCATCGTTCTGGCCGAGCTCTGGGCCATCGCCGGCATTCGCGCCCGCTATATGGACACACCCTTCCTGCGCGCCGCCTTCGAGGTGGTGGCCGGCGGCCTCGTCGTGTTCGCCGTCGGCATCCTGATCGGCAGCGCCTAGACCATGGTCGCCTCGGCCTCCACCAGGTCGAGGCGTGAATCATCGGTCCAAAAGGAGACCATGATCGCCTCGACCCCCACCAGGTCGAGCCTTATTCGGCTCATGGCGCATCCAGACATTTTGCCGCTCGCGGGCCGCAAACGCCTAGAGAACATGCAGAACTCGGCCCCGGGTGCCGGCCGCTACCGTCTTTTCCCTGATTTTCGCCCCACGCGCCCGCCGGCCGCACCTTGACGCCGCCACATGGGTCGGCATGAGTGACGGCGAATTCATATCCGGATGGTCTGAAATGCGTTTTGCCTCCCTGTTCACGGCCGCAGCCCTCATACTCGTGCCTCAAGCGTTGCCGGCCCTGGCTGGGGCGATCGAGATCGGCCCTCGCGAGGAGGCCCCGAAGAAAAAGAAGAAGCAGCAGCCGGCGGTCGTCGACCCGAATGCTCCTCCCTCGGCAACCGCACCAGCAGCAACCGCACCGGCGGCAACGCCCGTTCCTTCCGCTCAGGCAGCGCCCGCCACGGCAGCCGGAGCTGTGCCGGCCACCCCAGCACGTGTCTCGACCAAGGGCATCCCGCCGCCACCCGCTCCCGCCAACTGCAAGAACGTCGGCACATTCGAAGGCTGGATGGCCGCGTTCCGCAAGGAGGCCGCCTCCGAGGGCATCAGCCAGCACGCCATATCGTCGGCGCTTGACGGCCTCACCCTCGACCAGTCAGTGATCGCACGCGACCGCCGCCAGGGCTTCTTCTCGCAGAGCTTTCTCGACTTCTCGAGCAAGCTCGCCACCGCGAACCGCGTGCAGTCCGGCCGCGCCCAGATCGCCAAGAACAAGGCTGCGTTTGACCGCGCCGTGAAGGACTTCGGCGTCGACCCCGCGGTCATCACCGGCTTCTGGGCGCTCGAAAGCGACTTCGGCGGCGGCATGGGCAAGTTCCCTATCCTGCGCGCCATCGCGACCCTCGCCTACGATTGCCGCCGCGGCCCCATGTTCCGCGACGAGCTCAAGGCCGCGCTGCAGATCATCGACCGGGGCGACATGACGCCCGAGACCATGATCGGCTCCTGGGCCGGCGAGATCGGTCAGACGCAGTTCCTGCCGACCCGCTATCTCGAGCACGCCATCGACTACGACGGCGACGGCCGCCCCAACCTCTTCGCCAACCCGACCGACATCATCGGCACCACGGCGAACTACATGCACCATCTCGGCTGGCGGCCCAACGAGCCCTGGATCGAGGAGGTTCAAGTGCCGGACGAGATGCCGTGGGACCAGTCCGACCTGACCATTAAGCACCCGCGCTCGAAGTGGGCCGCCTGGGGGGTCGTCAAGGCCGACGGCTCCGCCCTCGAGAACGACGAGACCCCCGCGTCGCTTCTCCTGCCCATGGGCCGCTTCGGCCCCGCCTTCCTCGCCTTCCTGAACTTCGACGTCTACCTGCAGTGGAACCAGTCCCTCAACTACGCAACCACGGCCGCCTATTTGGCTACCCGCATCGACGGGGCGCCGGCCATGCGCCGCGGCCGCGAGGGCATCCCGGTGCTTGGCCCCGAGGATGCGAAAGAGTTGCAGAGGCAGCTCACCAAGCGCGGATTCGACGTTGGCGAGATTGACGGCAAGATCGGCCTCAAGAGCCGTCAGGCCATCAAGGCCATGCAGTTGAAGTATAAGCTGCCGGCCGACTCCTACCCCACCCCTGAGCTTTTGCAGGCACTCCGCGGCGGCTGACGCCGCGCCCCCGATTGGCGCACCGAAGGCCCTTTGCTAGTGTGATGGTCGAGAAATTCGCCGTATCTCGCGGCAGGGTTGCGAGCGAGTTTCTCGATCTGAATCACACTAGCAAGTCTATGATTCTAGTGTCCCTTATGATTCCGAAGTTCGCTCTCGAGCCCGGCCGCAAACGCCGGCGAACATCGGAATCGGGACACTAGTGTCCTCGCTGGGGCAGGGCGGGACCGACGCGGCGGGCTCATGTAGGGAGTGGGAGTAGTGCAGCGTACTGTCGTCAACGGCCTCGAAGCCGAGCTCGCAGAGATCGACGCCCTGGCCAGGCGCCAGTTCGAGACGACGCACGAGCTCGAGGCGGCTCTGCGCCAGATCTATCACCGCATCCACGGCACGGACCTCAAGAACGCGAGCCGGCAGGCGGTCGCCGAGGCGGCACCCCAGCTCATGCGCGAGATCTTTCGCATCCGCATCGGATTGCGCGATCGCATACCCGAATGGATCGAGCGCCGCATTCTGGCCCGTCCGGCCGAGATCGCCCTGCGAGACGTCTTCCGCATCGCGCGGTACGCTTCCGACATGCTGGGAGAGGTGGGCTCCGGCAACGCCATCCTCGGCGAAGGCGAGAAAACCCTGCGCGGCTTCACGGGCTCCAACTACAACACGCTGATCAATCCCAAATTCGACACCGGCGAGAGCTTCCCCTTCCGCTCGGGCGACGTGATCCTGATGCGTGGCAGCGCCCACAACAGCGCCGCCATCGCCCGCATCGGCGACGTCGACACCCAGTTCAGCCACATCGCCATCGTCTACATCGATCCCGAAGGTAAGCCGTGGGTTGTCGAGGCCCTGATCGAGGACGGCTCCGTCGTGAACACGCTCGAGCACGTGCTCGACCACGGCCTCGGCCGCGCCGTCCTCTACCGCTACAGGGATGCCGATCTCGCTGCCCGCGCCGCCAAGCTCGCTCACGACCGCATCCAGGCCACCAGAACCGGCGCCGCGCCCCACATCCCTTACGACTTCACGATGCGCCTGCGCGGCCGGCGTCGCCTATTCTGCGCCAAGCTCGTAGGCCAGGCTTTCGGCGATGCCAGCGGCGGCAAGGTTGTGCTCCCCGCTTTCAAGACACGCTTCAACTGTAGCAACGGCGAGTTTCTGAAAAGCGTCGGTGTCCGCGCCAAGGAGACGTTCGCGCCCGGCGACATCGATCTCGATCCGCGCTTCGATCTCCTGGCCGAATGGCAGGACTACCGCGTAACGCCGTTCCTGCGCCGCCAGGACATGATCATGACCAAGTTCTTCGAGTGGATGGAGACGCGCGGCTGGCGCTTCCAGGAGGACTTCTACATCAAGCTCATCAGCGTCTTCGGCCGCCTGTCGAGCCACCTCTCCGAACGCGCCAAGAACCTCATCGCGGGCGTCGTGCCGAAAGTGCCGAGCAACATGAGCCGCTCCTGCGTGGCCACCATCGCCATGCTGCACTTCACCGCTCAGAAGGTCATGCCTGCGCTGACGGCCCTCGACGAGAATCACGTCCGTATGACTGGCCTTCCGCTGCATGCGAAGGAGATGCTTTCCCACCTCGAGAAGCTGCGCGAGGTCTCCGACGGCCGCATCGGCTACCTCCGGGGCCGGGCCTAGGCGTCGGACTCGACCACCGTCGATCCGGCCGGCGACCCACCGCCGGCGTCGCCGTCGGACGGTGCCCGCCACATGACTTTGAGGAACAGCAGCACGAAGTAGTACATGAACTGCCAGCCGATCAGCGTGGCGAACCTGAAGAGCAGATAGCCGTAGTTGTCGAACATGACGGCATCGAGCAGCAGCAGAGAAGCCGCCGGTGGAAATACGGCGATCGGAGCCCACACTGCCGCGCGCCAGCTTCCGCCGTGCACGCGCCACGCGGCGAAATGGGCGAGAAGAAAGGCCAGCAATGTCGTGAGCTCAGACACCGGTGCGTCTCCGTCGGAGTGCGCAACCAGGTTCCGACCTCGACATTATTCTTCAGTGAACCTCAATTTCGCGTTCAGAGGACAGGTAAACGGATGATGAATGAGCGTGCCACCCGGGCCGCCATTCCATGCCTCAAGCCTTGGGCTTCATCGGCGGCATGGCCTCGAAGTTCGGCACGCGGTCGGTGGTAAGATCCCAGGCCGGGCGCCGCTTGGTGAAGAGCACGACCTCGGGCTTGAACCAGCTCGCATCGTCGAACGCGCCCGCCGCCATGACAATCATGCCGGGTCGCGCCGTGCTGTAGAGGAACAGGCGCCCACCGCAGGTCGGGCAGAAGTGGCGCGTGAGCACGTTGCCGCTGTCGGCCGTCGAATCGTAGCTCGCCGTCTCGCCCGTGACCTCGACGTCCTCCTTGCTGAAGATTGCGTTCGACATGTGCCCCGTGCCGGATGCGCGCTGGCAGTCCTGGCAGTGGCATTGCGCCATGCGCACCGGCACGCCGGAAACCTTGAACCGCACGGCCCCGCACAGGCATCCGCCGGTCTCTTCCACCTTCGTGGCCATGATCTCCCCCCTCTTAGTGCAGCTTCACATGTGGCTCCGTGCGCCGCGTCAGGGTGCGCGACACCGTATCGAGAGCGACCTTCCAGAAGCCGTGCAGCGCCGTCTCGTGCATCTTGTAGAGCGAGCGGTACATGATCTTGGCGACGAAACCCTCGATCAGCATCTTGCGGCCGGTCACGAAGCCCATCAGGCTTCCCACCGTGGAGTAGTGCCCAAGCGACACCAGGGAGCCGAAGTCGTGGTAGCGGAACGGCTTCAACGGCTTGCCCGCAAGGCGAGCCTGGATTTGCTTCAAGAGGTGCGATGCTTCCTGGTGCGCTGCCTGCGCGCGCGGCGGAATGGGATGAGTATCACCTTCCGGCACGAGATAGGCGCAATCGCCGAATGCGAAGATGTCCGGGTCGCGCGTCGTCTCGAGCGTCGGCTTCACAACCAGCTGATGCGAGCGGCTGGTCTCGAGCCCGTCGAGAGAATCGAGCACGTCCGGCCCCTTCACGCCGGCCGCCCACACGACGAGCTCGGACGGCAGGAATTCGCCGCTCGCGAGCTTCACGCCGTGCTCGGTGACTTCCGTCACGCGCGCGCCCGCCCGGATGTCGACGTTGAGCTTGCGCAGGATCTCGCTCGTCGCCTCGGAGATGCGCGGAGGCAGCGCCGGCACGATGCGGTCAGCGGCCTCGATGAGCGTGATCTTGATGTCCTTGTCGGGATCGATCTTGTCGAGACCGAAGGCCACCACGCCGCGCGCCGTGCCGTGCAGCTCGGCGGAAAGCTCTGTGCCCGTTGCGCCGGCGCCGATGATGGCGACATGGAGCTGCTCGGGCCGGATCGGCTCGGCCTGCGTATTGGCACGCACGCACGCATTGATGAGGCGGCGGTTGAAGCGCTCGGCTTGCTCCGGCGTATCGAGGATCAGGGCGTTCTGCTTGACGCCAGGGACGCCGAAGTCGTTGGTCTCGCTGCCGATGGCGATAACGAGCGTGTCGTAGGGGATCCAGCGGTCCGGCGTGATCACGCGCCCGTCCTCGTCGAGGGTCTCGCCGAGATGCACGAGCTTCTTGGCCCGGTCGAGGCCGATCAGCTCGCCGTAGCGGAATCGGAAGCCATGCCAGTGGCCCTGCGCCTGGTACTCGACCGCATGGCGCTCGACGTCCATGCTGCCGGCCGCGATCTCGTGCAACAGTGGCTTCCAGATGTGCGTGCGCGAGCGGTCGACCAGCGTGACCGCCACCTGGCGCTTGTGGAACCACCCGTCTTTGCCGAGCTTGTCGCCGAGGCGCGTAGCGAGCTCGAGCCCGCCGGCGCCGCCACCGACGATGATGATGTGGTGCAGATCCGGCTTCGGCAGGATCAGGGGGGTCGAGCCATCGACTGTCGCGACGTCCGCAGCCATCAAGTGTCTCCCGCACTCTTGCTCATGATTGGCCGCGTCGCGTTTCCGAACGCGAGGATCGGCCATTATGCCGTTGAACGCGAAGCTACTTACCAGGAAATCCTTAAGGGAGGCGACACAATATCGATAGACCGCCGCTATCGCCCGGAGCCCGGACAGCGCCGACGGCGAATGTCCTAGCTCCGGATCTCGCCGCCGGTGGCCTTCTTCACTTCGGCGATGACCTTGAGCGAGATGGCCTCGATATCCTTGTCGGTCAGCGTCTCGGCCGTGGACTGCAGCGTGACCTCGATCGCCACTGACTTCTTGCTGTCCTTGGCCAGCGCCCCGCCCTCGAACACGTCGAACACGCTGACGCCCGAGATGAGAGCCTTGTCGGCCGCCAGCGCCGCCTTCATGAGATCACCGGCGTTGACCTTCTGGTCGACGACGAACGCGAAGTCGCGGCGCACCGGCAGCAGGTCCGCCTGCGCCAGTGGCGGCTTGGCCCGTGACTTCCTCTTCTCGGGCGGCAGCGCATCGAGGAACACCTCGAAGGCGACGACCGGCCCTGCCACGTCCAGCGCGGCCAGGGTCTCGGGATGCATTTCCCCGAAATGGGCGAGCACGACCTTGGGGCCGAGGCGCAGCGTGCCCGAGCGGCCAGGGTGATACCAGGCCGGTGCATCGCGCGTGATCTGCGCCTTGCCGGCGTCGAAGCCCAGCGCTGCCAGCGTCGCGGCCGCATCCTCTTTGGCGTCGAACAGGGTGACGTCCTTGGCCGCGCCGTCCCAATGGCGCCCGCCGCCTTGCGCTCGCGCCGAGCCGGCTCGGACGCCTGCCGCGCCGAGATACTGATCCGAAGGCGCCTCGCCGCGATAGGCCTGGCCGAGCTCGAATAGTGCGACATCGGCGAAGCCGCGGTTGCGGTTGCGCTCGATCGCCGCGACGAGACCCGGCAGAAGGCTCGGCCGCATGGCCGCGAGCTCGACCGAGATCGGGTTGGCGAGCTCGACGAGGGTTGCACCAGCACCGAAGAGCTCCGCCTGCGCCTTCGGGATGAACGACCACGTCACAGCCTCCACCAGCCCGCGCGCGGCGAGCAGGCGGCGTGCGCGCCGCGCCCGCTTCTGCCGCTCTGTCAGCACCGGCTTCGAGACGCCGGAGACGCGCGGCAGCGCAACGGCTGGGATGCGGTCGATGCCGGCGATGCGCACGACCTCCTCCACGAGGTCCGCCGCGCCGTGGATGTCGGGCCGCCAGGAGGGCGGCGTCACCTCGAGCAGGTCGCCCTCGCCGACGAGCACGCAACCGAGCGTCTCGAGTATGGTCTTTATCTCGGTCTCCGGCAGCGAGAGACCGCCAAGCTTCTCGACCCGCCCCATGTCGAACAGGATGGTGCGCGCCGTGTCCGGCACCTTGCCCGCGACGGTGGCCTTGGAGGGCTTGCCGCCACAGAGCTTGTGAATCATCTGCGTTGCGAGGTCGAGCCCCGGCATCACGCTCTCGGGATCGACGCCCCGTTCGAAACGGTAGCGCGCGTCCGTGACGAGCCCGGTCTTGCGCCCGGTTGCCGCCGTGCGCAGCGGATCGAAATAGGCGCTCTCGATCAGCACGTTCTTTGTAGCCTCGGTGGAACCCGACGCCTCGCCCCCCATGATGCCGCCGAAGCCGAGCGGGCCCGTGTCGTCCGCGATCACGCACATGGTCTCGTCCACCGCATGCTCGCGGCCGTCGAGGCCCTTGAATTTCTCGCCCGCCCTGCCGAGGCGGGCAACGACAGCGCCCTTGAGCTTGTCTGCGTCGTAGACGTGGAGCGGCCGGCCGCGATCGTTGCTGATGTAGTTGGTGACGTCGACCAGCGCGTTGATCGGCCGAAGCCCCACCGCTTTGAGGCGGTTCTGCAGCCACTCCGGCGAGGGGCCGTTGCTCACGCCCTTGACGAGGCGGGCTGCGAACACCGGGCACGCGTCCTCGGTGCCCTTGGCGAACTCGAGCTTGACCGGGATCGGGCACTCGAAGCCGCCTTCGACGCCCGAGATCGTCTTCTCGTCCTTGAGCGTGCCGAGGCCCGCTGCGGCGAGATCACGCGCGATGCCGCGCACGCCCGTGCAGTCCGGCCGGTTCGGTGTGAGCTTCACCTCGAACACCGGATCGTTGAGCCCCACCGCATCGACGTAGCGGGCGCCGACCTGCTCCCCGAGCTCAGGCGCGAGCTCGATGATGCCGTCGCTCTCCTCGGCGAGCTCGAGCTCGGCCGCCGAGCACATCATGCCGTTCGAGGCGACGCCGCGCACCGGCTTCTTCTCGAGCGTGATCTTGGAGCCCGGGATGTATGTGCCGAGCGGCGCGAACACGCTGACGAGGCCCGCGCGCGCATTCGGCGCGCCGCACACGACCTCGAGCAGCGGCTGGCCGCGCTCGACCTCGACCTGCACGACCTGGAGCTTGTCGGCGTTGGGATGCTTCTTGGCCTCGACGATGCGCGCGACACGGAAGGCGCCGAGCTTCTTCGCCGGATCCTCGATGCTCTCGACCTCGAGCCCGATGGCCGACAGCTTGGCCTCGATCTCCTCGACCGTGGCCTTCGTCTTCAGATGATCCTTGAGCCAGGACAGCGTGAATTTCATGTTCTCAGCCCTGAAACTTGTAGGTGCCTTTTGAGGATACGGTAGAGCTGATGAGCGGCTTGTTCGCCGAACTGAAGCGTTTGGCTTTGCTTGCCAGTTTTCTCGCGATCGTCAGAGCCAGCGGTGTCGATCTGTACGATAATGGCACCGCTTTCGACGTGGAACACCTTCGCCTTCGCTACCAGCTGCGTAGGCTGAATCTTTCCAGATCCAGCTCTTGCTTCAATCGAAGTCACCCACGCCATGAGCAGACTCCCTTCTGACGATTGTCAGCTCGAGAGGCCGCCGGCAAGCGTCGGCACGTCGAGCACGGAGAACCCGTAGTGGCGCAGCCAGCGCAGGTCCGCGGCGAAGAACGCACGCAGGTCCGGCACGCCGTATTTCAGCATCGTCAGGCGATCGAGGCCCATGCCGAAGGCGAAGCCCTGGTACGTCTCGGGATCGAGTCCGCAGTTGCGGAGCACGTTCGGGTGCACCATCCCGCAGCCGAGGATCTCGAGCCAGCCCGGCTTGCCGATGGCCTCGGCGCCGATGTCGACCTCCATCGAGGGCTCGGTGAAGGGAAAGTGCGATGCGCGAAAGCGCATCTTCACGTCCGAGACCTCGAAGAACGCCTTGCAGAACTCCTCGAGCACCCACTTGAGGTGCCCCATGTGGGTCGTCTCGTCAATGACGAGCCCCTCGATCTGGTGGAACATCGGTGTGTGCGTCTGGTCGCTGTCGCAGCGGTAGACTCGCCCCGGCGCAATGATGCGGATCGGGGGCTTGCGGCTCTCCATCGTGCGGATTTGCACCGGGCTCGTGTGCGTGCGCAGAAGCAGCCGCGAGCCGTCAGGCTTGGCTGGGAAATAGAAGGTGTCGTGCTCCTGGCGCGCCGGATGCTCGGCCGGGATGTTGAGCTTGCCGAAGTTCATCTCGTCGGTCTCGATGTCCGGCCCCTCGGCCACGTCGAACCCGAGATCGGCGAAGATCTCGACGCACTCGTCGAACACCTGGCTCACCGGGTGGATGCGACCCAGCGCCTCGGGGCCGGGCCTGACCGGCAGCGTGACGTCCGCCCGCTCGCTCGCGAGCCTGGCGGAGAGCGCCTCGCGCTCGAGCACCGCGCGGCGCGCATCGAGCGCCGTGGCGACCGTCTCCTTGATGGTATTGACGGCCTGGCCGAACGTCTTGCGCTCCTCGGGCGCAAGGCCCCCGAGCTTAGCCATCTCGCCCGAGATGCGGCCCTTCTTGCCGAGCGCGTCGACGCGAACCTGCTCGAGCGCAGCGAGATCCCCCGCATTGGAGATTTGCGCGAGGAGGTCGGCCGTGAGTGTCTCCAGTGCAGTCGTACCGCTCATCAGCGCGCAACCTCTCATGCTGTCGTCCTCGGGCGCGTCCCGAGGATCCACCAGCCCATTTGCGCTGGAGCCAGCCGATGGATAGTTCCTCGGCATAGAGCCGAGGATGACAAAACGGCGTGACGTCTGGCTAGGCGGCGGCCTTCACGGCAGCGGCGGCCTTCTCGACCAGCGCCTTGAACGCTGCCGCATCCTTGACGGCGATGTCGGCAAGCACCTTGCGATCGATCTCGATCCCGGCCTTCGAGAGGCCATGGATAAATCGGCCGTAGGTGAGGCCGTGCTCGCGGGTGGCAGCGTTGATGCGCTGGATCCAGAGCGCGCGGAAGGTGCGCTTACGGCGCTTGCGGTCGCGATAGGCGTACTGCTGCGCCTTCTCGACGGCCTGCTTGGCAACTCGGATGGTGCTCTTCCGGCGGCCATAGTAGCCCTTGGCGGCCTTCAGAACCTTTTTGTGCTTGGCGTGGGCGGTAACACCGCGCTTGACGCGTGCCATGACGTTGCTTCCTCGTGACGGAAATGGGCGAAAACGCGAGCTCTATAGAGCTCAGCGGGCGTAGGGCATGTACTTCTTGACGATCTTCGCGTCGCTGTCGTTGAGCACCATGGTGCCGCGCGCGTCGCGAATGAACTTCGCGTGCCGCTTGATCATGCCGTGGCGCTTGCCCTGGGCTGCCGCCTTGACTTTGCCGGTGCCCGTCACCTTGAAGCGCTTTTTGGCGCCACTCTTGGTCTTCATCTTGGGCATTTTGCTCTCCTTGATCTCAGCGCGGACCGCAAGGCCGCCGCTTGCGCGGAGCAGCCGTCCCATGAGCCCATCCGGAATCGGACACGGCGCGTCCGCAACTGGGGGACCAGAGGACCCGAGCTGCGGAGGGATGCTTTTGTGCGGAAACCGCTAGTGCTTAAAAGCATGAATAGCCGCCACGGCATGCCCCGCCGGGCGGCTCAGCGCGGACTTATACGGGTGGCACCAAGGGTTTGCAACAGGTCTCGCGCGCCCACTCATGCGCAAGATGACGAGCGAGGCCTCGTCTGATCACGACTGATCGCAAAACGCGATCCCGGAATTGGCAGCGGTCGCATAAGTTTATCTAACTTAATTACACCCCTACTCAAGACTGACTTGGCACTTGTTTGACATCAACGTGACAGGCACAGCAACGCTGACGGGCATTGGCGGCGACGTAGAGACTTTCTGCAGAATAAACTCCGTTTACTCTGCTTGATCAATTGCGCGAGGACGGTAGTGTCCCTGGAATCGCACTCACGCAGCCGCCTGCAACATCTTGCCTTTGAAGAAAAGCCGGTTCATATAAGGCCATCGAACACGCCTTGGTCCACTCTGCGACAGCGGCCACGCTGACACTGGTAGTCTCCATCGCGCGATTTGATGGCTCTCCGGTCATCGGGTCCGGAGATTGGACGACTGCTTTGGAGGCACTATAATGTCGAACGGCACGGTGAAGTGGTTCAACGGTCAAAAGGGGTACGGCTTCATTCAGCCCGAGGAAGGCGGCGCTGATGTGTTCGTGCACATCTCGGCCGTCGAGCGGGCCGGTCTGCAGACCCTGCGCGAGGGTCAGAAGATTTCCTACGAGACTGAGCGCGGCCGCAACGGCAAGATTGCTGCTGTGAATTTGCGCCCGCTCTAGGCCAAGAGCCAGCTTCAGATACACGGGGAGCGGCGCCGTCTGCTCCCCGTTGTCTTTGTTCCAACCGTCGTAAGAAAAGGCGGCGGCGATTGCCGCCAGCCAGGGAGTTTGAATGGCGAAAGAGGAGATGCTCGAGTTCGAGGGCGTGGTGGAAGAGGTTCTGCCCGACGCACGCTGCCGCGTGAAGCTCGACAACGGACATGAGGTGATCGCCTACACCTCGGGACGCATGAAAAAAAATCGCATCCGCATTCTGGCGGGCGACAAGGTCACCGTCGAGATGACGCCCTACGATCTCACGAAAGGCCGCATCAACTTCCGCCACAAGGACGCGCGCTCCGGGCCCCCGCCGTCATCGGTCGGCCCCGGTGGCGGACCGCGCCGCCCGCGCTAGAGCGGGGCGAGCTCAAGGGTAGGCGAAGCCGAAGCGAAACCGCACGAGCTTGCCGCCCTTGAACTCGTACTCCGCGTAATACACCGGATAGCCGAACGTCTTGAGCTCGTCGTCCTGATCGGCTTTCCCGATTTCGTACTCGAGCAGCAGCTCGTCCCCTGACTTCTGCCGCGACTTGAGGCAGCTGCCGAACAGGTCCTCGACCTCCTTGACGCTCATGCCGAGCTCGACACCGCGACCCGACTTGAAGGTATCGACGGGGAGGTCCTTGAGCGTCATCGCCTCGGCACCCGAGATGCCGACCTCGGCTTCCGCATACTCATCCGGATCCGCCCCGTAGTGAGCGTAGAGCACGAGCTCCTGCGCGCCGTTGCTGTTGGTGAAGCGCGCGTGCGGAAGATCGTCCTCGCTCTCGCTGAGATTTGCTCCGGCGCCGACGACTTGGGCGGCGCTCGTGGCGTCCGCGAGCCTCAATCCGCTGATCGAGACGTCCGGGGATTTCATCCGGCACTTGGCGCTCGCACCGCGTTGCGGCAGCCCGAGGACCGCGACCGCGATGAGGAGGAAAAACTGCATCCTCGAGCGAAATGGCATGGGCTGAGAGGGCTCCCGGCGCGCAACCGATCAGGGTCAACCGGGAAGGTCCGCGCGTGATCGCCTGCATCCCCTTCCCGGGAGCGGCCGAGAATAGCCAATCCAATGGGACTGACCAGGGGAAACACACGACGACGTATTACATCGAATTAAACGGAGCGGGCACGCGCCCAGCCGATGCCCCGCGCGTGCTTGCCGTCGCGCTGACGAGCGAGCGCCAGCGCCTGATCGACGTTGGCGAGAAAGAGTTTGGCGGTTGTCTGCCAGCTGAAAGCAAGTGCTGACGATCTGACCTGCTCGCGATCGAGCGAAAGCGCGCCGAGTGCGGCCGCCTTGAGATCCTCGGACAGCATGCCCGAGACACCGGGAGTGACGAGATCCTTGGGTCCAATAACCGGATAGGCTGCCACCGGCACGCCGGATGCCATGGCCTCGAGCATCACCATGCCGAACGTATCGGTGCGGCTCGGAAACACGAAGACGTCGGCCGAGGCGTAGCAGCGGGCAAGATCCTCACCCAAACGCACGCCAGTGAAGATGGCCTGCGGAAAGCGCGCCTTGAGCTCGGCGAGCTGCGGCCCGTCGCCGACGACGACCTTGACGCCGGGAAGATCGAGCGAGAGGAACGCCTCGAGGTTCTTCTCGACCGCCACGCGGCCCGCGTAGAGGAACACCGGTCTCTCGCCAAAGAGGCGCACCGGGCGCGGCCGGAAGAGGTCCGTATCGACGCCGCGCGTCCACGGCTGCAGCCGGTCGAATCCGCGCTGCGTGAGATCGGCCGCAAGGCTCTCGGTCGCCACCATCACTCCGGCGCTGCGTGCGTGGAACTTGCGCTGCACGAAGTAGACCCAGGATTCCGGGATCGGCCAGCGCGCACTCACGTAGTCGGCAAAGCGTGTGTGGAAGCTGCTCGTGAACGGCAGCCGGCGGCGACGGCAATAGGCCCGCGCCATCCAGCCGACGGGCCCCTCGGTCGCGATATGGATCGCATCGACGCGCTCCGCGTCGATCAGGCGCGAGCAACGCCGCCGGTCGGGCAGCGCGAGCCCGATCTCGGGATAGCTTGGGCAGGGCACGCAGCGGAAGTTCTCGGGTCCGAGCACACTGAGGTGCACGCCGAGAGTCCTCAGCTCCTGCTCGAGCCGCTGATAGGTTCGCACGACGCCGTTGACTTGAGGATGCCAGGCGTCAGTGGCGAGAAGTATTCTCATTTAAGCAGCCTGAAGGGCCGACACTGAAGCAGCCGGAGCGGCTTTGCGCTCACGCACGACATCGAGCCAACGGATGAGCTCGAGTTCGCCGGTCGCAGTCTCGCCCACGGCCGTACAACTTTCAACCCAGTCGCCAGTGTTGATGTAGTGCACGCCGCCGATCTCGCGCGAGGCCGCATGGTGAATGTGGCCACAGATGACGCCGTCGACGTTGAGGCGGCGCGCCTGGTCCGCGAGGTTTTTCTCGAACTCGCCGATGAAGCTGACGGCCGTCTTGACGCGGTGTTTGAGATAGGCCGAGAGCGACCAGTAGCCGAGGCCGAGGCGGCGACGCACGAAGTTCAGCGGCCAGTTGGACCACAGCGCGAGCTCGTAGCCGCGATCTCCGAGGAATGCGAGCCAGCGCGCATAGCGCACGACGACGTCGTACTCGTCGCCATGGAGGACGATGAAGCGGCGGCCGTCGACCATGGTGTGCATGGCCTGGCGCTCGATCTCGATCCCGCCGAAGTGCATGCCGCAATAGTCGCGGATGCCCTCGTCGTGATTGCCGGGAATGAAGACCACGCGCGTGCCCTTGCGAACCTTGCGTAGGATCTTCTGCAGGACGTCGTTATGGGACTGCGGCCACACGGCCCCGCGCTTGATGCGCCAGAAGTCGATGATGTCGCCGACCAGATAGATCGTCTCGGCCTCGGTATGCTTCAGAAAATCGAGAAGCATGTCGGCCTGAGAGGCCCGCGTGCCGAGATGAACATCGGAAATGAACAGGGTCCTGTAGGAGCGTTCCATCCCCATGAGGTAGCCTCCAAATCCGCGCCAAACGCGCCTACTTTCGTCCCTTACAAGGGATTTGCATTTCAGGAGTATGACAGAGGGGTGTCGCCCCGAACGAGGGCCGTGCCTTATCCCCAGGGGGCGGCCCTTCGGCCACGGAAACTGGTTTATGGGGCGAAAAACTTAGTAAACGCGGGTGGGAAAGTAGCGCTCGACCAACTCCTGAAAGCGCCCGGTCTGGCGCACATGCTGGAGCGCGCTGTTGATCAGGGTCTTGATCTGGGGGTCGTTGCGGGGCACGGCAATGGCAATTCCGTCGCCGAAGAACTTGGGCTCGAGGAAGCCATCACCCTTGAACTCGCAGCACTGCCGCGAGAGCGACCCGCTGAGCCAGAACGAGAGGCTGATGGCGTCGTCGAACACCAGCTCGACCTTGCCCTGCTGCAGCGCCTCGCGCGCGAGCTCCGGGTTCTCGAACAGCACGATGCGGCTGTCGCGGAAGAAAGCCTTGAGGAAGGCCTCGTGCGCCGTTCCCTTGGCGACGCCAATGGTCACGCCGTCGAGGCCATCTGGCGTGATGTCGGGCCTGGCATCGGCGGAGCGTCCGGCAAAGCGGCCCGGCGTGTAGAAGTAGCGATCGGAAAAATCGACCTCAGCCAGCGCGTTGGCATCAACGCGGTGGGCGGCGATGACGGCGTCTGCATCACCCCGTTTGAGCGCGAGCAGGAGCTCCTCCCACGGCCGCACCTTGATATCGCAGGCAGCTCCGACGTCGAGGCAGATCGCGCGGGCGAGATCGACGTTGAAGCCGGACAGCACGCCCTCGTCGTCGTAGTAGTTGAACGGCGGAAACTCGCCTTCGGTCAGAAAGCGAATGACGACGCGCTTGGTCTCGGTTGCCGTCCCCTCGGCAGTGCCGGGTGACGTCACCGTCGCGTCCTCCTGCCCGTGCGCCGCAGGCCCGAGCACCGCAAAGACGATTCCGCATCCCAGGAGGAAGGCCGCAACCAGCTGCAGTGTTCTGACCCTCATAGCCTGTCGCATCTCGTAGCTGAGCCGATTCGAACTCCCCTATTTAACATTGAAAGCATTGTGGCAAGATCATTGTCGTTGCGGGCGGCTCCCGGCAGCCCGCCGGTTGGGGGGACGTCTCGCGTGCTTCAACCACGGGACGACAGCACGGGCCCGGGCACTCCCGGCCCGAATGTGGCGCCGGCGCGCCTATCAGGCGAAGCGCCGGTGCCGGCTTGCCTCGCGGCCGATTCCAAAATCGAGAGCGCGTTGGAGCGGCTGGACGGGGCCGTCCACGCGCTGCGCCGGCGCCGGCCGGACCTTTCGGCCGGAGAGCCTATTTGGCTTTGGCAGAGGATCACGATCTCGGCTGCCATCGCGGTGCTGGCCGGCGCGCTCGTCCTTACCACTGGAGAAGCCCTGTTCGCGCTCGCCCTCATGCTCGGCGTGCCGTTCTTCTGCGTTGTGGCCCTGCGGACTATCGCCCTTTGGCATACCACGCTGGGTGGCGACCGCTCCGCTGCGGCATCGGAAACACTTTGTTCCCCGACGCTGCCTTCCTACTCGATCCTGGTGCCACTCTACGACGAGGCCGACGTGATCCCCGATCTTGTCGCTGCCATGGGCGCCATCGACTATCCGGCCGATCGGCTCGAGATTATTTTGATCCTTGAGCACGCCGACAGAAAAACGCCCGCGGCGATGGACGCAATCGCGCTCCCCGCCCACATGAGCGTGGTCGTCGTGCCCGAGGGGTGCCCGAGGACCAAGCCGCGCGCGTTGAACTATGCTCTGTCGCGGGCGGCGGGCGACCTCGTCGTCGTCTACGACGCCGAGGACCTGCCCGAGCCGGACCAGCTTCGCCGAGCAGCGGCGGCCCTCGCGGGCAATCCGCGCCTGGGCTGCGTGCAGGCGCGCCTCAACGTGCTGAACGACAGCGAGACCTGGCTCACGCGCCAGTTCGCGATCGAGTACACGGCGCTGTTCGATTGCCTGCTGCCGACGCTGGACAGGCTCAATCTGCCCCTGCCCCTTGGCGGCACGTCGAACCATTTCCCGCGCGCCGTGCTGGAAGCCGTCGGCGGCTGGGACCCCTTCAACGTGACCGAGGATGCCGACCTCGGCATCCGCCTCGCACGCGCACGGTGGCGGGTAGCGGTGCTGCCCTCGACCACGTGGGAGGAGGCTCCTCCCAATTTCCATGCGTGGCTCAATCAGCGCACGCGCTGGCTCAAGGGATGGATGCAGACCTATCTCGTGCACATGCGCCGCCCGCTCGCAACCGCGCGCGACCTCGGCCTCGGCCGCTTTCTCGGGCTCCAGGTGCTGATGGGCGGCATCCTGCTCTCCGCGCTGGTGCATCCATGGTTCTACGTGCTGGCGCTCGCGGAAGCGGCTTTCGGTCCGCTGATCACGCTCGAGGCGGACCCGCTGACGACCGCGGTCATCTGGATGAGCGTCTCGAACCTCGTGCTGGGCTATGTCTCGGGCGTGGCGCTCGGCGCAGTGGCCGTGGCCGGGCGCGGACGCCTCGGCCTCCTCGTCTCCGCTCTCTGGATGCCCGTCTATTGGCTGCTGATTTCAGCCGCCGCCTATCGCGCGCTGCTTCAGCTCGCGACCGCACCGCATCTTTGGGAGAAGACCGCCCATCGCCCGCGCGCTGCTTACGAGAGCGGCAGCTTGGGCTTGCCCCTGAAAACGAAAATGCCGCCCGCGGCGAGCGGGCGGCGCATATCCGGTCAAAGCGCTTAGACCATGATCGCTTCGGACCCCACAAGGAGAATGCCTACTGGCCGAAACCGAGCGAGGCGAGCTCGACCTGGCACTTCTTCCCGAGCTGGAAATACTTGACGAGCACGCAGCGCTTGACCTTGGCGACCGTCGGATTTTCCCCGATGCAAAGGCGGCGCACGTCCGTCTCACAGGCGGCACGCAGCGAAGGCGTCACCTCCGGCGGCATCTTGAACTCCTCGGCCACAGCCGCCGACGACACGACGGCGAAACCCGCGCACGCGAACAGGGAACGCTTTGCCCTCATTTTTTTGCCCCACATTGCAATAAACCAATTGCGTTCTCACTGCACAATAGGGGCCAAATTGTGCACTGCCGTATATGATTGTTCGATAAGGTTATTCGCCGAAACATAGCGTGATCGGAGTGCCACACACGAGACGCCTGCGGCCGCGCGTCCCGAGGGATGCGCGGCCGGTCTGACCTCGATCAGACGAGGGCGAAAGAAGAGAGCCTAGCCAGCCGCGCTCGTGCTCGCGGCAACCCCCGTCGGCATGGGGCACGCGACGCCAGTGCCGCCGAGCCCGCAGTAACCGTGCGGAACCTTTGCGAGGTACTGCTGGTGATAGTCCTCGGCATAGTAGAACTCGGGGGCATCGAGGATCTCGGTCGTGATCTTGCCGAGCCCCGCGGCCGTGAGCTGCTCCTGATAGGCGGCCTTGGACGCCTCCGCCGTGCGCTTCTGCTCGTCGGAGAACACGTAGATGCCCGAGCGGTACTGGGTGCCGACATCGTTGCCCTGGCGCATGCCCTGGGTCGGGTTGTGGCTCTCCCAGAAGGTCTTCAAGAGCTCCGCGTACGAGATCTGCTTCGGGTCATAGACGACGAGCACGGCTTCGTTGTGCCCGGTCTTCCCGGTGCAGACCTCCTCGTAGGTGGCATTCGGCGTGAAGCCGCCGGCATAGCCCACTGCGGTGATCCAGATCCCGCTCCCGAGCTGCCAGAACTTCCGCTCGGCGCCCCAGAAACAGCCGAGGCCGAACATGGCGGTCTCGAAGCCCGGCGGAAAGGGTCCCTTGAGCGGGCGGCCAAAGATGAAGTGCTCCTCGGCCGTCCAGAGAGGCGTCGGGCGGCCCTTGAGCGCGGCCGCAGGCGCGGGCATCTCGGTCTTCTTGCGGGCGAACAGCATTTTGACACCTGCTTGATTAGAGTTGGCTCGACCAATACGGAGCGGACGAGCCCAACGTTTCAATTGCGCGGTCACGTTTGCGAGATTGGCCCTCGCAGGATGCGCAGTGCCCTGGACAGGACGACATGGACATCATCGGCTGGCTCTTCTCGGCGCTCCTCACGGTTGCCGGCATCGCGTGGTCGCTCGTATGGTTTCTGATCAGCGGATGGGTCTCGACGCTGGCCCAGATCGCGCTCCTGGTCTTCGCAATATATGGGGTGAAATACGGCTGGAAGCGAGCCCCGTTCGAGATCTGGCGCAGGACGCAGACCTTTGCCCGCTTCTTCTGGGCCTGGATCCGGGCCAAGGAGCCCGAGCAGCGCACCGACGTCGAGTTCCGCGAGGTGATCCGCACGGTTCGCGTTCGCGAGGCCGGCGACATCAACCTGTCGACGGCACTGTCGCTTGCGGTTCTGGTGGGCCTTATCGCGATCTATGCCGGGCTTTAGGGCGCATCGGCCGCGCTCGGCAGCCCTTCAGTGATCTCGACACCGCCGGCGCGCCCGGCTTCGAAGTAGCTGCGCCAGAAGCTGAGCAGCTTCGCGAGCTTTTCCACCGACAGCGGAGGATAGCCCTCGGTTCCCGCCCGTCCGACGCCGAACACCTTGACCATGGACCCGCTCAAGTTCGGAATGAGCCCCGAGCCTGCGAGGCCGGAAAGAAGGACGGCATTGCGGCGCTTGAATAGCGCGCTCCCCGGCAGGTGATCCGAGTTTTCGATGAGATCCGAAAAGATGTAGAGGGTTTGCGGACCTGGGGTCCGCCGCCCGTCCTCGCGCGCGACGCTGACGAGCGTGCGGATGATGTCGGAGCGCTGGCCGCTGCGAAACTCCTGCAGCCGGCGCCTCAGCGCCTCTGTCGCATGCAACAGAAAGCCCCGGCGCTCGTAGCGCGCGACTGCCTCGCTGCAGCCGAAAAACATCCGGCCGTCACTGCAGACCGGCACGCATCCGCTATAGAGGCGGTCGCTGGAGGCGAAGCTTTCTGTGATCGTGCGGATGACGAGCCGCTCGCCGCCGGTGAGCGAGCCCAGAATGCGCTGAGCCGCATCGCCGAGCAGCGCCTTGCTTCGGGGGTCGTACTCGGTGGTGACGTCGACCAGGAACAGTACGGTCGGCTTCTCCGAAAGGCAGTAGCGCTCGTTGCCGCCTTGCTCCTGCGCGCTGGCGCCCGGCGCTCCGAAAGTCGGCACCGCCCATCCCAGTCCGATGAGCAGCGCCGCCCGGGCTTGCGAGCTCACGCCGCGCCTGCGGGGTGCAGGATGACCGGCTCGCATTATCGACTACCTCGTCTCGCGCCCGACCACGTGCAGCGCCCCATCCCGCGCCGGGGCGGCAGGGGGCGGCGCCTCAGGCTGCGGCGGCGTTGCCGCCTCGTCAGGCAGCCGCGTGCGGAACGCCTGTTGCCGCTCGGCGGTGAGGAGCAGGTCGAGGCTCGAGAGCACGAACGCGTCGTCCGGCGTTTGCCCGATCCCTCGCAGATGCTTGAGGGTGATGATCGCGGCATTGGTTGAGGAGTACTTGCCGTCGATCACCTGCAGGTCCCGGGAGGCGTCCGCACGAATCCTGGCCCGCCTCTTCTTGTATTTGCGATCGAGGCGTTCGAGTGCTCTCTTGCGAGCTTCATGCAGGTCGTAGGCCCTGTCGAAATTGACGTCGGGATCGTGCGTGACGACCCCCATCAGGAAGGCCGCGAACAGGGTCCCGAGGTTCATGGCGGCAAGCGTTCGCGCCTCCGAATTCGCAAGCGCCGCCGACAACGTGGCGAGCAAGCCCATGTTGTTCAGTCGGTCCGCGACCGACGAATAGACATCCCCGATTCCGGCTTGCGAATCGCCTTGCGGAAGATCCGCCCGCGTCACGGTGAGCGCACCGACGACGCAAGCAATCACGACAAGGCAGAAGGCTGCCAGGAAGATATGGGTGAAGTAGATCTTCCGCTCGTAGACCCCGTACCACTGCCGGGCCTGCCCTCCTCCGGTATGCGCGATGAGAATAAGCCCTAGCCCCACGGCGAAAGAGGCGACGAAGGCGACCTCCGCGCCCCGCCTCAACACGATCTCGAAGATGAACTGATTGAGCGGCGCCTCGAGTAGCGCACAAGCTACTGCGAAGAAGATCAGCGCATTGAGCGAGAGGGACCAGCGCTGCAACGGTCGGCCGAGCTGGCCCTGGATTGCACCGAGCTGAGCGTGCGCCTCATGCTTGGCCTCGCTTCGCATCCGCCACTTGGCCGAATCCGGCCCAATCGATTCGTTGAGGCTCGCGAGCTGTGCGTCGCGGGCATCGAGCTCGCCCTGGTAGTCTCCCCGGTGCCGCGCCCGGTTCCCTAGAAGGATGTCAAGCTGATCTTGTCCCTGCCCAGATCCCTTTTGAGGCTGTGCCCCTCCGAACATGCTGCAACTCCCTCGTCACACCCAAGGGAAGCAATAAAAGCAATTCTATCTAAGAGTGTAAATAGTATTAATAAGCAACCTTAGAGAGGCACCGGAATCCGGCGGCGGTTCATAGCGATTGCCTCCAACGCAAAAGCGCCGCCCGGGCGGAAGCCAGGGCGGCGCTCATGTGAGGGGCGAAGAGGGTGTCGATGCGGAGCATCGATCAAATCTGATGAATTCTATTTTTCGCGTCACGCTTCGGCAGACCTGGCGACGACCTACTCTCCCGCGTCTTAAGACGAAGTACCATCGGCGCTGGGGCGTTTCACGGCCGAGTTCGGAATGGGATCGGGTGCAGCCACCCCGCCATAATCACCAGGTCGGCGGAAGCGTGAGGCGAAATCTGGTCTTCCTGTGCTCCTACGCTCATCAGGCGGCGCCGTTTTCTCACGCCTGCGCGGATCGAGGATCCGCAAGCGGCCAAGGGCCGCCGGCGTGAACGCCGCCCTGCCGGAGCAGCCCGCGCGCTGTTAGCGCGCGACACGGCTGCGTGAGGCATTAGATGAGCATTGCTTAATGAGAGCGATCGAAGTTCGATCGAGCTATTAGTACCGGTAAGCTACATGCATTGCTGCACTTCCACACCCGGCCTATCAACGTTGTGGTCTACAACGGCTCTCAAGGGAGAACTCGTCTTGAGGTGGGTTTCCCGCTTAGATGCCTTCAGCGGTTATCCCGTCCGCACATAGCTACCCTGCTGTGCCGCTGGCGCGACAACAGGTCCACCAGAGGTGCGTCCAACTCGGTCCTCTCGTACTAGAGTCAGATCCTCTCAATTCTCCTACGCCTACGGCAGATAGGGACCGAACTGTCTCGCGACGTTCTGAACCCAGCTCACGTACCTCTTTAAATGGCGAACAGCCATACCCTTGGGACCTGCTCCAGCCCCAGGATGAGATGAGCCGACATCGAGGTGCCAAACGATTCCGTCGATATGGACTCTTGGGAATCATCAGCCTGTTATCCCCGGCGTACCTTTTATTCGTTGAGCGATGGCCCTTCCACACAGAACCACCGGATCACTATGGCCGTCTTTCGACTCTGCTCGACTTGTCAGTCTTGCAGTCAGGCGGGCTTATGCCATTGCACTCGACGGTTGATTTCCGACCAACCTGAGCCCACCTTCGCACGCCTCCGTTACAATTTAGGAGGCGACCGCCCCAGTCAAACTGCCTACCATACAATGTCCCGGGACCGGATAACGGTCCGCGGTTAGACAACCATGTCCATAAGGGTGGTATTTCACATTGCGGCTCCACAAGAGCTGGCGCCCCTGCTTCAAAGCCTACCACCTATCCTACACATGCAAACACGATTGCCAGTGTAAAGCTACAGTAAAGGTGCACGGGGTCTTTCCGTCTAACCGCAGGAACCCCGCATCTTCACGGGGAATTCAATTTCACTGAGTGTGTGCTGGAGACAGTGGGGAAGTCGTTACGCCATTCGTGCAGGTCGGAACTTACCCGACAAGGAATTTCGCTACCTTAGGACCGTTATAGTTACGGCCGCCGTTTACTGGGGCTTCGATTCAAAGCTTGCACTTCTCCTCTTAACCTTCCAGCACCGGGCAGGCGTCAGGCCATATACGTCGTCGTTGGACTTAGCATAGCCCTGTGTTTTAGGTAAACAGTCGCCACCCCCTGGTCTGTGCCCCGCCACTCTGGTTGCCCAGAATGACGGCCTGCTTATCCCGAAGTTACGCAGGTAATTTGCCGAGTTCCTTCAGCACACTTCGCTCAAGCGCCTTGGTATTCTCTACCAGTCCACCTGTGTCGGTTTCGGGTACGGTCTATGTGGGGGCTATTTCCTGGGACACCTTCGCTGCCCGGGCAATCCGATAAGCCCAAACAGCTTGCAGCGTCCGTCACTCACCCACTGGCCCACGAATATTGACGTGGTTCCCATCGACTACGGCTTTCGCCCTCGCCTTAGGGGCCGGCTAACCCTGCGCAGTTTAGCTTTACGCAGGAACCCTTGGACTTTCGGCGGGAGTGTTTCTGACACTCCTGTCGTTACTCATGTCTGCATTCGCACTTCCGATACCTCCAGGTGCCCTCGCGGGTCACCCTTCGCAGGCTTACGGAACGCTCCGCTACCACGTGCATTGCTGCACATCCGAAGCTTCGGTAAACGGCTTTAGCCCCGATACATTTTCGGCGCAGAAACCCTTATTTAGACCAGTGAGCTGTTACGCTTTCTTTAAATGATGGCTGCTTCTAAGCCAACATCCTGGTTGTTTTGGGATTCCCACATCCTTCCACACTTAGCCGTTATTTAGGGACCTTAGCTGTCGGTCAGGGTTGTTTCCCTCTTCACTACGGACGTTAGCACCCGCAGTGTGTCTCCCGAGTAGTACTCCCAGGTATTCGGAGTTTGGTTAGGTTTGGTAACCCTGTGGGGGCCCCTAGCCCATCCAGTGCTCTACCCCCTGGGGTATTCACTCGAGGCTCTACCTAAATAGATTTCGCGGAGAACCAGCTATTTCCTGCCTTGATTGGCCTTTCACCCCTTGCCACAGTTCATCCGAGGCTTTTTCAACAGACACCGGTTCGGTCCTCCAGTGGGTGTTACCCCACTTTCAACCTGACCATGGCAAGATCGACAGGTTTCGGGTCTAATCCGACGAACTGAACGCCCTGTTCAGACTCGCTTTCGCTACGCCTACGGCTATCGCCTTAAGCTTGCTCGTCAGACTAAGTCGCAGACCCATAATACAAAAGGTACGAGGTCACCCTTGCGGGCTTCCTCTGTTTGTAGGCATCCGGTTTCAGGTACTATTTCACTCCCCTCGTTGGGGTGCTTTTCACCTTTCCCTCACGGTACTGGTGCGCTATCGGTCGGTAAGGAGTACTTAGGCTTGGAGGGTGGTCCCCCCATGTTCGAACAGGATTGCACGTGTCCCGCCCTACTCGAGATTTCAGCTTCGCATTACGTGTACGGGGCTATCACCCTCTGAGGCCCGGCTTTCCTGTCCGGTTCCACTTGTCTTAGCTGAAATACTGGCCTAGTCCGCTTTCGCTCGCCACTACTAGCGGAGTCTCGGTTGATGTCCTTTCCTCCAGGTACTTAGATGTTTCAGTTCCCTGGGTTTGCTTCTAAACCCCTATGTATTCAGGGTTAGATACCTTCTCATGACACCCTGAAATCCGTACCCGGCTTGCACCAGGTGCGAATTTCAAGGAGTCGAAGGTGGGTTTCCCCATTCGGATATCTACGGATCAACGGCTGTTCGCACCTTCCCGTAGCTTTTCGCAGCGTACCACGTCCTTCATCGCCTCTTACCGCCAAGGCATCCACCAGATGCCCTTAAGTCACTTGATCGCTCTCATTAGCAATGCCCACCCTGTGCTTGAGCCCCGCCCGCGTTCCCGGAGAAGGGGCACGAACGAAGCGTCACACTCGGCTTGGATAAGCATTGTAGAAAGACCAGAATTCATCAGGATAGACCCGGTACCTAAGCCGCCTGTCAGCGGCCCCAGCCCCTCCACATCCCGCGCCTTGCGGCACAAGATGCTCTCAGGTGACGCGCTCGAGCATGCATTGCTGCACGCCCGGAACGTCCCAGGCATATCCCCTCTTCACGATGTCAAGAAATCCGCGTCGCTGTTGGCGCGCGGAAACTGTGTTCTTCTTCAAACATGGATGCGTCTCTCGCGAGGGCCGCCCTAACGGCGCGCCACGACGAGTAAGTCGAAAAGTTGGTGGAGCCAGACGGGATCGAACCGACGACCTGAAGCTTGCAAAGCTACCGCTCTCCCAGCTGAGCTATGGCCCCGTTCCAGTTCCAGCCGGGGCCTCGCGGCCAGGCTCGAACGCCACAAACCTCCCGAGCCACCTCATCTCCCAAAGGGAATGGTGGGCCTGGGAAGATTTGAACTTCCGACCTCACGCTTATCAAGCGCGCGCTCTAACCAACTGAGCTACAGGCCCGCCGGCGCGAATGCTTCCAAACGGAGATTGGCCCCGTCGAGAGTAGCATCCCGAGCGCAACGTTTTGATGGCGTGCATCCATGTGAAGAAAGAGAAACGAAGACGGCGGTGTCCCGCTCTGTCTTTGAAGAGCGAGAGGATTCCGCCTCTCACTCATGATCCAAGTAGAGTTTCGATCTAGGCGCCGAGGCGCTTCGATAGCGAAGCTCATCCTTAGAAAGGAGGTGATCCAGCCGCAGGTTCCCCTACGGCTACCTTGTTACGACTTCACCCCAGTCGCTGACCTTACCGTGGTTGGCTGCCTCCTTGCGGTTAGCGCACCAGCTTCGGGTAAAACCAACTCCCATGGTGTGACGGGCGGTGTGTACAAGGCCCGGGAACGTATTCACCGCGCCGTGCTGATGCGCGATTACTAGCGATTCCAACTTCATGGGCTCGAGTTGCAGAGCCCAATCCGAACTGAGACGGCTTTTTGAGATTAGCTTCCCATTGCTGAGTTGCTGCCCATTGTCACCGCCATTGTAGCACGTGTGTAGCCCAGCCCGTAAGGGCCATGATGACTTGACGTCATCCCCACCTTCCTCCGGCTTATCACCGGCAGTCCCACTAGAGTGCCCAACTGAATGATGGCAACTAATGGCGAGGGTTGCGCTCGTTGCGGGACTTAACCCAACATCTCACGACACGAGCTGACGACAGCCATGCAGCACCTGTGTTCCGGCCCATTGCTGAGAGGATCCCATTTCTGGAAACCGTCCGGACATGTCAAGAGCTGGTAAGGTTCTTCGCGTTGCGTCGAATTAAACCACATGCTCCACCGCTTGTGCGGGCCCCCGTCAATTCCTTTGAGTTTTAACCTTGCGGCCGTACTCCCCAGGCGGGATGCTTAAAGCGTTAGCTGCGCCACCGACAAGCAAGCTTGCCGACGGCTAGCATCCATAGTTTACGGCGTGGACTACCAGGGTATCTAATCCTGTTTGCTCCCCACGCTTTCGCACCTCAGCGTCAGTACCGGACCAGTGAGCCGCCTTCGCCACTGGTGTTCTTCCTAATATCTACGAATTTCACCTCTACACTAGGAATTCCACTCACCTCTTCCGGACTCGAGATTTGCAGTATCAAAGGCAGTTCCGAGGTTGAGCCCCGGGATTTCACCCCTGACTTACAAATCCGCCTACGTGCGCTTTACGCCCAGTAATTCCGAACAACGCTAGCCCCCTTCGTATTACCGCGGCTGCTGGCACGAAGTTAGCCGGGGCTTATTCTGCGGGTACCGTCATTAT
>JAESFG010000293.1_pt1 | contig 97621 bp, 70 predicted proteins | sample 9269371 | NCBI WGS metagenome assembly JAESFG01 (sample SAMN14506227, study PRJNA617093) | algae metagenome | isolation source: Aetokthonos hydrillicola CCALA 1050 (B3-Florida) and co-occurring... | place: USA: South Carolina | collected 2013-01-01
GTCATCGGTCAACGCGATTGCTGTCGGCTTGGGTCCGCGCGGCATCGGGAACTCCTCGGAAGGTGTTCCCGACACTCGTAGCCCAACCGACCGAAACCGGAAACGAACTTCTAACTCAGGACACTAGGGGGACACGTTTGGAGGGCCGATCGACCCGTATACGCGAATCTGTGCATTGTGGACGGGCTCGCACAACCTGACGTCGGCGGGATGGGGTTGGGCGAGTGGTTCGGGAGGGCTTTCTTACTCTTCTTCCCCTCCAAAGATGCCTTTCTGCTTTGGTTTTTCTGCTTTCCTTCGCGCCGTCGCAGAGGGAACGGTAGGGAGGGGAGCGTTCCCCTTATAGGGAACGCTCCCCTCCCTACCGTTCCCGACGGTGGGCAGACAACGGTGGGATACCCTTCGCAAATCGCAGGCGACCGAGTAGGTATTCCGATAGGGTATAAGGAACCAAACAACGGTTCGCCAATGATATTCCTCAGTTACCGCGTCGCGGACGCAGCACATTTAGTCGGCCGGTTGCGGGACGCCTTGATCGCCACTTACGGCACCGACGCCGTCGTTTTCCGCGATAAGACCGGACTCACCGGCGGGGACGACTGGGGCAAGAAGCTCATCGCCGAAGTCCAGGCCCGGCCGATCTTCCTGCCGGTCATCGGGCCTGGGTGGGCGGATGCCCGCTTCACCGACGGCGACAGGCAGGGGGAACTTCGTCTCGACGACCCCGATGACTGGGTGCGGAAGGAGATCCGCTCGGCCCTGGACGACGCCGTCAAGATCATCGTTCCCCTGCGGATGGACGACACCAAGTTACGGTCGAAGGAGTGGCTCGCCCGCCGCGGGTTGGGCGAACTGGCCGCTTTCCAGGGCGTGCCGATCTGCGACGACCCGCGATACCAGGACGATTTCCGCCGACTGACCGAACTGCTCGAAGAGAAGCACCCGCCGCTCAAAACCCTGCGGGAATCGCTCCGCCACAAACCGCGGCAGGTGAAACCGCAGGCCGCCTCGCTTCCGGCCAAGCCGCCGGTGTGCGTCGGCCGCGACGACATCCTCCTTCGGCTCGAAAACTTGTTCTTGCCGACCGACGATTGTGCCCCGCTGCCGCGATTTGCGATCGCCGGCGTCGGCGGCATCGGGAAGAGCACCGCCATCCTGTGGTTCCTCCACGACGAGCGGGTGAAAGCGCGCTACGGGGATAACCGTCACTTCGTCCCGCTCGACGGGGCCACCTCGCGGGCCGGGGTGGTGGCGAAGTTGGCTGAATACCTGGGAATCGAACCGGGGCCGAACTTGGAACCGCGGGTGCTGGCTGTACTGGAGGGGGAGCGGCGGTTACTGGTGCTGGACAACGCCGAGACCCCGCTACAGAGTGACGACCGGCCGAACGTCGAGGAGCTGCTCGGGAGCATGGCCCACTTGGCGAACGTCGGGCTGGTGGCGACGCTCCGGCCGAACATCCCGCTGCCCAATTGGACGGCCCCCGCACAGGTCGAACAACTCCACCCGCCCCACGACTCGGAGGCGTTTCACACGCACAGCGGGCGGAAGTTCGTCGCCGATGCGGACGCCGCCGGGTTCGTGCGCACCCTGGAGGGCTGGCCGGTGGTCCTCCGGCTCGCCGCCAACCATGCGAAGGGGTTCCGCTCCGTCCGCGAGTTCCGGACGGTGTGGGACCGCAAGAAAACGGACCTGCTGGCGAAGGGGCCAGACCGGGCGTCGAACCTGGCCGTTAGCATGGGCCTGTCGCGGGATGCGGTTCGACGGGAGAACGCGCACGGGGAGCGGCTGTTGGCCGTTCTGGCCCGCCTGCCCGACGGCCTGTTGCACGACGACCTGACGGCCGTGCTGGGCGAGGACGGCATTGAGGCGGCGGCGGCGGTGAGGCAGGTGGGCGGGCTGATGATCGAGGACGACGAGCGGATGCGGATGCTCGCCCCGCTCCGCGACCACCTCCAACCGCTCCTCCCGTTCGCGGACGCCGACCGAGACCGGGCGGTGGAGTATTACTGCGGCATCGCGGCCCGCGGGGCAGAGATGGGCACCGAGGCCGCGCAGTCGGTGATCGCCACCCTTCGCCCGCGGCTGAGTGCGTGCCGGGAAATGATCCAGATCGGGCTGGCCACCGACGGGCGGGAGCGGGTGTACACCGCCGCCCAGGGGCTGGGGCGATATGGGCGGTTCCTGCGCCTGGACTTTTCCGACTCGCTTTGGCAGGCCGCGGACAGCGCACGAGCGCACGGCCACATAGTTCATGAAGCCGACTGCTTGTTCCAACTCGGCGCAATCCAGGCCGACGTCTTAGACAACCCGTCGGCCGCCGAGTCGTCCGCCGCCCGAGCGCTCACCTTGTCCGAGTCGGTGGGCCACGCCGAGGGGCAGGTGAGATGCAATTATCTTCTGGGGGTGCTGGCGTCGAGGACCGCCGACCACAGGCGGGGGCTGGGCCTGCTCGAACAGGGGCGGGCGATGGCCAACCGGATCGGGTACCACTACATGGAGGCCCACTGCCTGGAGCAGATCGGGGAACTGCACTACCGGCGAAAGGAGTATGCCGAATCGACCCGGCACCACGAGTTGGCCTATGCCGCCCACCGCGCCAGCGGCTCGCTCGTGGGGATGGGCACCTCCTTGTCCACGCTAGGCCAGATCGCCCTCTACACCGGCCAGTACGACCTCGCGCGGGAGCGGCTGACCAATGGGCGGGGGCTGTGTGTCAAGGCCGGGTCGGTGCGAAACGAGGTCGTCTGCCTGTTCAACCTCGGTCTCCTGTCGAAATACACCAACGACTACGACGGCGGCACCGCGTACTTTACCGAAGCCCTCCAGGTGTACGAAGCCCTCGGAATGACCAAAGACCGGGCGAATACCTACTACCAACTCGGGGAGCTCTGCTCGGCCCACAACAAGCCCGACCTCGCCGCGGCGCATTACCGACAGGCGTGCGACCTGTACGAGGCCGCCGGCAAGCCCGTCGAAGTCGCCGAATGCTTGCGGGAGATCGGGCACATTCACTTCAAGCGAATTGACTACACGTCAGCGGCCGAGAGCTACCAAAAGGCATTACGAATCAGTCAACTGCACAAGGACGTGCTTGGCGAGGCGAACGCCCTCGAATGTCTGGCCGCCGCCGCCGATAATCTGCGGGATTACGACACCTCTCGCACACAATATCGTGCCGCCATCGACCTCTTTCTCGGCTTGGGAGAGCACTTCTCCGTGGGGTGGGCGAGCCGATCCCTCGCCCGCCGGCTCGAAGGTGAGGAGCGAAGGGCGGCGGTGGCGGCCGCGCGGACCGCGTTCATCCAGGCCAACCGGCAAGATCTGGTCTCGGAATTGGACAAGGAGTTCCCACCCGACGCAGCAATTTGCTGACCGAGTAGCACATCGAACCGCCGAACCCGCTACCGCCTCTCCCCAAGTCGGCCACGGGACGACGCAGCCGAACGACGTGCGAGCCCACCTGCGCGCATCGGTAAGGATGCGATCCCCGCTCCTATCGCCGCGCGCGCTGCGTGCAGCGAGCGGTTCGGCTGCGCGCGGACCACCGACATGGTCGGAGCGCGCAGGTGGGCTCGCACGTCGTTCGGATGCGCGAGCCCACCCGTACAGGAGGCGCAGGTGAGGCGCCAGTCCGTTCCACGCCGCGGGGGTCGGCGCGGAGCCGGGGTCACCACTTGGGAAGGGGGGTGACCGTCCCTCACCCGGCTGCGCGCCGACCCCCGCGGGTCTACTCGCGTCAGCCGAACTTGGGATTCGCGCGCCGATGAGAACCGCTTTCATCGCGCGTAGCACAAGCTAACTCGGGTTCGCAGTGCCGGTGTTAGATCGCGCCCAGCGCGATCTAACACCGGCCACACCCGCGTTAGCGCGCGCCGGGCCGGTTCAACGCGCGATCTCGCACGGCCGTGTTAGAGCGCGCCCGGCGCGACCTAACCGGGTAACGGGAAGTTCGCGCCGGGCCGATTGTCACCCGACCGCGACCCGCGGTCAACGCCCATTCTGCCACGCATCCTAATTCGTCCTGCCCTACGCCGCACTCGCCACAGCACGCCCACCGAACCGAAGGGCGAGGCGAAGCGGGCCGCGAAGGGGTGAGCGGTCGCCGGTTCGCTCAACTGGTCAAGTTGACCAGTTGGGGATTCCGACGTCCGGCCGGGCCGACCAAGTGCGGAAGTTCCGCAGTTCAAGTTGAACGTGACAGCCAGTTGACAGCCAACACCGCGAACACGAGCGGACACCAGTGAACGGTAAAGAGCAAAAAGCCTTATAAATCAGGCGTCTACGGACATCAGCGAACATACCCGTACACTGCTCGGACGGATTGACATTGTGGGGGTCACTGGTTCAAGTCCAGTAACGCGCACTCAAATGACACCGGTCGCAAGCCTTAAAAACAAGGGTTTGCGGCCGGTTCTTTTTTCTTACCGCCCCTCCCTGCCCGTTTGTCACCTAGCTTGTCACCGGGTTCGTTCCGCGGTGACAACACCCCGCTACCCGCCTTCCGGTGCGACACCCCCGTACACGTCGCCGATCCGGAGCTTCCCCCGGACGAGCAGCATGCGGTCGGTGGCCCGCCGATAAAAGTCGAGCAGCGGCCCGGCGACCGCCTCCCCCTCGATCACCCCGAGCGCCTGCGTCACCGCCTCGTAGGTCGACATCCGCCCCGGACGGTTGCGGCGCAGGGCGGATCCCTCGAAGGCCCGGGCCGGGAGCGCAACCTTCACCGCGTTTGCGAGGAGCGGCAGCCGCTTCACCATCCGCGCCGCCTGCTTCCAGTTCCCGTCCGGGACAACCAGCGCCAGCGGCGACGGGAGGGAGGAGACGAGTTCCGGCGTCAGTGTCCGCGCCCCGCGCCCGGGGAAGAGGACGACCGGGGTGGCTCCGGGAGGCACAAGGGAGGTCAGGTCCGCCAGAGGTTCCTTACCCCCGTGGCCGACGAGGGTGGCGTCGCGGACGGCCAGGGTGAGGAGCCGGGCCGTGTTGCTGGTCCGGCCCAGTTCATGAACGTGGACGACCAGCAGTAGCAAGGTGCGGGTGGGGACCCGCGGGGCTTGGGAACACAGGCACAGCCACCGGTGGAGGCGGCAGGTGGGGCATGGGGTGGGGTCGCGGTCGGCGATCATCGGTATCGTGGTCTCGAAGGCGTCCGTGGTGGCGTTGCAGGTCGTAGTCGCGCATCGGGCGGCAGTAACGCATTCCTGAGAATGGAGCCCGCAGTTTCGGCAGCAGGGACGCGCGTGCCACCCATTCCTCATCAGCGGTTCAGGGAATTTGTTCGCGGGGAGGCGCGTAGCGCACGCAGTCGGTTCACGGGCTGTACGACACCACCGCCTGCTGGGCGGTCGGCGGGAGCGGGCGGAACTCACTCCGAGCGAACCCGGCGGCGGCGAAGATCCGCTCGTACTCGGCGAACGTGTACGCGTCGCCGGCCGCGGTCGTTGCGAGCATGGTGAGCGCGAACCCGGCCGTCGGCGGCGGGGTGACGCGGTCGGGTTCGGGCACGAACTCCAGCGTCACGCACCGCCCGCCGGGGGCCAGCGCAGTCAGCGCCTTCGCCGCCAAACGCTCGCACGTCGGGGCGTCGAAGTGGTGGAGGAAGTTGGTCAGCAACACCACGTCGTACGGCCCGCCCCAGTCCACCTCGAAGGCGCTTCCGGGCAGCAGGGCGTGGCGGTCGGCGACCCCGGCGGCGCGGGCGTTCTCCGCGGCCACTGCGAGCACGTTCGCCCAGTCCAGGGCGGTGATGTGGGCGCGCGGGTAGTGGCGGGCGAACGCGATCCCGAACAACCCGTGCCCGGCCGCGACGTCCAGCACCCACAGCGGTCGGTCCCGATCGCCGCCGACCACCCCGACGAGCAGTTCCGCCTGCGGGGCCATCATCGGCCCCATGGCGCGGGCGAACGCCACCCACACCGGGTTGTCGTGCGACACCGTCCCCTCGGCCGACGCCGCCGTCCCGCCCTTCCGCACTGCGGCCGTCAGCGTGCCAAAACACTCCCGGATCTGCGGGGTGAGCAGGAACTCGGCCGTCCCGCCCAGGTACGCCGGCGATGAGCGGACCAGGAACGCCCGCGTGTCGTGGGGCAGTTCATAGCGGCCGTCGGCCTTACGCAGGAACCCGGCGATCGTCAGGTAGTCGGCCAGGATGCGCACCCCGCGCGGCGCGGCCCCGCACGCCGCGGCCAGTTCGTCGGCGGTGCGGTGGCCGGCGGCGACGTGTGTGAACAGGTCGAGTTCGATCGCGGCCTTCAGTGCTTCGGTCCGCTGGAAGGCGTTGATCGTGTCGAAGAACAGGGCCGGGGACGGGCCGTGCGGGTTCATAGCGCTGTCAGCCCTTGTTGAGGGTGAGGAAGGTGACGCACGACGGATTTCCGACCGGGACGTACTGGCCGGTGAACGCCAGCAGGCCGGTCGCGCGATCAACCTTGAACACGGTCACATGATCCGCCCGCTGGTTGCAGCAGCACAGGAAACGGCCCGAAGGGTCGAAGGAAAAGCTCCGCGGGTAGTTACCCCGCGTCCACTCGTCGGCGAGCCACGTCAGATTCCCGTTCTCGCCGACCGCGAAGACCCCGATGCTGTCGTGCAGGCGGTTGCCGACGTACACGAACTTGCCGTCGGCCGAGACGAGGATTTCGGAGCAGAAGTTGCTCCCCGCGTACCCCTTCGGCAGGGTCGAGAGCGTCTGCCGGGCAGTCAGCGCGCCCTTGTCGGCGTCGTAGTCGAACCGCACGACCGTCGAGCCTTCCTCCTGCACCGAGTACAGCCACTTGCCGTTCGGGTGGAAGCTGACGTGTCGCGGCCCGTCGCCCGGCGGTAGCGCCACGAACGGCGGGTCGTTGGTGACGAGTTTGCACTTCGTCGCTTCGAACTTCCAGACGTAGATGCGGTCTTGGCCCAGATCGACGTGCAGGACGAACTTTCCCGACGGGTCGGTCAGAATCTGGTGGGCGTGGGTGCGATCGTGCCCGCTGAACGCGAAGCTGCCCGGCGGGGCGTTCTTCGCCTTCGTCGGCCCGACCTTGCCCTCGTCAATCACATAGTCCGTCGCCGCGCCGAGCTTTCCGTCTTCGAGGATGGGCAGCACCGCGACCGAACCGCCGAAGTAATTGGCGACGAAGAGGAACTTCTCGGACGGGTGCAGACTGACGAACGTCGGCCCGGCCCCGCCGGAGCGGACCGTGTTCAGCGGCGTCAGCGAGCCACTTTTGGGATCGACGGCGAACGCGGTGACGGTGCCCTCCTTCTTCTCGCCCTGGCGATCGGTCTCGTTGGCCGAGTACAGCCGCGTGCCGGCCGCGTTCGCGGTCAGATGGCTGGGGCTGGTGCCCATCTCGTGGACGCCGGCGGCGGTCAGCGCCCCGGTGGCGCGATCGGCCGTGAAGATGTGGATGCCGCGGCCGTTGCCCGGCGGCAGATCGACCTGCGTCGGCAGCACATCCTTCAGCGGCGAACTGAACGTGCCCACGTACGCGAGCAGCGGCCCGTCGCCGGCCTTCGGCTGGGCGTTCGCCGAGTTCGCCGTGAGCGCGCCCGCGAGTGCGACCGAAGAGGCGACGAACGAGCGGCGGTCCGGGTCGGGGGCTGGCATGGCTGTCCTGTCGGGCGGGAGTATGGCGGAGTTGTCAGTGTACCAGCCGCCGCAGCGGTTCAGTACGTCGGGCGGGTGAGCGGCCCCTCGTCGCCGAGCAGGTCGCACAGGTCCGCGGCGTAAAGCACGTGGCGCACGTCCCGCGGCTTGCCGTCCACAGTCACCGCTCGCTTCACCAGCCGGACGCCGTGGCTGTAATCAACGTAGGTGTCGCGGTGGACGATCGTGAGCGGCTGAATCGGCTTGCCGTCGGGCGTGTGCCACCCGTAGATCGCCACCCGGTTCGGCTTCTCCGCCAGCCGGTTCGAGACCACCACGTCTTTCTTGATTCCGGCCACCAGTTCGCCGAGCTTCTTGTCTTTACGCTGCTGTTCGATGAGGGAGTTGTGCCGGAGGAACGTCGCGGGCGACTCGCGGTTCTCGGTCATCGGCTTGGGTTCCAGCTTGACGCCCGCCGCGCGGTAGACCTCGTCCACCATCTTGCGGGTGGGGAGCGAGCAGCCGAACGCGTCCGCGATCCGGGCGGCGGTCTGGGGCGTCATCGGCACCCGCACGAAGTCGGTGTCGCTGCCGACGGCCAGGTAATCCGGCATCACCTCGACGACCGCCGTGCGCTCCTTGCCGGCCTTGTCCGCCGCCTTCACCGCGACCTTCTGAAAGGTCCGCAGGAAGTCCGGGACGTTCCCGCGCAGAATCTCTCCGGCGATCGCCTCCTCGCGTTCGGCGGGCGTGAGCTTTTCGAGCGTCTGGAAGAACGCCGTGCCGCCGACCGCGTCCGCGGGGCGCTTCGGGATTCCGGGCGCGGGCTGCACCCACTTCGCGTAGGCCCGCGGCCCGCCGAACGCACCCCACACCGGCTTCGCGTCGGGATCGGTCAGCCCGCGGAGCAGCCCGTTCATCTCGCCGACCAGCGCCGTGTGTAGGATCGCGTTCTTCGGGTTGGCGTGAACGATCAGCGCCAGCCGGCCGTCGAGCGCCGCGCGGGTAGTGACGTCGTCGGACGCGGACTCGGCGAACCGCACGTCTTTAGCGAACCGCGTGCGCATCCGCTCCGTCGCCCGGAACGTGCCGCCGTCCGGCCCGATCACCGGCTTGCCGCCGAGGGTGATGTTGCGGTCGTCGTAGGCGATCACGACGAGCCGGCGGGCGCGGTCGCCGTTGAGCCATGTGAGCAGTTTGTCGCCGTGCCCGTCGGCGTCGCGGTAGGAGTAGTTGGCGTCCAGGAACGCGATCCGCTCGACAGAATCGGGGATCGCGTCCGCGGCGTCGAGGAACCCGAACAGGAAGCTGCCGCCGCCGCTGTGCCCGGCGAGCGAGAGGCGGACGCGGTCGCCCGGCACCCAGCCGCGGAGCGCATCGACCACCTTCCGCACGCGGACGGGACCGTCCGCGTACTTGCGCTTCCACGCGGGCCAGCTCAGCCCGTCCGCTTCGACGCACGCCAGCACGACGTTCTCGTCCGGCAGCACCTCGCGGAGCGTGCGGACCTGGGCGGCGACGTGCTGGATGTCGTAATGCCAGTCGAGGCCGGCGGCCGGGGCGCAGCCGAGCGTCTGCTCGATGGTGTTGCCGTTGGGGGTCGCGTAGACGACGAGTCGCGTCGGCTTCTTCGGGTCGAACCGCGCCGGCGCGTGTGCCAGCGCCCGGACGCCCTCGGCGACCCACTCCTCGCGGACCTGTTCGCCGAACCACGGGCCGGGGCGGAACCCCGGCAGGGCGGCCGCCGCCGGCGGGCCGTTGTCGCTCTTGGGCTGGGCCGGGCCGACGCCCGCGCCGCCCAGCAGGGCGAGCGCGAGCGAAAGGCCGGCCGCGTGGGTGCGGGGCATACGACCTCCGGGGGCGCGAGCCGATCGCGTCGGCCGTCGGTCTCGATTTTACTCCCGATCACGCGCCGGGCACAACGGCCGGCGCTCACCGGCTCTCCGCGAGGTTCGGGCCGGTCGTCGCCGCGGCGCGGAGGCCACGACCGGGTCACGCGGGCACGCCGAAGGCCTTGAAGTCGGCCTCATCCCACCGGTAGTTGATGAAGATTTGTTCGCCGGCCTCGATCCGGCGGAGGGCGCGGAACGTGATCTCGCCGCGCCCGAGCCGCGGGTTGAACTCGGCGTTCGGGTCCGACGAGTGGTTGTACAGCGACCCGTACCCCAGCGCGAGGGCCAAATCGCCCCCCTCGCCCCACAGGAACACGTACGACTCCAGCGACCCCAGCCCCTTCTCGACCTGTTCGGCCGACAGGACGAGGACCGGGCACACCTCGATGAACTCCCACGCCTCGAACGCCCGCCCGGCGAACACCCCCCGCCCCATGCCGCGGGCCTTGCGGACCACCAGATCCTTACTGTCGGCGGCTCGGGTACGCGTCGCCATAGGCTCCCCACATCGCGGTGTGTGAAGGGATTATCGGGATGGGCGGCGCCGCGCCTGAACGCGAAATCGCGCGGCGCGGCGGATCGAACCGGCCGGAGCGGCTTCCCGCACCGGCGCCCGCTGCCCCGTCGGAAGGGGCCGGCTCGGCGGTTGAATTCCGGCGGGGCTTTGCGGTTGGTCGGGGCGGCGTAAGATACCGGTATCACCCCACCCGCCACCACCCGCGAAGCGCAATGTCTGCAACGACCGTTCGCAACCCGAAGGGGCCGTCCGCCGAGCAGCCCGACCGCGCCGCGGTCCCGTTCGTGTGGGCGTTCCTCGACTCCAGCGTCGGCGCGAAGATCACCGTCGCGCTCACCGGCCTCGGGCTGGTCGCCTTCACCGTGTTCCACATGATCGGGAACCTGAAGGTGTTCAGCGGCCCGGACAGCATCAACGGCTACGCCGCGTTCCTCAAGCACGACCTCGGCCTGCTCATCTGGCTCGCCCGGGCCGGGCTGCTCGGCATCTTCCTGTTACACCTCGCTCTGGCGATTCGGTTAGCTCTGCGGTCGAAGGCCGCGCGCCCGGTCGGCTACCAATACCCCGGGCACGTGCAGGCGACCGCGGTCAGCCGGACGATGATCTACAGCGGCGTCGTGGTCGGGCTGTTCGTCCTGTTCCACCTCGCCCACTACACGTTCGCCCTCGTCCACGGGGCCGAACTCGATAACGGCGACGTGGTCAACTACCTCGACCTGAAGGACCCGAAGGGCCGGCACGACGTGTACAGTATGGTGGTGGCCGGGTTCACGACGCCGTGGATCTGTGTGCTGTACATCATCGCACAGGTGATGCTGTTCCTCCACCTGCTGCACGGCGTGCAAAGCTCGTTCCAGACGTTGGGTTTAAAGAACGGGCGGTTCCGCAACGCGATCCGGCTGCTCGGCCTCGCGGTGGCGACGACCGTGCTGGCCGGTAACCTGTTCATCGTGATCGGCGTGTGGGCCGGACTCGCCCCGCCGCTGTACCGCACTGTGTAAGCCGCCAGCTATCAGCCGTCAGCTTTCAGCCAGACAGGGCCGGCTGTTAGCTGTCCGGCTGAAAGCTGACGGCTGATAGCTGACAGCTTCACCGAAGGTGAATCCATGAACCTCGATTCGAAAGTGCCGGGCGGGCCGCTGGCCGAGAAGTGGTCGCGGTTCAAGAAGGAACAGCGGCTCATCAACCCGGCCAACAAGTCGAAATACCACGTCATCGTGGTCGGCACCGGGCTGGCCGGCGGGTCGGCCGCCGCCACCCTCGCCGAACTCGGCTACAAGGTGTCGGCGTTCTGCTTCCAGGACTCGCCGCGGCGCGCCCACAGCATCGCGGCGCAGGGCGGCATCAACGCGGCCAAGAACTACCGCAACGACGGCGACAGCGTCTACCGGCTCTTTTACGACACCATCAAGGGCGGCGACTTCCGCTCCCGCGAGGGCAACGTCCACCGGCTCGCGGAAGTGTCGGTGAACATCATCGACCAGTGCGTCGCGCAGGGCGTCCCGTTCGCCCGCGAGTACGGCGGCCTGCTCGACACGCGCAGCTTCGGCGGGGCGCAACTCCAGCGCACCTTCTACTGCCGCGGGCAGACCGGGCAGCAACTCCTTCTGGGCGCGTACCAGGCTTTGAGCCGGCAGATCGGCCTGGGCACCGTGAAGATGTACCCGCGGTGCGAGATGCTCGACCTCGTCGTCATCGACGGCAAAGCCCGCGGCATCGTCACGCGGAGTCTGGTCGATGGGAAGATCGAGTCGCACACGGCGGACGCGGTCGTGCTGGCCACCGGCGGCTACGGGAACGTCTTCTACCTGAGCACCAACGCCATCGGGTGCAACGTGACCGCCACCTACCGCGCCTACAAGCGCGGGGCGGCGTTCGCCAACCCGTGCTACACCCAGATTCACCCGACGTGCATCCCGGTCAGCGGCGACCACCAGTCGAAGCTCACCCTGATGAGCGAGTCGCTGCGGAACGACGGCCGGGTGTGGGTGCCGAAGAACAAGGCCGACGCGGACAAGCACCCGCGGGAGATCCCCGAGGAGGCGCGCGACTACTTCCTTGAGCGGAAGTACCCGAGCTACGGGAACCTCGCCCCGCGCGACATCGCCAGCCGGGCGGCCAAGGAGGCGTGCGACGAGGGCCGCGGGGTCGGGACCGGCGGCCGCGGCGTGTACCTCGACTTCGGCCGGGCCATTGAGAAGCAGGGGCGCGCCCGCATCGAGGAGAAGTACGGCAACCTGTTCGAGATGTACGAGCGGATCACCGCCGAGAGCGGGTACGACCGGCCGATGCGGATCTACCCGGCCGTCCACTACACGATGGGCGGGCTGTGGGTGAACTACGAGCTGATGTCGAACATCCCGGGGCTGTTCGTCATCGGCGAGGCCAACTTCTCCGACCACGGGGCCAACCGGCTCGGCGCGTCGGCTCTCATGCAGGGGCTTGCGGACGGGTACTTCGTGCTGCCGTACACGCTCACCCACTGGCTGGCCGGGGAGAAGCCGGGCGTCACCCCGACCGACCACCCGGAGTTCAAGCGGGCCGAGGCGGAAGCGTCCGACCGGCTCAAGAAGCTGCTCTCGATCAAGGGCAAGAAGACGGCCGGCGAGTACCACCGCGAAGTCGGCCAGATCATGTGGGACAACGTCGGCATGGCCCGCAGCAAGGAGTCGCTCGAAGCCGCCATCAAGCGGATTCAGGAACTCCGGTGGTACTTCTGGCAGGACGTCAACGTGCCCGGGTCCGACGCGGACCTCAACACCGCACTGGAGCGGGCCAACCGCGTCGCCGACTTCCTCGAATTCGGCGAGTTGCTCGCCCGCGACGCACTGACGCGCGAGGAAAGTTGCGGCGGGCACTTCCGTACCGAGTACCAGACGCCCGAGGGCGAAGCGAAACGCGACGACGCCCACTACTGCCACGTCGCGGCGTGGGAGTACGCCGGCGAGGGCCAGACGCCCATCCGCAACGAGGAACCGCTCACGTTCGAGGCGGTCAAGCTGGCCGAGCGGAGTTACAAGTAACGGCCCCAACAGGAGTTGCGCGAATGGAGCCGATCGACCGCCGCACGCTCGCCACCGCGTTCGCCGCGTCGGTGGTTTTGGGGTCCGACGCGGCCGCCGCGCCGGACTTGGCCCCGCCGCCGCGGCCGCGGGCCACCGAAGCGCCGTTCGAGCGCGACTACCCCGCGCCCGGGTTCAACCCGCGGTGGGCCAAGCCGCAGATCAACCGCCTGCTAATCCAGGACTTCGTCATCTACGCGCACCTGGACCTGCCGATGGTGTCGAAGCTCCTCGACAAGGAGCCGGCGCTGGCGAACGCGATGATGGACTGGGGCGGGGGCGACTGGGAGAGCGGGTTGGGCGCGGCCGCTCACACCGGCAACCGCGACATGGCGATGCTGCTCCTGGAGCGCGGCGCGCGGATGGACATCTTCGCCGCCGTCATGCTCGGACAACTGGACGCGGTCCGGGCGTTCCTCACGCTCCAGCCCAAGCTCATCGACGCGAAGGGGCCGCACGGCTTTAGCCTGCACTTCCACGCCCAACTGGCCGGCGACATGGCCGGCGTCATGCTCGCCTACCTCCAGTCGGTCAAGAACGTCGGCAACCTGCCTCCCAACCCGTTCCTGATGATGAAAAAGGGCGGTGAGAAGAAATAGGGGCAGAAGAGGATTCACCGCAGAGGGCACAGGAGGGCACGAGAGAAAGGCAGGAGAGAAGAATTGTTCTTCACACTCAGTCTTGTGCCTTCCTCTCGTGCCCTCCTGTGCCCTCTGCGGTGAATCCTCTTCTGTGCCCCGTACTTCGTCAGTCCTTGAACTCGACGGACACATCGTTCGCGCCGGCCTTGACCGTCACAGTGGTCGCACTGGACTGCGGGTCGCGGTACTTCTGGGGCAGGTCGAACTTGGGCGGGCCGGCGGCCTTCGTGCCGGGGGCGTGAGGCTCGGGCTGCGGGGGCGTGGCGTACACCTTGTACTCGCCGGCCTCCAACTCGCCGTCCACTTTGAAGTGCCCGGTGGGGTCGATCTTCGCCATCCCGGCGGCTCCGGTCGGCGAGATCAGGTTGATGTTGCCGGCGGTCAGCGGCGCGCCCTTGTACGACACCGTGCCGGCGACCGTCCCGGTCGGCTTCTCGCCCTTCCCGCAGCCGGCGGCGAGCAGCGCGCAGACGAGGGCCAGCCCGCCCGCGACGCGGGCCGGGGTGAACGCGGTCATTGTGACAGAGTCTCCGTGGTTCGGGGAATGAAACGCGGCGCGGGCCGGCGGCCCGCGCCGCCGGCGTCAGCCGTTGGTGATGACGAGGCCGTCGTCGCGGACGCACATCCGCTGGAACATGGCGAAGTCGATGCTGGTGGGCACGAACTGCACCGACCCGTCGGTGCGCAGCGTCATGACCCCGCCGCTGTGCTCGGAGTTGATGATCGAGTTGCCCTTGTACGAGGTGTCCGACCCGGCGGCCGTGGTCCGCGAGTTGATCTGGTAGGCGACGCAGGTCAGCCCCATGCCCCAGATGTCGCCGCTGCCCGGGTTGCTGATCTTCCCGGGGAAGGTGCAACTGCCCCACGGGGTGTAGTACCCGTTGCGGATGTCCTGGGTGCCGATCCGGCCGGACTGCTCGGCCACGATGATCGTGTTCGACGTGCCGTCGGTACACGACGCCAGCGTGGTCTGCTCGTTGGCCAGCAGCATGCCGTTGTTCGACCACCACCCGCCGTAGTTGGACGCGAGGGTGACGCCGGTCCGCCCGGCCGGGTCCGGGTACGCGCCCATCACGCCGATGTACGCCCCGACCTGGTGGTTGTTGTTCGTCCACCACGTCACCCACGCCGCCGGCTGGAGGTCGGGCACGACCTGCGACGGGCACTTCCAGATCGGGATGACCAGGTTCTGCAGCACCGTCGGGTTGTACACGTCGTTGACGTTCAGTTGCTTGTACAGGTTGTCCTGCTCCATGTACGGGAAGATCTCGACCCGCCAGTTGGCGTTGGCCACCGACGGGCCGCGCTGGCCCATCGGGAACTTCTGCATGGCGCTCTCGTAGTTGTGCAGTCCCAGCCCGATCTGCTTGAGGTTGTTGGAGCACTTCATGCGTGCCGCGGCCTCGCGCACCTTCTGGACGGCCGGCAGCAGCAGCCCGATCAGGATGGCGATGATCGCGATCACCACCAGCAGTTCAATGAGCGTGAATGCGCGCGCCCGCCGGGCGCGCTCGCAGCGTGACAGGAACATACGGCCTCGCAACGGTCACATGAGTCGGATGAAGACGCCTGGGGCGAACGGAGAAGGAGTGGGGGCGTGTTGGAGAAGCGGGCGGGGAGAACGGTGGGCGGGGAGAAGTGGAGGTGAGGACGAACTTACCACTCCCGGCCGCGTGATGGCAAGAAGAAAAAGTGATGAGACTTCGGCCGCTTGACGCGGCCCGCGCCGGCGGCCATCATCGGCACACAATGACCCCCCGGAGGCCCGCTGTGTTCCGCACCTCGATTGTCGCCGCACTCATCGCTCTCGCCGCGCTCGCAGGCACCGCGCCCGCTCAGCCGAAGGACGCCAAGGACAACTTCACCCGCACCGACGACGTGGTATACGCCCGGAAGTTCGGCACCGCGCTGACGATGGACGTGTTCACCCCCAAGGAGAACGCCAACGGCAAGGGGGTGGTGTGGTGCGTGAGCGGCGGGTGGGTGAGCGGCAAGCCGGCCGGCCCGGGCCTCGCCAAGGAGTACATCGACCGCGGGTACGTGGTGTTCGCGGTCACCCACGGCAGCGCGCCGAAGTACGCGGTGCCGGAGGTGATCGAGGACATGCACCGGGCGGTCAAGTTCATCAAGTTCAGCGCGAAGCGGTTCAACGTCGATCCGGACAAGCTCGGGATCAGCGGCGCGTCGGCCGGCGGGCACCTGTCGCTGATGCTCGGGAACGCGCCGCGGGAGGGCAACGAGAAGTCGCCCGACCCGGTCGAGCGGCAGTCGTCGAAGGTGGCGGCGGTGGCGTGCTTCTTCCCGCCGACCGACTTCCTGAACTACGGCAAGGAGGCGGCCGGGGCCGACGGCGACGGCATCCTGAAGGCGTTCCGCGCGCCGTTCGACTTCCACGAGCTGAAAGTCACCGACGGGCGGCCGCACTTCGTGCCGGTGACCGACCCGGACAAGCGGCGGGACATCTTCAAGGCGATCTCCCCGGCCACGCACGTGTCCAAGACGTCGGCCCCGGCGCTGATCGTGCATGGCGACGCGGACAAGTTGGTGCCGATCCAGCAGGCCGAGTTGCTGGCCCCCAAGTACAAGGCCGCCGGGGTGCCGTTCGAGCTGGTGGTGAAGAAGGACGCCGACCACGGCTGGAAGGGCATCGACCAGGACGTGAAGACGCTGGCCGACTGGTTCGATAACCACCTGTTGGGCAAGAAGTAATGCGTTCCGGCCGGCGCGGCCGCGAAACGAACATCCAGACCCCACCCTCAACGGAGCCTCTCCGCATGCTCACCCGCCGCACCTTCCTCCGCTCCGCGGCCTCGGCCGCCCCGCTCGCGCTGCTGCCGTCGTCGGCGGTCGCGGCCAACGACAAGATCAGCCTCGGGTTCATCGGCATCGGCACGATGGGCCGCGGGCACCTCGGCGGGTTCCTCGGCCGCCCCGAGGTCGAGGTCGTCGCGGTCTGCGACGTGGTGAAGGAGCGGCTCGACAACGCCGCCGGGATGGTCGAGAAGCGGTACGCCGACCGCATCAAGAGCGGGGCGTACAAGGGCGTGAAGGCGTACGCCGACTTCCGTGCTTTGCTGGACCACAAAGGGTTGGACGCGGTGGTGATCGCCACCCCGGACCACTGGCACCACATCCCGTGCGTGCTCGCGGCGCGGGCCGGGAAGCACATCTACTGCGAGAAGCCGCTCACCCACAACGTGGCCGAAGGCCGGCAGATCGTGGACGCGGTGAAGAGTGCGAAAATCGTGTTCCAGACCGGCAGCCAGCAGCGGAGCGAGTTCGGCGGGCACTTCCGCAAGGCCGTCGAATACGTGTGGGCTGGCCGAATTGGCAAGCTCACGACCGTGCGCATCGGCGTCGGGGCGCCGGCGATCGCGTGCGACCTGAAGGGCGAGGAGAAGCCCGAGGGCACCGACTGGGACACCTGGCTCGGGCCGGCGCCGGAGCGCGAGTACAGTTCGGTCCTGTGCCCGAAGGGCGTCCACAGCGGGTTCCCGGCGTGGCGGAAGTACCGGGAGTACGCCGGGGGCCAACTCGCCGATATGGGCGCGCACCACTTCGACATCGCGCAGTGGGCGATGGGCACCGACACGAGCGGGCCGGCCGAGATCGTTCCGCCGGCAAAGGAGAGCGACCGCGGGCTGAAGTTCGTCTACGCGAGCGGCGTGGTCATGTACCACAACGTGTTCGAAAAGGATAAGGAGGGTAAGGAGATCAAGGCCGACTGCGTGTTCGAGGGCACCGAGGGCACGCTTCTGGTCAGCCGCACGGGCATTTCGAGCCTGCCGGACACAATCCTGAAGGAGCCGCTGGCCGAGAAGGATAAGCGGGTGTACCCGAGCACCAACCACCACAAGAACTGGTTGGAGTGCGTGCTGAGCGGCAAGGAGACGATCTGCCCGGCCGAGGTCGGGCACCGGTCCGCGAGCATCTGCCACCTGGGCAACATCGGCTACCGGTTGGGCCGCAAGCTGACGTGGGACGCGGCGAAAGAGGTGTTCGTGGGCGACGCCGCGGCCAACAAGGAACTGTCCCGCGAGCCGCGCGGCAAGTGGAAGGTGTGAAGCCACTTCGCGGCGCCCGCTCTTCTTGTCGCAGTTTATTTGTGTGACCATATCCGGTGCGGCTCTCATGAGAGCCGCGCCGCGGCTCGGACCGATCCCCCGACAAATCAACTACTTGCGCCGCCCTCGAAGCGATAGCCGCAGCCCGTTCTCATCTCCGCTCGCACGACAAGCGCGATTTCTCACGAGTGATTCACTACCGTCTCACGGTAGCGGGGTTAGAGTTTTAGTGAGCGTGTAGCCGGTATCCCGCCCGAGCGCCCTTCGGAAACTGCGACATGTCGTTCGAGCACTTCGACCGCTTCTTTCTGCTGTTCGCGATCGGCCTGGGCCTGTTCCTGGTGGGCGGGCTGAACCTGGCGTTCGGGCGGCGCGGCGGGCGGGTGTGGCTGCGGGCCGCGGCGACGCTGGCGGTGTGCGCGGCGGTGGCCGGTGGCTTGTGGGCGATAGGCCGGCCGCAACTGGCGGCGCAGGCCGGCGGGGCGCTGGCCGGGGTGTTGGTCGCGGCGGCCGTGCTGGGGTCGTCGTGGCTCGCGCGGCAACTGGCGGCGCTGCTGTCGTACCTGCACCGCCCGGCGGTGCGGTGGGGGCTGGTGTCGTTCGGCGGGCTGGCGGTGGTGGTGGGCGGCGGGATCGCGTTCGACCGGGCCGACGAGGCGGCGATCGAACGGGACATGAACGACCTGTCGGCGATCCTGGGCAAGCCGGACACGCACCCGGCGACCCGCGACCGCGCGACGACCGACCGCGGCACCCCGCTCACCCTTCTGGAGCCGAACGACCCGCGGGCGGCCGAGGCGCTCACGGTCGCCGAGGACAAGATCCTGCGGAACTCGCCGTACTTCCACCAGATGATCCGCCGCAGCGGGCCGTCGGACACGTCGAACTGCCACGGGTGGGTGTTCACCGGCGGCAAGTACTTCCTGGGGCCGGACGACGTGGAAGCGATCCTGAAGGAGAACGGCTACGGCGAGGTTCAAACCCCGCAGCCCGGCGACGTGGTGATCTACCGTCAGAACGGGGTGGTGTCGCACACCGCGGTGGTGCAGTATGTGGCCCCCGGCCAGCCGGTGATGGTGACCGGCAAGTGGGGCACGTTGGGCGTCTACACGCACGCGGTCGAGCATTCCTACTACGGCTCCGAGTACACGTTCTACCGCAGCGCGCGGAGCGGGCACCTGCTGGTCGGGCTGGGCGGCGTCCCCGGCCCGGACGCCCACCCCACCGAGTAATGCCCGATCGCGTTGATTCACGTCCGCCGTCTGTCCCCGGCCATTCGGGTGAATGGCCGGAGCGATGCCACAGGAGTAGCTCCGGCCTCACAGAGGCCGGCTACAGAAGGAATAACGCAATCCAATATGACCCTCACTCCGCCGCCCGGTCACTGCACCCGTGACAGGAAGGCGTTGAGGGCGGTCGGCACCGCCGTCTCGGCCGCCGGCCCGGCCTGGTTCGTCACCGCGAACGCCGCCAGCCCCTTCGACGGCAGGATCACCGCCTCCGAGTACCAGAACCCGTTCGACCCGTTGTGCCACAGCGCCGGGCCGAGCGGCGTGTCGATCGTCACCCACCCGAACCCGTACCGGGTGCCGTCTTCGGTCGGCCGCGGGTCCGGGGTGTGCAACTTCTGAAGCGACGCGGCCGACAGCAGCCTCACCCCGTTCACCGTCTCGCCGAGGTGGACGCGCAAGAACTTCGACCAGTCGGCCATGCTCATGTGCGCCAGCCCGGCCGGGTTGAGGACGGCCGGGGCGTCGGCCGTCGGCCCGTTGCCGACCGACCGGCCGGGCTCGTCGTGCCCGCGGGGCTGGTCGATCGCGCGCCCGCTGCCCGGCGGGCCGAACCCGGCCGACGCCATCCCGAGCGGGGCGAAGATGTACTTGGTCATCAGCCACTCGTAGCTGTTGCCGGTCGCCCGCTCCATGATCGCCGCGGCCAGCGTGTACCCGACGTTGGAGTAGCTGAACCCGCCGACCGGGCCGGCCGGGGTCGCCAGGATGTCGCCGAGGAACGCCCGGCGGGCCTGATACCCGTTGCCGCGGAACGCCAGTACCCGCTCGAACAACTCCGGGCTGACGTTCTCGTCTAGGAACCCGCTGCGGTGGTTGAGCAACTGCTCGAGGGTGACGGTGCGGAACGCCGGGTCCATCTTGGCGCGGAGTTCGGGGAACGCCTGCCCGAGCGTCGTGTCCCACCGCAGGAAGCCGCGCTCGACCAGCACCGCGGCGAGCGTCGCGGTCATCGCCTTGCCGTTGGAGCCGAGGTGGAACTGGTCGGCGGCGGTGACCGCGGCCGTGCCGCCGCGCTCGCGGGTGCCGGTGGCGGCGACGCCGGCGAGTTGGCCGTTAACGATCACCCCGCCGGCCATCGCGGGGAGGTCGGCGGCGGCCCGGGCGGCTTCGAGGTCGGCGCGAATCGCCGTGCCGAGGTGGCCGACGGACCGGGCGGCCGACGCGAGCACGTCTGCGACCGCCCGCACCACCGTGTCCGGCCGGTCGTACTGGATGTTGTGCCCGGCGTCCGGCACGCGCCGGGTTTCGCCCGGCGTACCAAGCCCGCCGAGCGCCTGATACCACGCGTCGCCCTGCGGGTCGTCGGCCAGCAGGTCCGCGGGGCCGGCGCGGAGCGAAACGACCGGCACCGCCGGGAACGCGCCCGCCCCGAGCACCTGTCGGGCGAGCGACACCACCCCCAGCACCTCCTGCGTCACGCCGGGCGGTTCGAGCCGCAGCGCCGGGTCGGCCGCGTCGCCCAGCCCGCCGAACGGGATGCCCGCGTCATCGACCCGCGTGACCGCTTCCGGCGCGGTCGCGTCCACGAACACCACGCCGGCCACCTCGGCCGGGCGGAGTCGCGCGTAGAGGTTGGCGTACAGCCCGCCGAGCGAGTGCCCGACCAGCACCACCGGCCGCCCCGGGGCGACCGCGCTCACCACCGCGCGGATGTCGTCGATCGTCGTCTGCGCGTAGTCGGCGGTCGCTTCGGCCGACCGGCCGTAGCCCGGGCGGTTGACCGCGATCACCTGCGACGTCGCCGCCAGCGTGCCGGGTACCGTCTGCCAGTAGTCGATGGTGCCGCCGAACCCGGTCAGCAGCACCACCACCGGCTCGCCCGGCTTCGACGCCCCGGCCGAGTAGTATTCGACCGTCCGGCCGTCGCGGGCCAGGGTGGAGGTCGGCAGCGCTGGGTTGAATGTCGGCAGCGGGCCGGGCTTGAGTTCGTACGCGGTCGGCGGGCGGGACTGCTCGACGCCGCGGGCGCGAACCCCGTCGGCGATCAGCCCGCTGTCGGTACCGGCCCCGCCGTCGGCCGTCACATCGACTGTGCGAGCGTCGGCCAAAGTGGCGAACTGATCGTCCCCTGGGCCGCCGATCAGTGCGACGTTGAGCCGCCGCGGCCCGGTTACGTCGGTCGCGGTCAGGGCGAGCGTGTCGTCGCCGACCCCGCCGTCGGCGCGGACGTCGAACGCCCCCAGAACCCGCCCGGCGACGTTCACGGACAGGGTGTCGTTGCCGGCGTCGCCGCTCAGGTCGTACACGGCCCGCCCGCCGGCGAGCAGGTCGCCGGTCGAGTACACCCCGACGCTGTCGTTGCCGATCCCGCCGCGGAGCGCGACGTCGAGCGCCGTCCCCTGGCCCGGGGCGAGCGCCTGCGACCCGAGCGCGTCGTCGCCGGCCCCGCCGTCGGCCCGCACTGCCACCGACACGCCGGGCGTCAGCGCGCCGACGCGGAACCCGATCGCGTCGGACCCGTCGCCGCCGGACACGACCGCGTTCAGCCCGGCGCGGGCGCTGCCGCCGGCGTCATCGGCCCAGCGGACGGCGCTCGTGTCGTTCCCGGCCCCGAGATCGACCCGCAGTTGCTTCGCGCCGCGAACCACGCCGACGGTGGCGAACTCGAACCGGTCGTCGCCGCCGCGCAAGCTCACCGCGACCGCCGAAATCGCCGCCGACCGATATACGGCCGGCCGAACGCCGACGCTGGACACGGTCAGGGTGCCGGCCCGGTCGTCCTGGGTGACGGTCACCGCGTTCGGGCCGTCGGTCCCGCTGACGACGAGCGTCGTGCCGGCGTCGGCGAGGTAGGAGCGGGCCGGATCGAAGGCTATCGGGGAGATCGGTACCGCGCTGGCGAGGGCGCGGTCTTCGAGCGCCGTCAGTTCGGGACGGTAAGCGTTCAACGGTCACCTCGGGCAATGAGGAGCCGGGACGCGCCGCGGGAGGCGGCGGCCGGCGGAACGGCAGCGGTTGCGGGCGAAGGGAACGGGCCGCTAGCAGACGGCCAGCGACCGCGAACGGCACGGACAGCGGGCGACGAGCCAGCCGGTCAGCCCGGCGGCGGCGGCGAACTGGAGCAGTTGCACCCACGACTCGGCAAACCGCAGTTCGACGAGCAAATCGGCCTCAGTTCCGTCGGTCGGCGGCGTAAACTGGGCGAAATACAGCCCGGCCCACACGACGACGATCAGCCCGGCGGCGGCGAACCAGACCGGCGGCCGGCCGCACCGCCGGAACAGCCGCCACAAGACGGCCACGGCCGCCCCCGGCACGACGAACCCGGACAGCCGGGTGAGGACGTGCGACAGCCCGACGGCGAACGCCGACTCCATCCCGCCAAGCCCCTCCACCACGTAGATGCCGGTGTGGAAGTAGGCGAGGAAGGCGGCCTCGAGTACGAACAGCGGGGCGAGCACGAACGCCACCACCGGGAACCGGCCGGCGAACGACGCGGCGCGGTACTCGTCGACGGCCGCGCCGGCCACCGCCTCGGCCGACCCGAGCCGCGCCTCGGCCGGGCGGTCCGGGTCTTCCTCTTCAAGTGCCGCCGCGTGGTCGGCCAGCTCGTCGAGTACGCGGGCGGCGTAGTCGGCCGGCAGCCCGCGGCGGCGCATCAGGTCGGACACCCGCTCAAGCCACTGTCGGTTCGGCATCGCCCCCTCCGTGAAGCACGCGGCCGACGGCCGCCACCACCTCGGCCCACACGGCGGCCGACCGCTCCAGCCGGGCCAGTCCGTCGGCCGTGACCGTGTACACGATGCGGGCGCGGCCGCCGGCCTTCTCGCGTGTGGCGGCGAGCATCCCGTCCCGCTCCAGCCGGTGCAGGATCGGGTAGATGCACCCCTCGCCGAAGTCGAACCGCTCGCCGCTGGCTTCCTTGATGGCCTGGACGACGCCGTACCCGTGCATCGGCTGCCGGGCGAGCAGCCGTAAGACGAGCAGTTCGGGCACCCCGTTGAGGAAGTCGGGGTTCGGCGGCTTGGCTTTCGACATGCCGGGATTATTACCTCGAACCCCGAGGTATGCAAGAGGAGATTATCCCGATGCGACGGGCCGGGGGCGGAGGGGGCGTTCGCAGCGCTGGTGGGGCTGTGCGGTCGGGATTTGCACCGCTGCGCGTGGGGTCGGGTCGGCCCGGACGCGGCCGACGACGTGTTTCAGGAGGTGTGGCGGCGGTTGCACGAGCACCGGGACGCCTTGGAAACGTGGGCGCACGCCTAGGTGTGGCTGTTCCGCGTCGCGGTCAACGAGTGCGCCGACGTCGGCCGGCGGGAGCAGGAGGCCGCGGCCCGTGCGAGCGTGCCGGCCCGAACGGAGGCCGCGCAGGTTCTCGACATCGACCGCGACACGGTCGCGGCGCGGAAGCTCGCGGCGCTCGATCGCTTGCGGCGGGGGTTGCCGGCCGCAGCGGTCGGCGGGGTGCCCGCGGCGCTGACCGCCGCGGCCGGGATTGCCGCCGGTGGCGCGGCTGACCGAACTGGCCGGGGCGGCGTGGAAGGGCGTGCGACCCACCCGGGCGCAACCCGCCTGGCCGCTACCAATCGCCCAACACCTCGCCTCCGTTCGGAGTGACCGCCCCCCAGAACACGTTCGGCGCGACGTCGGGTCGAGCCGTTCGCACGCTCCCGTCGAGCAGGCCGATGATCATTCCGCCGGCGTGCGGCGTTTGAAGCACACGGTAATCACAGTCGGCCTGCGGCGGCGTGACCTGGAACGTCACCCCGGGTATCGACGGCATCGTGCCGCCGGCCCCCGTTACCGGCATCACGTCGTCGTAAACCGAGTCGGCGAACGTCGGTCGGCGTGTGACCAGTGGTAGGGTGCACGGGATCACGTTGTTGGCCATGTCGCTACAGTATGTGGCGGACACCTCCCACTTGATGCCGGTCGTGCGACACCGGGCATAGCGCTCGCCGAACGCGATGGTGTTGGACGTGCCGTCGGGGCAACAGGCGTCGAGCCGCGACCCGACTCGAAAGACTTGATAGTTGGCGGCATAGCTGATGTCGCCCGGCTTCGTCCGGTCGCCAATCGTCGGGTCGGCCGGGCTTTGATAGGCGGCGACGTAGACCCTGTCGCCGGACGGCAGGTCGCGAATGACGTTGTCCCCTTCGAGGAAAGGGAGGATCAACTGAAACACCCCCTTCCGGGCGACCGGGAAGTACCCGTACTCCGGTAGTGCGCCGCCGCACGCCTCGGCGTAGTGGTGGGTCGCGAGTTGAATCTGCTTGAGTTGGTTGGCACTCTTCATCCGAGCGGCCGCGGCGCGGACCTTCTGCACGGCCGGCAGGAGCAACCCGATCAAAACGGCGATGATCGCAACCACGACCAGCAGTTCGAGCAGCGTGAAGCCGCGATAACGACTGTAGCGCTTCATCCGCATCCTCGCAGAAATGGTGAGGCGGTCTCGGCGGGGACGTTAGATACGTCCCCGCCGAGACCCGGTGATCTACTTCACCTTGACCTTCTTGGTCGTGCTCTTCGCGATTTCCTTACCGGCGGCGTCGTAGGCGTACACCGTGACCTCGACCTCCGTCCCACTCGCGGCGTCTGTCGTCACCAGTTTGTTCTTCTGACTCGCCGTCGCGGTTGTCGTGGTCGTTTCGCCGGAGCCGACCTCCTTACCGTTCTGTACCGCCACCACCTTGACTTTCGCAACCCCGGTGCAGTCCTTCCAACTGTAGTCCGCCGTGAACGAACCGCCGATCGTGCCACCGGTGGCCAAGTTGTCGGTCGTGACCGACGGGTCGGCCGGTGCCGGCAACGGCACCCGATCGTCCGACCCCGGAATCGGTTCTTTCGTCCCGCTCGCGGATAGGTTGTCGCACTTCCCGTCACTACAACACCGGAATTCCCACGCGCACGGAGTACCGGTCATGTCCGCCGACCCCTGGTTCCAGACGCTGTTCGCCGACCGCATCGGCGGGGCTTCTTACGGCAAAGGAACGGACATCTACAAGTTCGAGAAGATCAAGCGGGCCAAGCGGAAGGCACTCGCCGAACACCCCGAGCGCAAACTGCTCGACTTCGGCATCGGCGAGAATGACGACATGGCCGCCGAGAGCGTCCGCACGGCGCTCACCAAGGAGGCTAACAAGGTCGAGAATCGCGGGTACGCCGACAACGGCATCCAGAACTACAAGGACGCGGCCGCCGAGTTCATGCAGCGGCAGTTCGGGGTGACGCTCGACCCATCAACTGAGATCTGCCACTGTATCGGCAGCAAGCCCGCCTACGCGATGCTCCCGGCGGTGTTCATCAACCCCGGCGACGTCACCCTCATGACCGTCCCGGGCTACCCGGTCGCCGGCACCTGGACCCGCTACCTCGGCGGCGAGGTCGTTCGCCTCCCGCTGCTCGAATCCAACGGCTTCTTCCCCGACCTCGACGGCATTTCTGCCGACGTGCGGAAGCGGGCCAAGCTGCTGGTCATCAACTACCCGAACTCGCCCACCGGGGCGGTCGCCACCACGGACTTCTACAAGCGGGTCATCGAGTTCGCGCACGCCAACCAGATCGTGGTCGTGCAGGACGCGGCGCACATGCTCCTGAGCTACAAGGGCGACCCACTCAGCTTCCTGCAGGTGGACGGGGCGAAGGAGGTCGGCGTCGAGGTCCACTCGATGTCGAAGGGGTTCAACATGATCGGCTGGCGGCTCGGGTTCGTCGCCGGGCACCCGAAGATCGTGCAGGCCTACGCGGACGTGAAGGACAACAGCGACAGCGGGCAGTTCATGGCGATCCAGCACGCCGCGGCGCAAGCCCTCCGCACGCCGGAGATCCCGGTGCAGATTCGCGCGAAGTACAAGCGCCGGTTGGAGAAGCTGGTCGCGGCACTGAAGCAGGTCGGGTTCCGGTGCGAGATGCCCGGCGGGACGTACTTCCTCTACACCGCGGCCCCCAAGAGCGCCGGCGGGCGTTCGTTCGCCAACGCGGAGGAGGCGTCGCAGTACCTCATCCACGAGCAAAGCGTGTGCTGCGTGCCGTGGGATGACGCGGGCGCGTACCTGCGGTTCTCGGTCACCTACGTCGCCAACGGCGAGGCCGAGGAGGACGCGCTGATGGCCGAGACGGTGTCGCGGCTCAAGGGGATGAGCCTGACGTTCTGACCGCGGCCGCCGGGCGCCTTCACCGGTTTTTCACCGCCCGCCGGCGCGCCGCCCCTATCACATCCGGGAACCCGCACCCACCCGGAGCCGCCGTGACCGACCTCACCGCCCCCCCGGCCGCGCCCGCGCGCGGGCTGTCCGGGGCGCTCGCCCGCGCCCCGCTCGGCGTCCTCACCGCCTACGCCGCCGGCGTCGCGTTCTGCACCTACTTCTGCATGTACGCGTTCCGCAAGCCGTTCGACGCGGTCAAGTTCACCGGCGACAAGTTCCTCGGCTCCGACATCGAACTGAAAACGGCCTGCGTCGTCGCGCAGGTGATCGGGTACATGCTGTCGAAGTACCTCGGCACCAAGGTGTGCGCCGAGACGCCCGCCCACCGCCGCGCGTACCTGTTGATTGGGCTCATCCTGTGCGCCGAGTGCGCACTCCTGCTGTTCGGCGTCCTGCCGCCGTCTCTGAAGCCGCTGGCCATGTTCCTCAACGGGCTGCCGCTCGGGATGGTGTGGGGGCTGTGCGTCCGGTATCTCGAAGGGCGGCGGGCGAGCGAGGTGATGGTGGCCGGGCTGAGCTGCTCGTACATCATCGCCGGGGCGGCCACCCGCGACATCGGCCGCGACCTCGTGATGAAGACGTGGGGCGTACACGAGCCGTGGATGCCGGTCGTCACCGGGCTGCTGTTCCTCGGGCCGTTCATCCTGGCCGTGACGCTGCTGAACCAGCTCCCGCCGCCGTCGGCGGCCGACGTGGCGGCGCGGTCCGAGCGGGTGACGATGGACCGGCGTCAGCGGCGGGCGTTCCTGGCCCACTTCGGCATCGGGTTCACCATGCTGCTGGCCGCGTACTTCTTCCTCACCGCCCTCCGCGACTTCCGCGACCACTACGGGGCCGAACTGTTCGACGCGCTGGGGTTGGGCGACCAGAAGGCGATCTTCACCCGCACGGAGCTGTGGGCGATGTTCGGGGTGATGGCCGTCATCGCGGTCATGTTCCTGATCTCGAACCACCGCCGGGCGCTGATCACCGTGTACGCGGTGATCGTCGGCGGGTTCGCACTGATCGGCGCGGCGACCGCGGCGTTCCGGGCCGACGCGATCAGCGGGTACTGGTGGATGGCCGCGGTCGGGCTGGGCATGTACCTGGCGTATGTGCCGTTCGGGGCGGTGCTGTTCGAGCGGATGATGGCGGCCAGCCGGTTCAACGGCACCGCGGTATTCGCCATCCAGTTGGCCGACGGCATCGGGTACACCGCGTCGGCGCTGATGATGATCTTCCGCGACCTCGCGTTCGGCCACCTCAACCGGCTCGAGTTCTTCGTGCCGCTGGCGCTGGTGGTATCGGCGGTCGGGGTGCTGATGATGACGGCCAGCGGGGTGCTGGTGGTGCGGACCGCGACGGCGGGAAGGATGAGGGATGAGGGATGAGGGATGAAATAGAACCACGGCGCGAGGGGGCTTCAATTCATCCCTCATCCCTCATCCCTCATCCTTTTCTGAGGGCGGCCATCTTCGACGGCCCCGGCACACCGCTGCGCGTCGAGGCGGTGTCGCGGCCGGTGCTTCAACCGGGCGAGGCGCTGGTGCGGGTGACGCTGTGTACCGTGTGCGGCAGCGACCTGCACACGTTCAGCGGGCGGCGCAGGGAAAAGACGCCGTGCGTGCTCGGGCACGAGCCGGTCGGCATAGTCGAGGAGATTTGCGGCGACTTGCGCGCCGTCGATGGAGAGGCGGTGCGGGTCGGCGACCGGGTGGTGTGGGCGGTCGCGGTGTCGTGCGGCGGGTGCTTCTTCTGCCTCCGCGGGCTGCCGCAGAAGTGCGCGTCGCTGCAAAAGTATGGCCACGAGCCGCACACGCCGCAGTGCGGCCCGGTCGGCGGGCTGGCGACCCACGTTCACCTGCTGAAAGGCACGGCGGTGGTGTGCGTGCCGCCAGATTTACCGGACGCGGTCGCCGCCCCGGCCGGGTGCGCGACCGCGACTGTCGCCGCGGTCTTGAGGGTGTGCGGACCTACCCCCCCCGCCCCTCCCTCCCTGAAGGGAAGGGGGGAGAAAAACCTCAACAGTTCTCTGACGTCGGACGGCGCACGGGAGGCGACGTCATCCGTCACCCCCCTTCCCTTCAGGGAGGGGGGGGCCGGGGGGGTAGGTCTCCCCCCCATCACAGTCGTGTTCGGCGCCGGCATGCTCGGGCTGACGGCCTGCGCGTGGCTCGATTCGCTCGGACACACGCCGGTCGCGTGTGACGTAAGTGCCGCGAGGCTCGCGCAGGCGGCGCAGTTCGGAGCGAAGCACGCCGCCACGCCGGAGCAACTGCCCGACCTCGTGCGGTCGCTGACCGACGGTCGCGGGGCCGACGCGGCGCTCGAACTGAGCGGCGCGCACGCGGCGTGCGCGGCTGCGCTCTCGGTCCTGCGGGTCGGCGGAACCGCGGTGTGGGCCGGGGCCGTTTCGCCCACCGACGCGGTGCCGCTGCTGCCGGAAGTCGTCGTCCGGCGGTGCCTGACGCTGACCGGCGTCCACAACTACGCCCCGGCCGACCTCGCGGCCGCGGTGCAATTCCTGACCGCCCACCACACCCGCTACCCGTTCGCCGAACTGGTGGCTGAGTCGTTCCCGCTGGCGGACGTGAACCGCGCGTTCGAGTTCGCGGAGCGCGAGCGGCCGGTGCGCGTCGCGGTCGCGTGCGGGAACTGACTGAAGGAGAGGATCCGGACGGGACTCACGCCGCGATGCGGATGGGGCCGACCACCGTGGCGCTGGAACTCCGCGCCAGGCTGGCCAGCTCGCGCCGCGCCTGCATTAGCACCAGCCCGGCCGACGACTCCGGCCCCAGCTTCGCGATCATCAGCGACAGGTACTCGACCGCCCACCGGGCTTCGGAAATGTCGATCGCCGGCACTTCGGGCGTCAATACGGACTCGTTCGTCACGATCATGGCTCGGAACCTCCTTGTTCGCGCCAGTAGTAACCCCGGATTATGGACCGCTCCGGCCGAAAGATGCAACCCCAACTTTTTTCCCGGCCGCGCTTGACAACCGAATTGTTATTGCGTATACTATGAACATATAGCTTGAAACGGCGCGTTCGGCTTGACCGGGCGGCCGGGTTTGTCGTATCGCGTGGGCTTCTTCGGCCGCTCGCGTCGAGCCGGCCGCGCCGCGAGGAGACGCCGTATGTTCCGCTCCACCGCCGCCCTCGTCGCCCTCGCCGCGCTCGCGCCGCTCGCCCGCGCTCAAGTTACGCTCACGGAAGCGCCCGCCGCCGGCGACTGCGCGCGGTACAGCGTCGAACTCGACCTCGCGGGCAAGATGTTCATCACCCAGGACGGGCAGAAGCAGGCGGTGCGGCTGGAGGCGAAGGCCCGGCACATCTTCGCCGAGCGCACGCTCGCGGTCGCCGACGCCCTGCCCTCCCGCAGCGCCCGGCATTACGAGGACGCGGTCGCGTCGGCGGTGGTCGATGTCGAGAAGCTGAACCGCGGGCTGCCGGCCGACCGGCGGTTGGTGGTGGCCGTGCGCAGTTCCGAGGGGCCGCTCTGCTTCAGCCCGGCCGGGGCGCTAACCCGCGACGAACTCGACCTCGTCGCAGAGCACTTCAACCCGCAGTGCCTCGCCGGGTTGCTCCCGGGCAAGGCGGTGAACGTCAACGACACCTGGCCGGTGTCGCCGGCCGCGGCGCAGGCGGCGTGCCAGTTCGACGGCCTCATCAAGAGCGAACTGACCGGCAAGCTCGTTTCGGCCGACGCGGCGAAGGCCACGTTCTCGGTCGAAGGCACCGCCGAGGGGATCGAGAACGGCTCGAAGGTGACGCTGTCGGTCACCGCGACCGGCGTGTTTGATGTGGCCGCCAAGCGGGTGGTGTCGCTCACCTGGAAGCAGAAGGACGACCGCGACCAGGGGCCGGTGTCGCCGGCGTCGCAGGTGGACGCCACCGTCACGCTCAAGCGCGAGATTCTGCCGCAGCCGCCGAAGGAACTGACCGACGCGGCACTGGAGGGAGTGCCGAAGGGCGACATCCCGCCCGCGATGCTGCTCTTGCGGCACGCCGAACCGAAGGGCGCGTATTCGCTGACGTACCCGCGCGACTGGCACGTCACCGGGCAGACCGACCAGCACCTCGTCTTGCGGCTGCTCGACAAGGGCGAGTTCGTGGCACAGGCGACGGTCGCTGTTTGGAAGAAGGCGGAACCGGGCAAGCACGCGTCGGCCGACGAGTTCAAGAAGGCGGTGAACGCGGCCCCGGGCTGGACCGCGACGCGGGTGCTGGAGGACGGCGAAACGACGCTGCCGGACGGCCGCTGGCTGTACCGCGTTGCGGCCGAGGGCAAGATGGAGGAGTTGCCGGTGGTGCAGACGTTCCACCTGCTCGCCGGCCCGGCCGGGGATCAGGTCGCGGTCACGTTCGCCATGAAGCTCGACAAGGCGAAGGCGTTCGGCACCCGTGACAAGGATTTCGTGCAGGCGGTGGTGCTTCCGAAGCGGTAAGAGGAGTTGGCAGCCGACAGCTTGCAGTTGGCAGTCAGACAGCCCGGAAGCGTTTGTCTGACTGCCAACTGCAAGCTGTCGGCTGCCAACTCACATCAAGCGCTGACCGGCAACTCCGGGTTCTCGCTCAGATCGACCTCGCGGAACCGGACGCCGCTCGAGTCGTAGAAGATGATGCGGCCGTCGTCGCCGGACCACACCGCGCTGGTCTTGAGCAACCGCGGCCCCTCGACGTGGAACACCATCCCGCACACCCGACCGCCGCGGCGGAGCGGGGTGCGGAACAGCGGGGCCTGGGTCGGGTCGAGCGCGTCCCGGTCGCACAACACCGAATGGACGAACGCGGCCAACTCCTCGACGGCCGCAAACGACGACACCGCACGCGACATCCGCACCTCGGCCCCGGCCCGCGAAACCGCCTCCCGCATATCCAACTCGGTTCCCCCCGCGGTGTCACGCCGATACGCCGGCGTCGGAGCGTCGGCCCGGCCGCCCGGGTCCGAACCTACCAGTTGTGCAGCCGGCGCAGGGCGTCGTAAAGCACGATGCCGACCGCGGTGGCGAGGTTGAGGCTGCGGACCGCGTCCGACAGCATCGGGATGCCGACCGTGCGCGCCGCGTACCGCTCGCGCACGGAGAGGGGCAGTCCGCTCGACTCGTTGCCGAACAGCAGGCAATCGCCGTCCGCGAAGTCGGCGCGGGTGTAAGGGGTGTCGCACGGCGTTTCCACGCACCAGAGGCGTGCGGGACCCACCCCCCAACCCCCTCCCTTCAGGGAGGGGGCTTCAGGCACTGGCGTCGAGCAAACGTCATCCGCGCGCGGAGGTTCTGGCTCCCCCTCCCTGCAGGGAGGGGGTTGGGGGGTGGGTCCCGCGGCCAGTTCACGCTCGAAATCCTCGAACGTGACGTGCCGGACGACATCGACCGCGTGCCAGTAGTCGAGCCCGGCGCGGCGGAGCGAGCGGTCGTCGAGCCGGAACCCGAGGCGGCCGATCAGGTGCAACCGCGTGCCGGTCGCGGCGCAGAGCCGCGCGACGTTCCCAGTGTTCGGCGGAATCTCCGGCTCCCACAGCGCCACGTGCAGCATGACGTCCCCCGGCGGCGGAACAGTATCGGCAAACCGCGGCCGGCACTTTGCCGCCTTTGCCGGGCGCGCGGGTCGTAGCGGCGGCGCGACCGGGTCTTGAGTAAATCCGGCCCGCGCACGCGCGATGTTCGGTTCAAGTCGGGCGTCCCACGAATGACAATACGGGTTGTGCGCGGCAAGCGGTGGGGGACGTGTTCCGATGCCCGAAAAGAACTCAACTCCGCTCCCGCCGGCGTGGCGGTTCGATGCGGTGGCGGTCACCCTGTTCGGCGTCGGCACGCTCGCCGCGTGCGCCGTCGGCTCGTCGCGCAAGTTAGGCTGGGGGCCGAACTGGTTCGGGGCGTGGGGCGAGGACGCGGCCGAGTGGCTACTCGACCCGCTCGGGTGGGCGGCGCTCGCGCTGCTGGCCGGGTGGTTCGCTATTGCCGGGTTGCTCGTCGTGAACCGCTCGCCGCTCAACCTGCTGCTGCGCCTGGCCGGCTGGGTCGTGCTGACGGTCGTGGTCGCGGTGGGCGTTGATTGGTTCGGCTCGGGGATGCCCTCCCCGGCGGTCGCCGGACGCGGCGGATCGGTCGGCGCGTACCTGCGGTTCGGCCTCGAAGACGCCACCGACCCGCCGGTCGCGCTCGCGGTGTTCGCGCTCACCCTGATCGCCGGTGTGCTGCTCGCGGCCGACCGGCTCGTGTTCGGCCTGGCCCGCGCGGTGTGGGCCGTGCTGTGCGTGCTGTGGAAAGGCGGCGTGTGGGTCAACGACCGCGTCGCGGACGTCATGGAAGCGGTCATCATCCGCGTCGGGATGGGGCTGAGGTGGTGCGGGCAGCAGGTCGCTCACGGCGCGCGAAAGCTGTGGGCGGCGATCCCCGAGCGCAAGCGTGCTCCACAGCCGCCGGCCGCGGCCGCGTCTGGTGCGCCGATTCCGATCACGCGCCCGACGCCGTCGCCGGTCGCCGCATCGGTTTCGGTGTCGGCCGATACGCCCGCGCCCATCGGCTCGCCGCTCCCCCGCGATGCCGCGAGCGGCGACGGCGACGGCGCGCTGCCCGACGTCAAGCTCGAAGACATCCCGATCCACGTCCACGCGCCGAAGACGACGCTGCTCGACCGCCTGCCGGTCGCCGAGGACCAGCCGTCGAACGTCGAGTACGAACTGCCGCCGCTGTCGCTGCTGAACGACCCGGAGCCGTTCCCGGTCGCGGACCACGAGCAGAAACTCCGCGACATGGCCGTCCTGCTCGAAAAGACGTTCCAGGACTTCGGTCTGAATGTGCGTGTGGTCGGAATTCATACAGGCCCGGTTATCACGCAGTACGAGGTCGCGCTCGAAACCGGGCTGCGGCTCAACAAAGTCACCAACCTGGCCGACGACCTCGCGCTGAACCTCCGCGTGGCGTCGGTGCGGGTCGTCGCGCCGCTCCCGGGCCGCAACACGGTCGGCATCGAGGTGCCGAACGAGATCCGCCAGACGGTGCAGTTAAAGGAGTTGGTCGCGGCTCTCGCGCCCACTCCCAAAGTGAGCAAGTTCAAGCTGCCGCTGTTCGTCGGCAAGGACGTGGAGGGCCGCCCGCTCGCCTACGACCTCGCGACGATGCCGCACCTGCTCATCGCCGGCAGCACCGGCACCGGGAAGTCGGTGTGCCTCAACACCATCATTGTCAGCCTGTTGCTGACGCGGCGGCCGGACGAGTGCCGGATGATCCTCATCGACCCGAAGAAGGTCGAACTGAGCGACTACGCTCAAATCCCGCACCTCATGACGCCGGTCGTGAAGGAGGACAAGAAGGCCGACGCCATTCTCGCGTGGGCCGTGGAGAAGATGGAGGAGCGGTACGAGTGGCTGCACCGCGCCCGAGTGCGGAACATCGCCAGCTACAACGAACTCCCCTTCACCGAGATCGCCCGCCGCGTCAACCCGGACAGCGAGGACGAACTCAAGGCGATCCCGCGAAAGATGCCCTACATCGTCATCGTGATTGACGAGGTCGGCGACCTGATGATGAAGATGAAAAAAGAGATCGAAGGGAACATCATCCTTCTGGCGCAGAAGTCGCGCGCCGCGGGGATTCACTTAATCCTCGCCACCCAAAAACCGACCGTCGATGTCGTTACGGGCTTGATCAAGTCGAACATGCCGGCCCGCATCTGCTTCCGCGTCACCAACCGCTCCGACAGCGCCGTAGTCCTCGACGAAAAGGGCGGCGAGCGGCTGCTGGGCATGGGCGACATGCTCATGCTCCAGACCGGGCAACTGACGCGGGCGCAGGGGGCGTACGTCGAGAACGAGGAGATCGAGCGCGTCGTGGCCGCGATTGCTACTGACACGCCGAACTACGACAGCGAGTTGCTGAACCTGAAGACCCGCGAGCAGATGGAAAACGCCGGGAGTGGCGAGGTCGGCGAAAAGCTCCGCGAGCGTGACCCGCAGTACGAGCAGGCGGTGGAAATCGTCATCCGCGAGCAGCGGGGCAGCACTTCGCTCCTTCAGCGCGCCCTCGGTATCGGGTACGGGAAGGCGTCGCGGCTGATCGACTTCATGGCCGAGGACGGGATCGTCGGCGGGTACAACGGGAGCAACGCCCGGCAGGTGCTGATCAGCCATGAGGAGTGGGAAGCCCGGAAGCGGGCCGCCGCCCCGGCGTGACGGGCGCCCGGGAACTCATATGAAAGTAGGCGACTCGCTCCGCGAGTCGCGCCCCCGGCAACTCGATACTTCGCGGACGTGGCTGGCGTCACTCGCGGAGCGAGTGACCTACTTTCCGGACAAGGACTTGTCACAACCCGCCGCTGCCGTCTACGCCGAGCGCCAGGTCGCCCGCCGCGCCGCGGCCGCCGAATTCGCCGCCCGGCTCGACCGCCTCAGCTACGCCCGGCTCGGGGCGTTCGCTCTCATCGTGCTCGCCGCCGGTCTGAGCTTCGGCGCGGGGCTGTTGTCGCCGTGGGGCACGCTCGCCCCGGTCGCGCTGTTCGTGTACCTCGTCGCGACCTTCGAAATGACCCGCGGGCGCATGGCGCGGGCCGAGCGGGCCGCCAACTTCTATTCGGGCGGCTTGGACCGGCTCGCGGGCAAGCCCAGCGGCAACGGCAACGGAGAGCGGTTCGCCGACGACGCACACCCCTACGCCGCCGACCTCGACCTGTTCGGCCCCGGGTCGCTATTCGAGCGACTGTCCGAATGCCGCACGCGGGCCGGCGAAGACACCCTCGCCGCGTGGCTGCTCGCCCCTGCCGACCCGGCGGCCGTGAAGTCGCGCCAAGAGGCGGTCGCGGACCTCGCCCCGCGACTCGACTTGCGTGAAGCAATCGCCGTGGCCGGTGCGGACACGCCCGCGGCCGACTACGGGCGGCTCGCGGCGTGGGGCGCGGCCCCGGTCGAAGCGGTCGCGGCGTGGAAGCGCCCGGCGATCGAGGTTCTCGGCTGGCTGAACGTGCTCGCGTGGCTCGGCTGGCTGTTCGCCGGGACTACATCGCTCCCGGTGCTCGCGGCCGGCCTCCCGTCGCTCGCACTGGCTGGCCCGCTCGTCGGCTGGGCGCGGCGCGTCCTGTCGCCGCTCGAGCGCGCCGCCGAACGCCTTTCCCTGTTCGAGGCGTTACTCGCGCGGCTGGAACGAGAGGCGTTTTCGGCCCCCCGGCTGAAGGAACTGCAAGCGGCAATGACCGCAGGCGGGCGTTCGGCGGCGCAGCAGTTGCGCGAACTGCGCGAACTCGTGCAGTGGTACAACTCGCGGCGGAACCCGCTGTTCCTGCCGGTCGCGGTGCTGCGGATGTGGGACGTCCGGTTCGCGTTCAAGCTCGAGGCGTGGCGGGCGCGGTCCGGGGCGGCCGTGGGGCAGTGGCTCCGCGCCGCGGGCGAGGCCGAGGCGCTGTCGTCGCTCGCCGGTTTTGCCTACGAGAACCCGGCCGACGTGTTCCCGACGGTTCTTCCCTCTCCCCGCCGGGGAGAGGGTGGCGGCGCTTCGCCGCCGGGTGAGGGGTCTTTCGCTTCCACGCTGGTCGCGGTCGGCGTGTCGCACCCACTGTTGCCGGCCGACCGCGGCGTGCGGAATGACGTAAAACTCGGTGGAAGTGACGGCCCGCGTGTGCTGATCGTCAGCGGGTCGAACATGAGCGGCAAGAGCACGCTCCTGCGCTCGGTCGGGGTGAACGCGGTGCTGGCGCTGGCCGGCGGGGTCGTCCGCGCGAAGGAGTTCGCGCTCACGCCGTTCGCGGTCGGGGCGACGATGCGCGTTCAGGACTCGCTCCAGGCCGGGCGGTCGCGGTTCTTCGCCGAGGTGACGAAAGTTCGCCTGCTGCTCGACATCGCGCGCGGCGGGCCGCCGCTGCTGTTCCTGCTCGATGAGTTGTTCGCCGGGACCAACTCCGCGGACCGAGTCGCCGGGGCGGAGGGCGTAGTGCGGGCGCTGGTCGCGGCCGGCGCGGTCGGGTTCGTCACCACCCACGACCTGACGCTCACCGCGGTCACCGACGCGCTGCCGGGGGCGGTGAACGTCCACTTCAGCGACGGGTTCGCCGGCGGCGAGTTGCAGTTCGACTACACGATGCGGCCGGGCGTGGTGCCGCACGGCAACGGGCTGGCCCTCATGCGCGCCGTCGGGCTGTTCGGGGAACGGACATAACGCCGCGAGGCGTGGGGCGCTCGGCTTTGCCAAGCGCCCCACGCCCCGGATTCGACCGGCGGTTCAAGGCCCGCCGTTACGGCTTCGGCTCGGGGTCTTTCTTCGGCTCAGCCGGAGCCGGGGCCGGCTCCTTCTTCGGCTCCGGCGGCTGGAGCGGCGGCGAGTACGCCTTCAGTTGCTCGGTCAGGTCGCTCGACTTCGGCCCGGCGGCGAGGCGGTGGATCGCCAGCAGCTTGCTGCGGAGTTCCAGGCTCTTCTCGGTCTTCGACTGCTCGCCCACCGGGCCGGCGATCGTCGCCGGGACGGCCGAGCCGTTGGCCCCGATGTGCCGGATCGCCGCGTCGGCCGCCTTGATCCGCACCGCGACCGGGACGCCGTCGCCGGACAGCGCCAGGTTGATCAGCGCCAGCTGCGCGCCGCCGGTCTTGAACCGCTCGACCGCGTCCACCGCCGCCGGGGCCAGGTCCGGCACCTGCAGCGCCGCGACCAGCACCGGCTCGGCCGTCTTGAGGTCGTACCCCGGCAGGTCGCCGACCGCCATCTGCCGCAGGAACTCGACCGCGGCGCGGGCGTCGCCTTTCTTCGCCGCCCCGTCCCGCGGGATCATCATCGGGTCGGCGTACACCAGCCGCAGCTCGGTCTCCAGCCCGATGCGCGAGTACGGCTCGGCGACGACCTTCACCGCCGGGTAGCCCTTCAGCGTGCGGGCCAGTTTCGCCTCAAGAACCGGGTCGCGGTACGTCTCGACCGGGATGCCGAGATCGACCGGATCGACCCGCGACCGCAGGGCGTCGTACCGCGCCGCGGCGGCGGGCACCTTGGCCACGTCCAGTTCCAGCCGCTCGATCAGCTTGATGAGTTCTGTCGAAGCCGCGCCCGCTCCGTACGGCCCGGACGGCGGCTGCGTGGCGGCCTGCCGGGCGAGCCGGGCGACGTCCTGCACGGTCCGCGGCGCCGACTCCTCGGTGAGCGGGAACTCGGCCGCCAGCAGCGCGTAGCTGATCTGCTGCGTGCGGATGGCCAGCAGCCGCCGCTGCGGGTCGGACAGGTTGAGCGGCAGGTTGTCGATGACTCGCTGCAGCCGGGCGACGCGGGCCGCGACGGCGGTCGCGAACACCGTGTCCCGCTCCTGCTGCCGCTTGTCGCGGGCGGCGATCTGCTCCTCGCGCGGGGCGCGCGGGTCGGGCACGAACGTCGGCGGGATGCCGGCCAGGTCGTTCTCGGTGGCCGCGATCAGCGCCGCCACGCGGATCAGCAGTTGGTCGAACGTCGGCACCCGCGGCTTGTCGCCGGACGCGATCACGAACACCGGGCGCGCCGCGGCCTGCGGGTTGGCGTCCACGTGGCCCACCAGGTCGATCAGCTCCGGGTCGGCGGTGTGGCGGTCGATGAAGATCAGGTCGAAGTCGCTCGCCCGGGCGATGCGGCGCATCAGGTCGCGGCCGGTGGCGAGTTGCTCGACGGTGTAGCCCAGCCCGCGGAACAGTTGGGCGTTGATGTCGGCGCGGTACTTGACCGGGTCGATGAGCAGCACGGTGCCCTTGGCCTCGCCCGGCGCGCCCGGGTCGGCCCCGGCGGCGCGGCGGAGCACGTCCACGATCCGCGGCTTGACCTCGGCGGGCACCGCGACCGGGGCGCGGAGCAGCGCGGTCGCGGCCGCGAACTGGACCGACGGGTCGGGGTAGTTGAGCGCGCGGACGAGCGGCGACGGCTTGCCCGGCGGGGCGGTCGCGGCCGTCCGGTCGCCGCGGTCGCCGAGCACCTGCACCGTCGCCAGGACGAGCGGCGTCCGCTTCTCGTTCAGCCCGCGGCCGAGCAGATCGACGAGCGTGCCCGACGGGGCGGCGGCCAGCAGCCGGTAGGCGTCCGGTTCGGCGGTGGCGAGGTTGCCGCCCCGCGCCCGCTCGACGGCGCGCTCGGCCGCGAGCGCCAGGATGAGGGCCTGCGCCGGCTCGTACTCGGGCTTGGCCTCGAGCGCCCAGCGGGCGTACATCAGGCCGTAGTACTCCTCCGCCTGCCCCACCGGCACGTCGGGCGTCACCCGCTCGACCCGCAGCTTCTCCGCGTTCCACCGCCACATCGGCACGGTCGAGGGGCTGCCGTCCGGGTTGGTCTTCGCCCCGTAGTAGCGGGCCTTGTGGTCGTAGAACTTGCGGGCGATGGCGGTGAGTTCGGCCTCCGGGTTGCGGGCGTCGGCCTTCAGCCCCGGGTACAGCCGGTTGAGCAGGTTCAGCGCCGTCCGGCGGAGTTCGGCCGACACGTCCTTCGGGTCGCGGGACAGGAACCGCCACAGGTGCGGGGTGAAGTCGGTCTGGGCGTTGTTGGTCAGCTCGACGGCGTCGCGGCGCAGGGCGATGGCGCCGACGACACTGGGCACCCGCTCCGGCGGCAGCGTGTCGAGGGCCGCAATCCACCCGGCCACGGTCGGCGCTTCGAGGACGGGGATGGTGTCGAGGATGCCGAGCGCGATCGGGTCGTCGCGGCCGGCGGTGCGGAGCGCGTCCACCAGGAACGGGACGGCGAACTCGCCGGTCCGCTTCAGTTCCTGCTGGGCGTAGACCTTCTCCTCGTAGGTCTCGCCCAGGTTGCGGACGTACTTGGCGACGCGGTCCGGGTTGTACAGCAGTTTGGCGGCGATCGCGTCCGCCCGCTTGTTCAGCTCATCGACGTTGGCCCGGATCTTCTTCTCCTCGGCCGGGTCGTCGGAGAACTTCGGGATCGTCTTGAGCTGGCGGAAGACGGTGGTGCCGTACTTCTTCTGGAGGTCGAGGAAGTCCCGGTCGGTCGGGTCGCTCTTGAGGAACTGGTCGAGGTACACGCCGGCGATGTCGAACCGCCCCTCGCTCATGGTCTGGCGGAACGTGTCGTACAGTTCGAGCGGCTTGGCCTGATTTTTCGGCTGCGCGACCGCGATGCGGTCGGCGGTGGTCAGCCCGACGGCCAGCGCGAGGGCGAGGAACGAAGCGGTTCTCACCGGGTGTCTCCTCAGGAATGTCGTGTGGCGAGAGAACGCCTATCCATTCACCCTAACGGCGCGCCGGCGAATCTCAAAAGCCAAGTTGCGAAAGTGGCGCGAAACCACGCCCGCGGAGGTAGGCTGGTAGGGATGTGCGTTTGAGGGCGTATCGCGTTGCGGGTACGAAGACAGAAGGCCGGGCCACAGATGAACACAGATGGAACATAGATAGGACCGAGACGGAACTCAGCCCAACTCTGTTTACAGCCTTATCTGTGTCTCATCTGTGTTCATCTGTGGCCCGGCCTTCTGTCTTTGCTTACTTCAGGCACTCCTGCTCGCACGCGACGAGGTCGGCGAACGTCTCGCGGCGGCGGATCAGGCGGTGTGAGGTGCCGGACACCAGCACCTCGGCCGCCCGGCACCGGGCGTTGTAGTTGGACGCCATCGTCATCCCGTATGCCCCGGCCGAGAACACCGCTAGCAGGTCGCCGCGGCTCATCAGCGGCAGCGGGCGGTCTTTGGCCAGGAAGTCGCCGCTCTCGCACACCGGGCCGACAACGTCCTGCTTGACACAGTTGGGCATGTCGCGGAAGGGCTGCGGGTCGTCCGGGTCGCCGTTCACGTCGGGCGTCACGGGCACGTCGGACGCCGGATGAACCGGCCAGACGCGGTGGAACGAGCCGTACAGCGTCGGGCGGATGAGGTCGTTCATCGCCGCGTCCTGAATCACGTACCGCTTGCCGCCGGTCTCCTTCGTGAACAGCACGCGGGACAGCAAGAGGCCGCTGTTACCGACGATGAACCTCCCCGGTTCAAGGATCAGTTGGCAACCGGTCTCTTTGACCGCCGGCAGAATCACTTCGGCGAACGCCGCCGCCGGCTTCGCCTCATCCTTCCGGTAGCTGATGCCGAACCCGCCGCCCATGTTCAGGTACTTGATGTCGTGCCCTTGTGCGCGGAACTGCTGAATAAGCTTGACGCCCTTCTCGGCGCCCATCCGGTACGGTTCGGCCTTCAGGATGGGCGAGCCGAGGTGCATGTGCAGCCCGACGACCGCCAACCCGGGGTGCCCGACGACGGACTTCGCGACATCGACGATGTTCTCGATGTCGAGGCCGAACTTGACGCCCTTGACGCTCGTGTCGGTCTTGACGTGCGTCTTGGGCGGGAGGTCCGGGTTGACCCGTAGCGCGACCGGGGCCTTTACCCCGAGCTTTTCGGCCACCGCGCCGATGGCGTGCAACTCCTGCTCGCTCTCGACGTCGAACAGGAACACGTTGTTGAGCAGCGCGAAGGCGATTTCGGCGTCGGTCTTGCCGACCCCGGCGAAGACGATCTTCGCCCCCTTCGGCCCGGCGGTGAGGGCGCGCTGGAACTCGCCCTGCGAGGTCACGTCGAACCCGCTGCCGTTTTGCCCCATGAGTCGGCACAGCGACAGGTTCCCGTTCGCCTTGACGCTGTAGCAGATGACCGGTTTCGCCTCAGCGAACGCGGTCTGAATGTCGCGGAGTTGGCCGAGCAGCGCCGCTTCCGAGTAGACGTAGAGCGGGGTGCCGTACTTCTCGGCCAGTTCGGGCAGTGAGACGTCTTCGCAATAGAGAGTGCGGTCACGGTAGACGAACGAATCCATTTGGGTGCTCGCGGGTGAAGGCGTGATCGCGGAGATTCTACCCGGCGGGGTTCGCGGTGTCCGGCGTGCCGGCGTCTTCCACCTGCTTCAGTTTGCGGTCGATGACGAACGGGCCGAACGGGACGATCGACGCGGCCGCGGCCATCGCCACGTGCTTGAACCGCAGCGCCCCCTGCCCCCACGCGATGAACGTGATGAGCGCGTAGAGGACGAACAGCCCGCCGTGGATGGAGCCGACCCAGAACACCGCCTGCTTGCCGGCGGCGGCGAGGTCGCTGCCGGCCTCCGGGCCGTACTTGAGCGGCATCGCGACGAAGAACAGCACGAGGGCGGACACGCCCTCGACAAGCCCGGCCGCGCGGACGCGGCCCACCGGGGTTTGCAGCACGATTAACCTCAGGGCGGATGGGAGTTAGCTGGTTTGGACGGCGTAGCGGTGCGGCGGGCGGAGCAGGCAGACCGTGTCGCCGGGTTTGTCGACGATGAGCGTGAACAGGTGGAGCACGTCGTAGCCCAGGATCGATTCTTCGATGGCCGAGTCCGGGAGCGTGGCGTAGTTGGCGGTCAGGTTCACTGTCGTACCGGCGGTCGTCGAGAACCGCAACGTCGTCCACACTTCCAGCGTGTCGACGGAACCTCCGATCCCGCCGAGTTGGCGCGAGGCGGGGGTGGTCGGCCGGCCGAGTTGGCGAACCAAATCGGGGGCCAGTACGGTCTGATCCGCGCCCGTGTCGATCAGAAACATGCAGGCGATCCAGGTCCCGTCGTGCGCTTCGACACGCCCGTGCAAGTAGGGGCGGGGTAAGGTCGTCTCCTCCTCCCGCCACTCACCCTCGATTCGCATGAATCTTCGGCCCTCGGTGGGGGGAAATGCGCAGGCACACGAAACCGAATCCCGGATGCGGGTGGGCGGCTTGCGCCCGCGCCATCACCTCGGCCGCGTCATCCCCGGCGAACAACTCCTGCCCGGCGACGCACACGAACTGACCCACGTGTTGCGCGACGATTTCTTTTACGTGCGCGTTCCACCACGCGACGTTCTTCTTGAACTCGGCGTTCGCGGCGATGCCCGCCGCCCGCTCCTCGTCCGACACCTCGGGGATTTCGACGATCAACGGGGCGGGCTTGAGCGCGCGGATCACGGCACACCTCCGAAAGCGGCAACGGCGCTATTTTAGCCGCTCCTGCCACCCCCGCAACTGCCGCTCGACCTCCGCCGGGGCCGTCGAGCCGTAACTGCGGAACGCCTTCAGGCTGTTCGCCACGCCCAGCGATTCCTTCACGCCCGGCGCCGGGAACAGCGCGTCCGGGAGGTCCGTCAAGCGGCATTTGCGTTGCTCGCACTCGCGCACGAGGCTCCCGACCGCCTCGTGCGCCGACCGCATCGGCACCCCGCGGGCGATCAGCGCCTCCATGAGTGTGGTCGCGTCGAGGAAGCCGTCTTCGAGCCGCGACTCGATCACGTCCCGCCGCAGTTTCGTCTGGCGCACCAGCGGGGCCGCGACCGACACGCACCCGGCGACTGTGTCGAACGCGTCGAAGATCGCCGTCTTGTCTTCCTGAAGGTCGCGGTTGTAGGCGAGCGGCAGGCCCTTCACCAGCACGAACAGGTGCTGCAACGCGCCGATCACCCGCCCGCTCTTGCCGCGGGTCAGTTCCAGCACGTCCGGGTTCTTCTTGTGCGGCATGATGCTCGACCCGGTGCAGAACGCGTCCGGCAGTTCGAGGAAGTTGAACTCCGTCGTGCTCCAGATCACCCACTCTTCCGCCCAACCCGCCAAGTGCGTGGCAATCAGCGACAGGGTGAACACGAATTCGAGGGCGAAGTCGCGGTCGCTGGACACGTCGAGGCTGTTCCGGGCGACCGAGTCGAAGCCGAGCTTCGCGCGGACGGACTCGCGGTCGATCGGGAGCGACGTGCCGGCCAGCGCCGCGGCCCCGAGCGGCATCACGTTCACCCGCTTGCGGCAGTCGGCCAACCGCTCGCGGTCGCGGTTGAGTTTCTCAACATAAGCCAGGTAGTAGTGTGCGGCGAGCACCGGCTGGGCACGCTGCATGTGCGTGTACCCGGGGATGATCACTCCGCTTTCACGCTCCGCCGATTCTACGAACGCCTTCTGAAGGTCGAGCAGGAGCGAATCCAGCTCGTCGATGGCGTCGCGGACCCACAGCTTCAGGTCGGTCACGACCTGGTCGTTCCGGCTCCGCCCGGTGTGTAGTTTGCGGCCCACGTCACCCAGTTTGTCGATCAGCGCGTTCTCGATATGGGTGTGAATATCTTCTTGCTTGAGCGTAAACGCCATTTTCCCGGCGTCGAGGGTCTGCCCGATCTCGTCGAGCGCCGCGACGATCTGCTCCGCCTCGCCGGCCGTAATGAGGCCGACTTCGGCGAGCATCCGGGCGTGGGCTTGACTCCCGCGAATGTCCTGGCGGTACAACCGGCGGTCGAAGGTGATCGACTCGGTGAACGCCTCCACCCGCGAATCCGTACCACCGCTGAACCGCCCGCCCCACGTCTTCTGGCTCATGTCACTTCCCGCGAACAGCAGCCGTCTTCTGTCCCCGGCCTCACAGGTGAAGGCCGGAGCTTTGCACGTCGTCTCGCCCCGGCCTCACAGAGGCCGGCTACAGAAGATGGCACCGCGCACATACAACAGCCGTGCGATGAAGTTTTAGGATTTCCGGTCGCCGGTGACACTCGCCGAACCCGTCCCGGGTACAGCCGGTGTCACCCCTCAGGAGGAACGTTCATGCGCTACCGCTTACTGGCCGCCGCGGCGGTCACATTCCTGACCGCCGGTCTGGCGACCGCACAGCCGGCCAAGCCGGCGGTCGAGCTGCGGGTCCGGTCGGTCAACGACCTGGTGGACCGGTTCGAGTACATCGCCGGGCTGCTGGGCAAGGAGGACGAGGGGAAGCAGGTCAAGGAGCTGCTCAAGAACCTCGCCGCCGACGGCAAGGGCATCGAGGGCATCGACCCGAAGAAGCCGATCGGCGCGTACGCGATCCTGGCCGAGCCGGTCGACGCCAGCCCGATCGTCGTCATGGTGCCGGTCGCCGACGAGGAGCGGTTGCTCAAGATGCTCAAGGAGCGGTTCAACATCGAGCCGGAGAAGGGCGAGGACGGCACCCTCAAGGCGAACGTGCCGCAACTGAACGAAATCCACATCCGGTTCGCCAACGGCTACCTCTACGGGGCCAAAAACGCCAAGGACTTGGCCGTCAAGGGCCTGGCGACGCCGAAGGCGTTCTTCGCGGTCGAGGAGAAGGCGGTCGCGGCGCTGGCGTTCCACATCGACCGCGTCCCGGCCGACCTGCGCAAGTTCGCTCTGGCCCAGGTCGAAAAGGGGCTGGCCGAGCAGCAGAAGATGGCCGCCGACACCGACACCCCGGCCGAGAAGAAGGGTAAGGAGATCGGCTTCGACGTGACGATGTCGCTGGCGAAGGCGATTCTGGAGGACGGCACCGAGGTGGCGGTGCGGCTGTACGCCGAGCCGAAAACCGACGACCTGTGGGCCGAGGTCTCGCTGGCCGGCAAGAGCGGGTCGGCGATGGCCAAGAACTTCGCCTCGCTGGGCGGCCGCCCGAGCCACCCGGTGGCGATCGTCGGGGCCGACACGGTCGCCCGCGGCAACATTAAGTTCGCCCTCACCGACGAGCTGATGAAGCAGTACAAGGCGGGCATCGAGGACGCGCTGAAGGAGGCGATCAAGGACGCCCCGGCGGAGATGAAGGAGGTGGCCGAGGCCGGCATCGCGGCGATCAAGCCGACGCTGGCGGCCGGCGAGCTGGACGCGGCCATCGGGCTGCTCGGGCCGGACTCCAAGGGCCGCTACCAACTGGTCGGCGCGGTCGCCGTTAAAGACGGGAAGAAGATCGAGGAGTTCGTCAAGGACACGGTCAAGAAGTTCGGCGGGGCGGTCGAGAACGACGTCGAGTTCAAGTTCGATACCGACAAAGTGGGCGACTTCACGCTGCACAAGGTCGTGATCAAGAAGGACACCGACGAGAAGTTCCAGAAGCTGTTCGGCACCAAGACCGTGTGGCTGGCGACCGGCGACAAGTGCGTCGCGTTCAGCATCGAAGAGGACGGGGCGGCGCTGAAGAAGGGGCTGAAGGCCAAGCCGGTGCCGGCGGCGATGCTCGCCGGCGAGGTGTCCGCGTCCCGCATCCTGCCGCTGGCCGACATGGAACTGAAGCCAGACGAGATCAAGGCGCTGGTGAAGGACGCGCTGGGCAACGACCCGAAGGCGGGCGAGGACGTGATCCGGTTCGCGATCGAGGGCGGCGACAAGCTGGCGATGAAGATCAGTCTGAAGGGCAAGGCGGTCCGGCTGTTCGCCGGGATGCAAGCCCTCAAGGGCAAGTAAAGGAACGCGTCAAGTCCGCGGCGGCCGCCAGGGCGTGTGCGCCCTGAGCGGCCACCCTCCGAATGCCCTATCAAGCGCCCGTCCGCCGGCCAATCCGGCCGATGGATGTACCAACCTGGCGTTTCGACCGACTGTGCCGCGGCGCGGTCAGCGGATGCCCGTGCCCGTGCCGGTATCGGTCCCAGAACCTGTGCCCGTCCCCGTGTCGGTTACCGCCCCAGTTCCGTTGCCCGTCCCAGTCCCTGTCCCGGTACACGAGTCATACTCGAACGTAAAACTGACGAACGTGCGATATTCGGCCCAAAACACGACATAGTCCTTCGGGCCCATCAGTCTACCAGGCAGGGTGTGGGTGAGTGTCGCCGACGTCGCGGGGTCGTGTCTGGTGGCGCCGGTCGGGCTGGGGTCCGCCCCGGGATCGTTGTCGTCCACCCGCGTGTACAATGCGACCAGTTCCAGCCCGCCGGTGCTGCTCCCCGCCGTGACGTCGATCTCGACCGTTCTTCCGCCGGGCTGGCACCGGACGGCCGTGACCGAGGGCGGGGTCGGATCGGCTCGGAACTCGAATTTGACCCGCCGACGCGGCAACTTCGCGAGCACAACGCCCACGACCACGCCTCCGACGAAAAGCAGCAACTCGAGCATCGCAGGCACCCGGGGCTAGGGTTTGGTCAAGAGGGGAATGGGGGTGTCGTTGAACAGCGGGTTGGAGACCGTGACCTCGCTGACGTGGTTATACAGGCCGAACGCGCCGGTCGCCGGCGGGCGGACGGTGCCGTTGAGCAGGGCCGGGAGTGGCTTCCCGTTGACGGAAACGTCGCTCAGCACGTTGCCCCGAACCGCGAGCCGGATCGTGTTGTCGGTGCCGGCGGTGCCGAGCGGGACGCTCGCGTACACGGTGCCCCGGGACCGGCGAGCGGGGTCGTCAAACCGGTACCGCTCGACCGACCGCTGGGCGAAGAGCTGGTCCTTCCCCATGATCAGGTTGACCAGCTCGAACTCCGCGGTGCCCGCGGCGGCGTCGTGGCGATACCCCAGAAACATGCCGACCCGCCCGACAGCCGCGAGTTGGCGGAGCGTGGCCGTGAAGCTCCATTCGGCGTCACCCGCGCCGAGTTGGAGCAGCGAGATCGTGTCGGTACGAACCGTCAGCTCGTTGCCGTTCGGCAGCACCGCCCACTGGTTCGCCCCGCCGGGCCGGGGCCACAGCAGCGCGCGGACCGTGGGCACACTCTGCTCGGGAACCTTTTCTGTCGGCCGGGCCACGCCCGTCGCGGACGTGGGCGCCGTCGGGGTCGGCCGGCCGCCGCCGAACAGCGCGACGCCGCCGGCCAACAACGAGAGGGCCAGCGCGCCGCCGACCGCCGGCTTCACCCACCCGGACGGCGCGGCCGTGGCCGGCGCGGGGGCGGGAAACGCGGCCGTCGCCCGGGTCGCCTCGGCGAGCCACGCGTCCAGGTCCGCCGCGAGGTCGTGGGCCGTCCGGTATCGGTCCTTCACCGCCTTGGCCAGGCACTTGAGGCAGATCCGCTCCAACTCCACCGGCACGGCCGGGTCGATCGACCGGGGCGGCCACGGCTCCCGGTGCTGAACCAATTCCAGGTACTCGTCGTAGGTGTCAGCCCGGAACGGCGGGCGGGCGGTCAGCAGTTCGTACAGCACGGCCCCGAGGGCGTACACGTCGGCCCGGCCGTCCAGCAGGTGGTTGTCGCCGCGGATCTGCTCGGGCGGCATGTAGGCGAGGGTGCCGGACACCCGGCTCCGCTCGGCGAACTGCTCGTCCTCGCGGATGGCCAGCCCGAAGTCGGTGAGGTACGCGTTGCCGGCCCGGTCGAGCAGGATGTTGGCCGGCTTGACGTCGCGGTGGACCAGTCCGGCGAGGTGGGCCGCGTGCAGCGCCCCGGCCACCGTCGCGACGACCCGGGCCGCCTGGTCGAACGGCAGCCGCCCGGCCCCCGCCCGCGCCCGGAGGCTGTCGCCCTCGACGAACTCGGAGACGATGTACCACCCGTCGGCTCCTTCGCCGACGTCGTGGACCGGTACGATCGCCGGGTGGCGGAGCGACGCGGCCTTGCGGGCCTCGTGAAGGAACGCGGTCCGCGGCGGGCGGTCGGCCCGGCGGGTGAGAGGGGCCTTCACCGCGACGTGCTTCTGGAGCACCGGGTCGTATGCCTGCCACACCTCGCCGAACCCGCCGCTGCCCACCCGCTGGAGAAGGTGATATCGGCCGAACGTGCGGCCCGTGGCGGTCGGCAGGGCCGTCACGTCGCCGGACGGGGCCACGAAACTGGCGGTCGTCTGGACATCGACCGGCCCGGCGGGCGGCGACTCCAGTACCGTCGGCCGGGCGCCGTCGGCGGGCGGCTCAGCAGGCCGCTCGCGGTACTCCGACCCCTGCGCCCAGCGGATGACGTCCAGCTCGCGCGCCGCCTCCGGGTCGGACCGGCGGAGGTCGTGCAGGTAGCCGGCGGCCGCGCCGGCGTCGAGGGCGCGCAGGTCGTTCAGCGCCGCCTCGACGCGGCGCGACAGATTGGGCACCATCTGCGTTGCTCCGCGGACTGCCCTGAACCCGGGCGCGCCGGCACGGCGGCATTCCCTTGCGGACTTCCGAGTTGGGGCGACAAAGCCACCCTTTCAGGTTACTCGGTCGCTCGCTCGAGTGCAAAGCATTTCGCCGGTCACCGCCTCGTCGCCGCGGGGTCGATTTCGGCCGTCGCCGCGTCCAGGCAGATCGGGCAGATGCCGTGGGTGAACTCGGCGTGGCTGTGGTCCCGCACGTATGACTCCAACTGCTGCCAGTCGGCCCCGGTGTCCACCTTGCGGCACCACGCGCACACCCGGATCAGCCCGCGCAACGTCCGTACCTCGGCCAGCGCCTTGCCGAGACTCGACGACAGCTCCGACTGCCGCAGGAGGGCGGCGAACAGCAGCCGCTGGCGGGCGTGCAGCCGATACGACAGGAACACTCCCAGCACGTTGATGAGGACCAGCCAGTTCGCCTCGCCGACCACCGCCCATCGGTCGGCGGCCGGGTTGAGCCAGCCGGAGACGGCCAGCGCCCCGGCCGTGTGCAGCAGCGCCCCGGCCGCCTGGAGTCGGAGCGGCAGCGGCATGACGCAGTACGACATCAGGACCGCCAGCGCGGCCGTCATCCGCAGTTCGATGTGCCCGGCCGGCCACACCGCGCCGACGTAGACGTGCAGGGCGACGGTGGTCGTGTACCAGGCGGCGAACCGCCGCTCGAACGCGGCCGGGGTCGGCTCGCCGCGGAGGCAGAAGAGGGCGACGAGCGACAGGGCCACAACGGTGAGGCGGGCCGCCCACAGCCCCGCCAACTCCGGGCGGCCGGCGAAGAAGTGGTAGTCGAGCATGCCGAGGACCAGCACGGTCAGCGCGGTCACGGCGACGATCGCCCGACCGAGAAAGCGGTCAGAAGGCGCGTGCCTGAGCCGGTAGGTGCGCTCCAGAGCGGGATCGGCGAACTCCGCCGTCCGCCGAACCCGATCGCCGTCGCCCACACCCATCCCGCCCTCCGTCGCGCCCGGCGCGAATAATGCCGGGGCATCAAAAGAATTCTGTCGTGCGTGTCAAAGCCTAGAACCGGACGGCGGCCCGGGCGCACGATCGGGGCGGATGTGACAAAGTTCCTGCCCAAAGCGTGGGCAGCGAGCGACGGAATGCCCGCGGTCACGGGCGCGGCGTGGCGGGCGCTACGCGCTGGCGCGTGGGCGGGTTATACTACCCCGCGGCCGAGCGCAAGCGACCCGAACGCAGAGCATCCGATGCCCGACGAGATGGAACCGACCCGACGGCCAGACCCGAACGGTCCGCTCGTGCCGCGTGGCTTGGACCCGCGTAACGCCCCGCCGTCCGGCGAACTCTGCCGGTTCGGTCCGTATCGCGTCCTTAGTAAGTTGGGTGAGGGCGGCATGGGCGCGGTGTACGCGGCCATCGACACCCGTCTTGAACGCCGCGTTGCGCTGAAGGTGGTTCTACAGGCCGTGCTCGCCCACCGAATCGCCCGCGCACGGTTTTTCCAAGAAGCGAGAGCGGTGGCCGCAATCGCCAGCGATCACGTGGTCCGCATCTTTGACTTCGGTGAAGAGAACGGTTTTCCGTTCATCGCACTGGAATTCCTGCGTGGGGCCACGCTCGACCAGTACCTGGCCGCCAAAGGTCTTCCCCCACTCGCGCATGTCGTGCGAATCGCTCAAGAGGTAGCGTCGGGCTTGGCGGCGGCGCACTCGGTCGGTGTCGTTCACCGCGACGTCAAGCTGAGCAACATCTGGCTGGAAGCGCCCAACGGGCGGGTCAAGTTGATCGACTTCGGCATCGCTCGAGTCGCCGACGAACCGGTGGGTCTTGGGCCGGCGCACGCGGTCAGGGTTGGGCTAACTGTAGTCGGCGCGGTGCTCGGCACCCCGGCGTACATGAGCCCCGAGCAAGTGCGAGGGCTGCCAATCGACGGCCGCACCGACCTGTGGAGCTTGGGCGTAGTGCTGTACCGGCTCTGCACCGGCCGGATGCCGTTCACCGGGGCCGACGAACACGCCGTCATGGCGAACGTCCTCACCGACACACCGGTGCCGACGCGGCAGCTCAACCCGAGGGTGCCGGAAGTGGTCGAGGTGATCATCTCCAGGTTACTGGCGAAAGAGCCCGGCGAGCGGTACCAGACCGCGGCGGAGGTGGCCGACGCGCTCAAGGCGGTGTTGACCGACATGCTGACGCAGACCGCCGCGGGGGCGGTTCCGAACGACAGGCCGCCGCAACCGGACGCACCGACGCGCCCGGCTCTGCGAAGGCCCGGCGGGGCGCCGGGGTCCGAACCGCGCGACGACCCGCGCTAGGGAGAGGTCGCCCGATCGGCCCCTGGCGCCGCTCACGGGCGCGGCGGGGCGGCGACCTTCGCCCGGCGGAGCTTCGCCTCGGTGAGCTGAGCGTTCGCCCGGTCCAGTGCCGGCGGCGCCTCGGCCCCAAGCTCGACCCGGGTGGCGACGAGGTCCCGCTCCTCCTGCCGGTTCGTGATCAGGTCGTCCAGCCCCGCGGCCACGGCCGCCGCGTCGCCCTCGGCCTCGGCCAGCGCGACGCGGGCGTCGATCAGTTCGGCCTCGGCGCGTGCCAGCTCGGCTTTGCTCGCAACGCCCGCCTCGAACCGGTGCCGCGCCGTCTCGCGGGCGGCCGCCGTCGTCGCCACGGCGGCGCGCAGCAGATTGAGCACGGTCGCCTTCTGCGGGTCGGCCGGGATGTGCAGCAGCTCCGCGTCCTTCACCCACAGCACCCCGTCGGCGTGCAGCCCGACGTACACCGGGATCGACGGCGGGTCCTTCTTGTGGAACGCCGCGGCCGGGTATCGCACCTCCTTCTGCGTCCACCCGGGCACGTCGCCGCGGAACTCACCCAAGTGGGTCGGCCAGTCGTACCCGTAGAACGACGGCGAGCCGACGCCCAGCATCAGGTCGCCCCACGCCCGCGGGTCTTTGACCTTCACCTTGACCCTGGCGCGGAACACGATCACGCCGTCGGTCGGGACGTCGTCGAGGACGGTGGCGAGCAGCACGTTGAAGTTGCCGGCCCGCTCGGCGTTCTCGATCCGCCACGCCCCGTCCTCGACCGTGACGCACCCGGGGTTCGCCCACGGCGGCGGGACGGGCTTGTCCTTCGCCGGGCCGAAGGCCCGCAGCACGCGCGGGCCGGCCGGGGCGGGCGGGGCCGGCGGCGTGTCGTCGCGGGCGTAGGTCGCCACCGTGAACTCGGTGTCCGGGGTGGTGGTGAACGCGGTCGGGCGCGGCCCGCCCGGCTTCGCGAACGCCATCACCAGCCGCTCCCCGTCCACGCGGTAGATGACGGCGGTGACGCCCTGCCCCGGGTATCGCAGGTCGAGCGCCGGCGGCGACGTCCCCGGCCGCAGCACCACCTCGGCGGTCCAACTCAGCCCGTTCCAGCGCTTGGTGAACCGGTCGCCGGCGAACACCGCGGTGTCGCCGCTCTCGACCTGCGACACCGCGACCGGGCGCCCGAACCGCTCGACCGCCACCGCCCGCCACGCCCCCTGGAGCCGCGCCGGGTCGGCCGCCGCCTTCTTCGGCGGGGCCATCTCCTGCGCCAGGTCGATCGTCAGCTCTTCCCCGGCAGTGATGACGAACTCCCGCTCGTACACGAGCCGCCCGCCCTTCATTGCCCACAGCCGGTGCGCCCCGGGGCGGAGGCCGAGCGTGTGCGAGCCGGCGTACGACCCCTTCACCCCGTCGGGGAAGGTCGCGCCGCTCAGCGGCACCAGCCGGTCGTCGATGGTGACGACCAGCTCGCGGTCGTCGCTCGTGACCGTCAGCACGGCCGGGCGGTTGACGTAATCCCAGCGCGCGTACCCGAACGCCGCGGCGACGGCCAGCGTGGCCGCGTACACGGCCGCGACCGCCCAGACCACCCGGCGGCGCTTCGGCGGCGTGGCGGGAATCGCCGGGGCCGGGCGGCGGTTCTCGGCCAGGTCGCGCTCGCACCGGGCGAGCAGGTCGGCCACCTCGCGCGCCGTCTGGAACCGGTCGGCCGGGTTCTTGGCGTGCAGCTTGGCGATGACGTCGCACAGCCACCCCGGGGTTTCGGGGATGACCTCGCGGATCGGCCGCGGCGCGTCCTCGGCCACCCGCCGGAGCACCGCCAGCGTGGTCGGGGCGCGGAACGGCGGCCGGCCGGTCACCATCTGGTACAGCAGGCTGCCGAGGCTGAACAGGTCGGCCCGCTGGTCGAGCGCCTCCCCGCGGGCCTGCTCCGGGGCCATGTACATCGGCGTGCCGACGACCGCCCCGCTGTGCGAGATGCTGGCGTCGTCGGCCGTCCGGGCCAGCCCGAAGTCGGTCAGCTTCACCTTGCCCGGGTCGCCCTCGATCAGCACGTTCCCGGGCTTGACGTCGCGGTGGATCAGGCCGGTGGCGTGGGCCGCGGCCAGCCCCTCGGCGATCCGGGCGCCGATCCGCACCACCTCGGCCGGGTCGAGCGGGCCGGCGCGGTCGAGCCGCTGCTGGAGCGTCTCGCCGGGGATGAACTCCATCGCGATGTACGGCAGCGGGCTTTCGCCCACCTCGTACACCTGCACCACGTTCTCGTGCCGGACCGCGGCCGCCGCCCGGGCCTCCCGCAGGAACCGCTTGCGGGCCGGCGAGGTCGCGGCCATCTGCGGGAACAGCACCTTGACCGCGACGACCCGCTGGAGCTTGTCGTCGAACGCCCGGAACACGATCCCGAACCCGCCCCGGCCGAGAATCTGGAGGACGTCGTAGTGCCCGATCCGGCCGAGCGAGTCCGGGCGGGTCGGCGGGGCCAGGAACCCGAGCGGAATCTCGTCGGCCGGTGCCGCGGTCTCGTCGAGCGTGGGAGCGACCGCCGGCCCGTCGAGCAGGCTGTCGGGGTTGTCGTGGGCGCGGAGCAGGGCCTCGACGCGGACCTTCAAATCGGCGTCACCGGCGCAGGCGTCGGCGACGAACTTCGCGCGTTCGGCCGGGTCGGTGATCTCGACCGCGGCCAGGAACGCGGCTTGAACTCGCTGCGGGTCGGTCGGCACGGCATCCTCCGGGACGGTGGCTCGCCCTCCCATGCGTCGCCCCGGCCCGCGGCTGTCGAAAAAATCCGTCAGGATTGTTCGCCCAGCGCGTCCCGCAGCCAGGCGCGGGCGTAGGTCCACTTCTGGCGGGCGGCGTACACGGTGATGCCGAGCGCCGCGGCGACCGCGTCGTGCCCGGCCCCGGCGAAGTGGCGGAGCTCGACCACGCGGGCCGCCAGCGGGTCTTCGGCGGCCAGCCGGGCGAGCGCGTCGTCGAGGGCCAGCAGCCGGTCGTCCGGGTCGCCGGCCGGGACGTCGGGCAGTTCGACCCGCGCCCGCCCGCCGCCGTGCCGCTCCCGCTTCTTGCGCCGGGCGGCATCGACCAGGACGCGCCGCATGGCCTCGGCGGCGGCGGCGAAGAAGTGCCCGCGGTGGTCCCACCGGGCGGCGTCCGCCGCGCCGACGAGCCGCAGGAACGCCTCGTGGACCAGGGCGGTCGGCTGGAGCGTGTCGCCGGGCCTCTCGGCCGCCATCCGGGCGGCGGCGAGCTTGCGCAGCTCGTCGTACACGAGCGGGAGGAGGTCGGCGGCGGCCTGCCGGTCGCCGGCCGCGGCCGCGTCGAGGAGGCGGGTGACGTCGGACATGGCTTCGAGTGTACGCCCCGCCCGGGGCGCGGTCACGCGCGAACCGCGCGCACGCGGGGCGCCGCCCGACGGCGTTTCGGCTACCGGCCCGCCGGGCGGGGCGGCGGCGCCAGCGGCAGCGGCTTCGGCGCGGGCTTAGGGTCGAGCTTCGCCAACTCCTCGCCCGCCAGCCGCGCCACGGGCGAATCCTTCGCCGCATTAGCGGCGGCGACGCGGAACAACTTCCGCGCGTCGGCCGGCTGGCCGAGCTTCACGTACCGCAGTCCGAACGCGTACGCGACCGGCCCCCGCGCCTCCGCCGGCAGGGACGGCTCCAGCGCCCCCCAGCCGAGCAGCCCGGCCGTGCCCTTCCACGCCAGCCCCAGCGGGAGCATCTGGGCGGCCGCCAGCTTGCGGTCGAAGAACAGATCGCCCAGCCGCGCCACCGCCTGCCACAGCGCCTCGTCCTGGTCGTCGGTCGGGGTGCCGCCGCACAGGTCCTGCCGCAGCTTCTCGTGGACCGCCACCCGGACGTAGCTGCGGTAGTGCTCCGGCGGCGGCAACTGGAGGAACGCCAGCTTCCGCGCCAGCGCCCGGGCGCGGGGCGACTGCCACGCCCGCCGCAGCACCTCCGGGGAGAGGGACAGCGCGCCGACCATTTGCCCGGCGGCCGGGTCTTGCGACGTCATCCGGACCAGCGCCGCGGCCAGTTCCTTGGCGTCGGGCTCGGTCAGCGTGCCGGCGAGCGAGCCGAGCATCCAGAAGTCCATCAGCGCGTTGCGGCCGGGAGGGACCAGCGACTGCGGGTCGAGGCCGTGCGGCGGCGTGCCGCCCGGGACCAGAACCTTCGCCTTGTACGCCGCCCAACTGCCCGCGACCCACGCCTTCGCCGCCCCGGCCACGTCGCCCCGCTCCTGCCGGCAGAAGCCTTTCATCAGGTGTGCCGGGGCCTCGAAGCTGTAGTTCCCGTGCGGCGAGCTTTTCAGGAACTCGTCCAACGCCGCCTCGGCGTCCTCCCACTTCTTGTCGTCAGCCAGCAGCCGGGCGCGCTCCAGGTAGACCGGCGACCACGAGTGCTTGAAGTCGGCGTCGGTCATGACGGACGTCCGCCGCGGGTACTCGTTGAGCCACCCGTTGGTGGCCTCCCAGGCGTCCCGGCCGCGGCCGGTCTGGCGGTGCGCCCAGCAGTACCACCGCATCGCCCACGGGAACGTGTCGCGGGCCCCGAGGTGTTTCGCCGTGATGTCCATCGCGGTGCCGATGATCTCGCCCGCGACCTCTCGCGCCCGCTTCTGGTCGCCCGTCACCATCAGGGCCAGCAGCAACTGATACCGTTGGTCGTATGCCGTGATCTCGTCACCGAGCAGCCGCACCGGGCCGTCGCGGGCCTCGATCCGCTTGATCAGGTCGGGGCCGGGCATGAAGTAGTTGATGGTCGTGGTCGGCTGGTAGCCGAGGATCTTCTCTCGCACCGCCGCCGGAACGAACCGGGCCAGTTGGGCGGGGGTGAACCGGCCGCTGGCGGTCGCGAACGCCACGCCGGCCTGTTCGAACTGGCCGGCTTCGAGTTGGGTGAGCCACAACTGGCAGGCGGCGAGAACCGGCCAGCGGTCGCCGGGTTGTGCGACCGCAGCTTCCAGCAGCGGCACCGCCTCGTCGGCCCGCTTCACCTGCGCAAAGCACAGCCCGGCCTTGCACAGCGCCTCGGCCGCGGTCGCCGGGTCGTTCCCCGCCTGCCGGTACAGGGCCGCGGCTTCGACGAACTGGCCGCGGTCGAACAGGTCGTCGGCCCGCTCCAGCGGGCTGGCGGCCGGCGGCAGCGTCTGTGTCTCGACTAGCAGCCTTGTGACGCCCGCCGGGGCCGGCCAGAGGACGGCGAGCACCGTGCCGTCGCCGCCGCCGAGCGGGAACGCGTCCTCGTACTCGGCCAGCGGCTCGTCGCCGACGCGGAACCGGAGCAGCGGACCGGACCGCTCGGCCGTCAGGCGCAGCTGGCCGGGAGCCGCGCGGACGCCGCGGGCCAGCAGGACGGTGTCGCCGCGGAGGATTTCGGCCCGCGCCCCGGCCCCGCGGAACGTCTCCGGCGGGCGGTTCCCGGCGGCCGGGGGCGCGTCGCCCGCCACGGCCGCGGGCACGACGCGGAAGGTATACGCCGGCGGCGCCGGCGCGCCGGGCGCCGGCTGGTGGTGGACGACGAACCCGAACTGCCGTCCGTCCTCCCATCCGGGGGCGAAATCGACCTCCGCCCGCAGCGCGCCGCGCGAGGGCACGCGGGTCGGCACAGCGGCCGGCCCGTCGGTGCGGGCGAGCCGGTCGCCGGCGACCGCCACCAGCCCCGCCGGGAACGCGGCGGTCGCGCCGCCGAACGGCGAGGCCAGTTCGAGGACCGGGTTCCACCGCCGGAGCCGGGCGCGGAGGTCGCGGTCCAGCGCCTGCGCGACGGCCGCGTCGCGGGCGGCGACCCAGGCGATCTCGGCCTCCAACCCGGGCACTTCCGCCGACTCGACCCGCGGCCGGGCCAGCCGCTCGCGGAGCCGCTGCACCACCCGCTCGGCCAGCCGCCGCCGGGCCGCGTCCGCCTGCACCGGATCGACCGCCGCCAGTTCGTGGGTCAGCGATTCGAGCCGGTCGCGATGCCCGTCCGGCCACTCGCCGGCGGCCAGCCCGTCGTCGATCCGGCGGGTCAGCTCGTTCACCCGCCGCTGGGCGGACGACTGGTTCACGAACCACCCGGCCAGCCCGACCGCGACGAGCAGCGCGGCCGCCAGCGCCAGCACCGCCCCGCGCCGCCGGACCCGCCGCCACACCTTCCGCAGCGCCCCCTCGGGCTTCGCCAGGATCGGCTCGCCGGCCCGGAACCGCTCCAGGTCCTGGGCCAGCGCCAGCGCCGACGGGTACCGCTCGCCCGGCTCCTTAGACAGGCACTTGTGGCAGATCGTGTCCAGGTCGCGGGGGACGCCGCCGGCTCGCGAGCGGAGCGGGTCCGGCTCGGACATCAGCACCTTGGCGAGCAACTCGTCGGCCCGGTCGGCGACGAACGGCCGCCCCCCGGTCAGGCACTCGTACAGGATGACGCCCAGCGCCCACACGTCGGCCGGCGGGCCGATGTCGTGCGTCAGCCCGCCGGCCTGCTCGGGGGCCATGTACGCCGGCGTGCCCATCACCGCCCCGGTCTGGGTCAGTTCGGACTCCGCCCGCTTGGCCAGCCCGAAGTCCGACACCTTCGGCTCGCCGGCCTCGTCGAACAGGACGTTGGCCGGCTTCAGATCGCGGTGGACGATTCCGAGGGTGTGCGCCGCCTGCACCCCGCGGGCGATCCGCTCGACCAACCCGGCCGCGTCGTCGGGGGCGAGCCGCACCCCGCCCTTGAGCCGATCGGACAGCGACCCGCCGGGGCAGAACTCGAGCGCCATATACGGCCGCCCGCCGGCCTTGCCGTAGTCGTACACCTGCACCACGTTCGGGTGGCGGACGGCGGCGACCACCTCGGCCTCGGCGAGGAACCGGGCGGTGTTCGAGCCATCCGCACCTTCGGCGAGGATCATCTTGAGGGCGACGAGGCGGTTGAGGCTCCGCTGCCGGGCCTTGTAGACGACGCCCATGCCGCCGCGGCCGAGTTCGCCGAGCAGTTCGTAGCCGGGCACGCCGTCCGCGGTCGCGGGGCCGCGCCCGGCCTCCGGCCGGGTGCCGTCGGACGTCACCCGGGCGACGGTCTCGTGCGACCGGGGCGGGAAGTGGGCGTCGATGACGACGCTCCCGTTCGGCACCGGCAAGGCGAGGTCGTCGTCCGGGGCCGGTCCGCTCGTGTCGGCGGCGCGTGCGGCCGTGTCGTCGGCCGGCACGTGCGCGGCGGTCTGATCCGGGGCGGGCGTCGCGCGCGGGATCGTGCGGTTCGGGTCGGGCTCGGACATGGCGACTCGCGGCGTGCGGAGAAAGGGAGGATGATAAGCGATCGCCACCCGGCGTGCCAGCAACGGGCGAACGGCAGTTGGTGGGTCGAACGTCGCACGGGGTTGCGGAGTGATCGGCCGCGGTCGCACGTCACGATGCGACTTCACAGAATTGGATTTAGCTCAGTACACCCGAGAGGATTTGAACCTCTAACCCTCGGTTCCGAAGACCGATGCTCTATCCAGTTGAGCTACGGGTGCGTCTGTTTCAAATCATCGCAAAATCTCGCCGCGCCGACCGCTCTGCCTCCGAATTTGACACCAGTTGTGACGCTCGGTACTCCCGGAAAAGGTCGAGAGCGTTGGTATCGCCTCGAGCGCGTCCACGACACCCGCATTCGAGGAGCGGCCACCATGTCCAAAGGCGATTCTACACTCTCAGGGCCGGCGAACAAGCCGAACAAGCCACACCGGGGGTTCCCGCTGTTCCCGCACGCCACGAGGCGGTGGGCGAAGAAGAGCCGCGGGGAGATGCACTACACGATACGACGAACGCCGCGTCCGGCGCATCGGCCGAAGGGTTGATCGGTCAATAGGTCTGGTCGGAATCGAACCGACTTCCAAGGTGTTGTGAGCCGCGACCGGCCGATCCCGGAAAACGCTCCAGATGCCCACGGTTTTCAATGATTGAGCATATCAGACGGGCCGTGCGTCGTGCAACATGCGATGCGTGGAAACGCCGGGAATTGCAGAATCCCGGTGGCTGACTGCGGGATGCTACGGAACGCGGCCGGCAGGTCCGCGCCGCCGAACAGACGTGAGTCGGCACCACGCTCGACGACGGCGGGACGCCGCTACCGCCCGGACCGGGCAGCGCGAACGCCGCCCACACGACCGGCGGGTTGGCCTTGCCGCCCGCCCCGGGCACGCCGACCGTCGGCACGCCCGGGTCCTTCTTGTCGCCTTTACCGACACCCCGCAGCGCCATCGTCGCGAAGTCCTTCGGGCCGGTCCGCATCACCGCCAGTTGCGCCCGCCGCCGCGCCTCGACCGGCGGCTGTTTCAGCTCCCACAGTCGCCGGTCGAACTCGCCCATCAGCGCCGCGGTCGCCGCGTCGTCCCCCCCGCAGGCTGGCGACCACGTCGCGGCACCCGGCGAGGCGGAACGACCGCTGTAGCCCGAACACGCCCTCCCCGCCGGCCACCTGCCCCAACCCGGTCTCGCACGCGCTCAGCACCGCCAACTCCAGCCCGGACAGGTCGGCGTCGAGCAGCGCCTCGCCGGTCAAGACGCCGCGCCCGGGCGGTTGGCCCCGGCCGGCACCAGCCCGCTCATCACCATCGGGTCCAGCGCCCCCGCGCCGCCCCGCTCGCGGCCGTCTCGCTCCGCCTCGAACAGCTTCGAGTCCACCTGGATGACCGACCGGAAGGCCGCGTCGCCAAGTGCGCCCCGCGCCTTCGGCAACTCGGCCAGCATCCGCTCGGCCGACGCCTCGACCCCGGTCACCAGCCGGACGCCGAGTTTTTGATCGCCGGTCCGCGTCGCCACCTGTTCCGCCTCGGCCTTCGTAGCGGGGAGGTCGGCCCCCAGCGGCTGCTTCTGCGGGTCGGTTGGCGGGTCGCGGAGCGCAGGCCCCGCTCCGACCGAGGGCGGCCGCGTCGCCACCCCGCCGACCGCGAGCAGCCCGCCGGGCGCGGCGGCAGGGAGCTTGCGCGGCTCGTCGTCCACGAGTGGGAGGCGGGCGGCGTGCCGGTCGCCGGTCGTCGCGTCGAGGAAGCGGGCGAAGTCGGACATGGCTTCGAGTGTATGCCGCGTCCCGCCCGCGGTCGCGCGACAACTTGGACCGGGCGCGGGCTACTTCTTCGGCTCGATCCGCTTGCCGTCGAACACGACCTCGCACTTCGGCAGCGCCGCGGCGAGCTTCCTGGCGCCCTCTTCGGTCACCTGCGTTTGCCCGAGTTCCAAGTGCGTCAGTCGCGACATCGCCTTTAAGTGTTCGAGGCCCGCGTCCGTGACTTTCGCTCCATAGAGGCGGAGGTCGGACACGTTTTTGCAATTCGTTAGTTCCTTTAATTCGCCATCGCCGATCGGAGTGTTCCAGAAGCTGAGCTGCCACAGCTTCGGTTTGGTGGCGAGCCGGCGAAGGAATGCTGCATCGATCGGAGCATCTGTAACGTTCAACGACCCCAGGTTGAGGTCTGCGAGCACGGCCAGGCCGTGCGGGGTCGCCTTCGTATTGCCCCAGAAGCTCAAACAAACCGACGTGAGGCGGGGCCGTTCGCGAACAAGTCGGGCGAGGAGTTCGTCATCCGCTTCGTTGGTCCAGATGCCGAGGCTGTACAGTAACGGGAAGAGTTTGAGGCGGTCGAGCATCGCCGGCGTCAGTTGGGCGGCGATCGTGAGGTTGCCGAGCGTGTCGGCGAGCGGTAGCCGCGTCAGCCGGTCAACCTGTTGCTCGCTCAGAACCAACGTACCCCAACCATAAATCACGCGAAGCGAGCGGAGGTGGGCGACGGCCCGAAAGAACACGTCGTTCACCTCGTCGTCGGGCACCCGCCTCTCGGCAAGCGACACCCTCTCCACAGCGAACGCTTCGGCCGGCAACTTCTCGCCCGGCTTCACCTCGACCTCTCTTCCCGACGCCAGCTTTAAGCCCAGCCAGAAGTGCGGGTTCAGCATCTCCGCGGCGGCCCGCTCGACTTCGGCGTCCGGCTTCGGCTGAATCAGCCCGCCGGCCCACTCGATCTGGCACCGCGGCAGCGCCTTCGCCAGCGCCTTCACCCCGGCCTCGGTCACCGCCGTCCGCGTCAGCCCGACGTACCGCAGCCGGTGCAGTTCTTCGAGGTGCTTCAGCCCGGCGTCGGTCACCGGCGTCGCGTCGAGGTTCAGGCTCTCCAGCCGCGCGCACGCGGCCAGGTTCTTCACGTCCGCGTCGGCGAACGGGCTGCCCCACACGCTCAGTCGCACCAGGTCGCGCGCCCCGCCGGCCAGTTTCACGTACTCCGCGGCCGCCGGCGCGCCGGCCAGCGTCACGTCGCGGAGCGGCAGCTTGGCCAGCGCCGCCGCCCCGCGGGCGGTCACCTTCCCGGACTTGCCGAGGTTCTCCAGCGACAACCCGGTCAGCCCCGGCAGCTCCGCGAGCCGTTCCAGCAATGGGTCGTCGGCGTCGGTGCCGTTGCACAGCACCGCGGCCAGCCGCGGGAACCGCTTGAGCGCGTCGATCGCCGGGCCGGACAGCTCGAACCCGAGGCCCAGGTGCCACAGCGACTGCGCCACCGGCAGCGCCGCGAGCCGGGCCAGGTGCGCGTCGGTCGGCTTCAGCACCCACGGCAGCGAGCCGATGTCGCCGACCGCCCGCAGGTCGGCCAGGGCCGGCAGGAGGGTGTCGTCGGTGAAGCGGTCGAGCAGTTTGTTAGGCGGCAGGTAGACGCGGACGACGGTGAACGGCCCGTCGGGCAGTTTGCCGCCTTTCAGGACGGTCTGCGACGGCCCGCCCGGCAGCCGGAGTGTGAGTTCGGCGTGCGGGTTCAGCTTCTCGGCCCCGCGGCGGTTGGCGGCGATGTCGCCCTCGTTGGCGGCCGCCCACTTGGCCCCGACGATCTTGCCGTGGTGGTTGTTGCCGGACGTGTCGGTGAGCGCGTCGCCGCCGTCCTGGTCGCACTGGTAGAGGGCGAGCGTGTCGGCGTCCGACGACAGCCGAAGTTGCGGGGCGAAGTCGGCGGCGTAGCGAGCCGACTTCGACACCCGTACGCCGGTCACGGTGCCGGAAAAGTGGCTACTCTGCGCCACGTTTCCCGCGCCCGGGTTGGCGCCGAGCATGAAGCTCAGGGGCGACGCCCGAAACGCGCCGGGCATGTCGGTCGAGGCGGCGAGCTTGCCGTCGAGGTACAACCGATTCTTGCCCCTGCCGTCAAACACCGCTGCGACGTGGATCAGCGTCGGTTTCGGTGAGGACACGGCGTTCGCGTTCTGGTATCGGCCGCCGACGTGGGCGATCGAGGCGTACTCCCACGTGTTCGGTGCCGCACCTCCCGAGAAAAGCAGACCGACGCCCGCGGACTCAATGTCCCCGAATAGGCACTGGTCAAGATTGGTCGAAGGCGGATTGGGTGCGAGCCACATTTCCAGCGTGAGCGGGTGCGACCCGTCGTACTTGAGCGTCGGGAACGTGACGTACGAGGACGCGCCGTCGAACTCCAGCCCGTACCCGAGCGCGCTCCGCGGCTTGATCTCGCCCCCGTCCCACACGATGTGGCACCGCGGCTGTGCCGCCGCCAGCTTTTCAACCCCGGCTTTGGTGACCTTTGTGGCCTTGAGGGCGAGGCTACGAAGGCCGTGCATCGCCGCGAGGTGCTCGACCGCCGTGTCGTCGATGCCGACCGCGCCGCCCAAGTCGAGCGTCGTGATTGCAGAATCGCGGAGCGCCGCCAGCGCCGCCGGCGTGAACATGGTGCTGTGTATGCCTAACCAGTGCAACTTCGGCAGAGCCGCGATGTGTTTTAACCCACTCTCCGACATCTTCGGCAGGTAGTTGATGTTGAGTGATCGCAGATCGGGGGTGTACTTGAAATGAACGAACGCCGCTTCGGTTAACTCGCTGGAATTGAGCGACAGCCCAACCATGCCGCGTGGAGTACCGATTCGGATGAGGTCGCGGAATTGCGCTTCGGTCAGCGGGCCATCGGCGTTGATCGCACCGCCAAACGCCGAACTCCAACCTTCCCGCCCGCCCGGAAAAGTCTTGAGTGCGGCCACGGCCGCCGAGAAATTGAATGGCCCTCGCGAACCGAAGGTGATTTCCCACACCCGCTCACCGGCTTTCAGGTCGTCGGCGGACTTCAGTTCCCGCTGCACGTCGCCGTTCGGCACGGTAATCTTTGCCCCGGCCTTCAGCAGTTCGGCGACGCTCGCCCGCAGCACCTCGTCCAGCGGCTTCGGGGCGATCTTCTGGTCCGCGCCCCACACGATCTCGCACAGCGGCAGCTTGGCGCTCAGTTCCTTCACCCCGGCGTCGGTGACGCGGGTGTCGGCCAGGTTGAGGCGCCGCAGCCCCGGGCACTCCGCCAGGTGCTTCAACCCGGCGTCGGTGATCCGCTCCTTGCCGCTGGTCAGCGCGAGGTTCGACAGCGCCGGGAAGTCCTGGAGCACCGCCAGGTCTGCGTCCGCGATCGACCGACCGGTCAGGCTGAGTTGGGCGATCGGGAGCGCGGCCAGTCGCCTCAGCCCGGCCGCCGTCACCTGCGTCTCGACCAGGTACAACTCGCTCAGTTGGCGGAAGCCGAGCAGCGTCTCGACGCCCGCGTCGGTGATACCGCCGGGGTGCAGATAGGTGAGGTTCGTCAACTTCGACAGCTTGGCGAGGCCGGCGTCGGTCACGTAGGTGTACATCAGCCACAGATGCGTCAGGCTGGCCATGTCGGCGAGGTGGGCCATCCCGGCGTCGGTGACCGGGCACATGTGCAGGCTGATGTTGGTCAGCCTCAGCCCGCGGAGGTGGGCGAGGTCGGGGTCGGTCACCTTCGTCTGCGGCAGGTTGAGGGAGGTGAGCGCGGGCAGCCTGCCGACCGCCGCCAGGGACGCCCCGGCGACCGGCGATTCGGCCAGGCTGAGGTGGTTGATGCCGGCGAAGCACGGCAGCCCGAGCAGTCGGCCGACGATCGGGTCGGTGAACGTGGCGTGTTGCAGGTGCAACCCCCGCCGCACCGGCGGCGCGGCGGCCAGCCGCTCGGCCAGGTCGTTCGGTACCGGGACGCCGATGAACATCAGGTCGGCGACGGTGAACGGCTCGGACGGCAGCTTGCCGCCGGCCGGAACGGGCACCTCCTTCGGGCCGACGAACAGGCACAGCCGGCCGCCGTTGGCCAGCACCCACTCCAGCGCCGCCCGGTTCTCGGCGGTCAGTTCCGGGACGGCCGCCGCGGGCGGGTTCGGGGCCGGCGGTTCGGGCGGCGGATTCGGCTTCGGCGGCTTCGGCGGCGCGGAGGTGCCGCCGGGGACCGGCTTCGGCGCGTCCGGTTCCTTCTCGGCGACCGCCTTTTGCCGCGGGGGCATCGCCACCCACACGCCCGCCGCGACCGCGAGCAGCACGGCCAGCCCGACCGCCGGCCACACCCACCGCGGCACCCCCGCCGGCGTCGGCCGCGCCGGCGGCTCGTCGTACTCGGTCTCGTCGTCTTCCGATTCGGCGGCGGGCGGCGCGTCGGTCAGTTCCGCCCACGGGTCGGCCCCGGCCGGCGCCGCGACGGCCGTCGGCAGCGGCACCGCCCGCGACGTGCTCAGCCCGGCCTCGAACGCTTCGAGTTCGGCCGCCACCGCCGCCGCGCCGGCCGGCCGCTCGGCCGGGGCCTTCGACATCAGCCGCCAGATCAGCTCCGAGAGCGTCACCGGCACGTCCGGGTCCGCCTGATGCGCCGCCGGCGGGTACTGCTCGGCCACCGCGAACAGCACCGCCAGCGTGTTCGGGCCGACGAACGGCTTCTTCCCGGTCGCCATCTCGTACAGCACGATGCCCAGGCTGAACAGGTCGGAGCGGCTGTCAACCGCCTCGCCTTTGGCTTGCTCGGGAGACATGTACGCCGGGGTGCCCAGGATCGCCCCGCGGCCGGTCAGTTGCTCGTCGTCGCCGGCCGCCGCAGTCTCGGCGCGGGCAAGGCCGAAATCCAGAATCCGCACCCGCCGCTTCGGCCCGTCGAGCCAGATGTTGGCCGGCTTGATGTCGCGGTGGATCAGCCCCTTCTCGTGCGACGCGGCCAGGCCCTCGGCGATCTCGCGGCCGATGCGCACGACTTCGGCCACCGGCGGCCGCGGGTTCTGCTTCAGCGCCTGGGCCAGGGTCTGCCCCCTGAGCAGCGGCATGGCGATGAACGGAACGCCTCCCCCCTCCGGCCTCGCCGAGGGAACCTCCTCGCCGACCTGGTGGATGACCGCGACGTGCTCGTGCTCGACGGCCGCCTGCGCCCGGGCCTCGCGCAGGAACCGGGCCTTGGCCCGGGGGTCGGCGGCCACGTCCGGGAGCATCACCTTGAGCGCCACCTGCCGCCGCAGGACGGTGTCTTCGGCCCGGAACACCACGCCCATGCCGCCGCGGCCGAGTTCGGCCAGCACGCGGTACGCGCCGAGCCTCCCCATCTCGTCGGGCGCCTGCGGCGGGGACAGGAAGCGGTGCGGCCCCGGCGCGGGGCCGGGGCGCGGGTTGGTGTCGCCGCCGGTCCCGCTCGCGGTGGGCGGCGGGGCGACGGCGTCGGTGGTCGGGTCCGGCGGGGGTGGGGGCATGCGGCGCGGCTCCGGCACGCGAACGATGACCCCTCCGTTGTACCGCCGCGCCGTGTGCCGCACAAGCGACGTGGTCACGGGTGTGGTTACGCCCCGCCCCTGGCGTGGACTGGTTTGCGTCGGCATCAGGACCACACCCGAACTCGCCGTCATCGCCCGCACGCTGCGGTCCCGGTACTTCCGGAAGTGACGGCCGCCGGCCTTACCGGCGAGCGGACCGCCGGCTGGATGCCTCCGACGCCGGACGAAGGTGCGCGAAGTGTCGGAACAGTCGCCCCGCTTTCGACGCCGCCGCTCGCCGCAAACCCAATCTTGACCAGGATTTCCGACGTACTCGGCGCACAGTGTCGGGCGGTCGGCCCGCTCGGCAGCAAGAACGCCGGGAGGCACTCGAAGCCGGCACGCCGACTGGAGCGCGGTGCGTGCCGAGTCAACAGTTCGTGGCGCGGTATCGTCCCGCCACCTCGGGGTGTGTCGGCGCGGCCGCTCGCGCCGCGGGTCGTGCTTGAACGCCCAGCCGCGGCCCGAAAGCGCGGCCTGACGGGATTGCGGGGTTGCCGGCGCAGACGGCCAACTCGAACGTTGCGACATGGCCGGAGCCGATCGGCCCTCTCACCGAGAAGACATTTCGACGCGACGCGCCTGAGGCACGGCAGGCGGGTGTGACCGGCGGGCGGGGGCGCCGTCTCGTGCTTGGCGTCACAAGCGCGGGCGGGGTACGATCATTCCAACCCGCGGAGGTAACCCGTGACCACGCCCGCGCACGGCCCGCACAAGGGCACGCACACCCACGCCCCCGACCCGGCCGCCCCCGGCGCACAGGCCCCAAACCAGTTCGCGGCGGCGATGGCCGAGGCGGAGGTGGAGGCGTTCCCGCCGCTCCCCGGGCACGAGATCGTCCGAAAGCTGGGCGCGGGCGGGATGGGCGTCGTCTACCTCGCGAAACAGCGCGGGCTCAACCGCGACGTCGTCGTCAAGACGCTGGTCGGCCCGGCGGTGGCCCGGGCCGCGCTCGCCCGGTTCTGGGCCGAGACGGAGGTCATGGCCGAGGTCAAGCACCCGAACGTCGTGCAGGTGGTCAAGCTGGGCGAGAGCGGCGGGCGGCCGTTCATGGCGATGGAGTTCGTTCAGGGCGGGTCGCTCGCGGACCGGCTCCGAAACGCCGGCCCGCTCCTGCCGCGCGGCCGCGGGGTTGATGGAGGGGCGGCCCGCGGGGTGGCGGTGGCGCACGAGCGGGATGTCGTCCACCGCGACCTCAAGCCGGACAACGTGCTCATGGACGGGGCCCCCCGGAGGTGGCGGACTTCGGCATCGCCAAGCGGAAGGCGCACGAGGTGACGCAGACGGGCGCGGTGATCGGCACCCCGGCGTACATGCGCCCCGAGCAGGCGGCGTCGAAGTCGCGGCACGTCGGCCCGGCGGCGGACGTGGTCGCTCGAGGTGATGCTGTACGAGTGCCTGACCAGCCAGCGGCCTTTCGTCGGCGACACGGTGGCGGAGCTGTTGGCCCGGATTCAGGCCGAGGAGCCGTCGCTGCACACGCGAACGGCCGGCGTCCCCCGCGACCTGGCGACGGTCGTCGCGAAGTGCCTGGCGAAGGAGTCGGAGGGGCGGTACCCGACGGCGAAGGAGTTGGCCGACGACCTGGGCCGGTTCGTCCGCGGCGAGCCGATCGCGGCGGGGCCGGTGGAGCGGGCCGCGCGGTAGGCGCGGCACGAAGCCCCACCTGCGCGGCTGGGAGTGGCGGTACGTCGACCGCGTCTGCGACGGCTCGCAACTCGCCTTCCGGGGGCACGGCGCGGCGCCCGTAACGTCGGCCCTGGGCGCCACCCCGGCGAGAGTCAGCCGGCTCCGACGCGCCCTGCACGACAGCTGGTTGGCGTTCCGCGGCGAAGGCTGAGCCACAAGCATCGCCCGCACCGCAAACACGGCGCACCCACTTCGACCGCCCGGGCAACGCCGCCCGGGACCGCACCCACCCATCACACCATCGGAGAACGACCCATGACCGCAGCAACGATCAACGGTAAACCGACGCGCAAGCAGTTGATCGACAAGCTCGACCGGCTCGACGGCATTATCGACGCGCGCTGGCCGACGGGCGCCATCAGGCGGTGGCCGACGCCGCCCGCGAGGGCACCCGGCTGGCGGTGAAAGATGCGATCGTCGAGCTGATGACCAACCCCGACCTGCGGGCGCTGCTGGTCGCGCAAGTGCCCGCCCCGCCCGCGCCAAGCACCCCGCCGCCGGCGAAGGGGCCGGGGCTGTGGGCGCATCGAGATGAAGGTGGCCGCGGCGCGCGCCGCGGTCGGCCGCCGGGTCACCGGCGCTGCGACCCGGTTGCGGGAGGCGGTGGTGCGACGGTGCGCGGTGGCCGGCGGTGGCGCTCGGCCGGGCGACCGGCGAGCCGCTGCCCCTGCGCCCGCTGCTGGCCGCCGGATTGGGCACCGGGCTGGTCGGCGCGGCCAGCTGGCCCCGCAGGCGGTCGCCGCGGTTGTGGGCGGGGCCGGGTGCGCCGCCATCGCCGTCCAGACCGGCCGCTGGCTCGCCCGCGCCGCCGTCTCGGTCTGGTGAACTGATTGTTGCGGCGGTTGCGAAACGCATGGAGTCGGCCGGTCACGGCGACCGCTTTCGGGCGGTCGCTTCAGCCCGAGCGCCCCGACGCGCGTCCGAACCGTCCGCCGGCATGTTTCGATGGGCGCATCAATTCCGACCTCAGTAGCGAGGTCCTGGTGGGATCGGCGGGGGGGGTATTCACCACCGTTATCCTCGTTGCGGAATCAGGTCTTGCGGCCGCCGTCCGGGAAGCGCTGGGCCGGCCCCTGCAACCGACCGCTTCCGTCCGCGACGCCTGTCGGCGGCTTGTCGGCGGGCGCGAGCGACCAGCGGGTCGAGGTGCCATCGGACGACATTCGAACAGCGTCCTTGTGGACCGGTTTGGCTGGACCCACGTCAGTTCTTGGCCGGGCGGGGTGGCGGGGCGACCGGTACGGCCGTCAGCGCCACGGCCTCGCGGCGGAGCAGGTCGGCGATCACCCAGTCGGCCCACTTCGGGTCGCGCCGAGCCTCGTCGGGGGGCGGGGTAAGCGCGACCGCCTGCGCCAGCGTCGCCCGCGCCTCGGCGGTCTTCCCCTGCCGGAACTGCGCCATCGCCAGGGCGAGCCGGGCCGTCACCTGCACCCGCGGCGGGGCGGCCGGCGTCAGCGCCTTCTCGCACCACCCGGCGGCCGCCGCGAACCGGTCGTCGCGGTACTCGGCCAGGGCCATCGTCAGCCGCGCGAACGGTGCGAACCCGGGGTCGGCGGTGTCGCGATTGGCCTCGGCCAGCTTCCGCACCTCGGCCGACACCGGCCCGGGCAGCAGCAGGCTCAGCTCGGCGACCCGCTCGACGGTCGTCGGGTCGGGCGAATTCCGGAACTGCTTGCGCGCGTCGGCCGCCAGCCGCGCGTGGGCGTCGCGGTCGCCCAGGTGCGCGCGGACCGCCCCGGCCGCCAGCCACGCCTCCGAGTCGGTCGGCCACACGCCGCACACCCGCTCCAGCGCCGCCGCGGCCGCCGCCCAGTCGCCCCGGGCGGCCGCGACGTCGGCCACCGCCTTGAGGGCGAGCGCGTCGGGCTGCCCGAGTGCCAGTTTGGGGGCGAGTTCCAGCGCGCGGGCCAGGTCGGCGGCCGCCGCCTCGGTCCGCCCCATGACGGCCGCCCCCCGGGCGCGGCGGCGGAGGACGTCGGCGTTGTTCGGCTCGCGGGCCAGCCAGGCCGTCACCGCGTCGAGGTACAGTTCCACGAACAGCGGGTCGGGGTAGCGGGACTGGTCGGCGACCGCGTCGAAGCTCCGCGCGACCGCGGCCGGCTCACCCAGCCGGTCGAAAACCAGCGCCAGTAGCATGTACGCATCGACCCGGTACGGGCCGGCGGCCGCCCGGCGGAGCGGCGCGACGGCCTCCCGCCACTCGCCGCGGACGACCCGCGCGACGCCCAACTGAAGCCACTCGTCGCCCTTCTCGCCCAGCGCGATCAGGTTCTCGTCGCGGGCCACGTCCGCGCGGTCGGTGACCGCCAGCCGGAAGCACCCGAGGGCGACCGTCTTGTAGACGGGGTCGCGGAAGTCGAGCCGGAACAGGAGCCGGCCGCCCGCGGCCCGCGCCGACAGGTCGGCCGTCAGGGCGTGGTTCCGCCCGACCTGCCCCCACACGTCCCAGCGGGTCGCGTGGGTGCCGTCGATCGCCCCGTGTGGGCCGTCGCGGAGCGTGGTTTGCTCGTTCTCCGGTCGCCGGTAGGTGGCCGATGCGCGGGACAGGCCGACCGGCCGTTCCCCGCCGTCGGGCCGCCGCTCGCGGACCGAGAACTCGGTGAGATTGAAGTTCCCCGCGTGCGGACCGGCCCCGGGACCGTCGCCGGGCAGGCTCGGGTCGGTGAGGACGTCCAGCCGCAGGGCTGCGACCGCGACCGGGGCGTCGGCCTCGACCGTGTACGAGTCCTGCTCGGGCAGCGTGCCGCTCGCCAGCACCGACCCGTCCGGCCGGACGGTGAGCGTCGCCCCGCCCTCGGACTTCGCGGCGACCGGCCGCAGGGGGTGCCACACGACCGGGGGGCGGGCCTCCAGCAGCGCGGCGGCGAGCAGCCCGGCGAGGTCGGCGCGGTCGGGGTTGGCAGCGAGTGCCGTCTCGCACGCGGCCCGCACGGCGGCGGTGTCCAGTTGTGAGACCGCGGCCCCCGCACGCCGGGCGCGGGCGACCTTGCGGAACAGGTCGGCGGCGGCCGAGGCCGCCCCGTGGTCGGCCGGGGTCTTTGCCAGCCACTCGCTCACGACGCGGGCGGCGTCGGCCCACCGGCCGCCATCAACGAGCCGCGCGGCGACGACGTCCGGGCTGGCGGGCGCGGTGTCGCCGGGCAGCCGCTCCGGGTGCCCCGCGCGGAATGCATACCACCGCTTGAGCCACTCGGGGCCGCCCAGGTTCGCCGGCCCGCTGCCGCGGAACTCCTGCTGCGCCATCAGCTCGCCCCAGTCGAGCAGGTCGCGGTCGGACCAGGGGTACGCGGGCGTCAGCGCGGCCAGGCTGACGACGGCGACGTGCGGGCTCCCGCCGACCGCGGCGAGCCGCCCGTCCGGGCTGACCTCCGCGGTGCGTTCGCCGGTATACCCGAAGCCCCTGCTCAGCCCGAGCGGCCGCGACGGGAGCAGCCGCGTCCCGGCCTTCCAGTCCCACACGTCACAGACGCCGGAGATGTTGGCCGTCACCAGCGCGCGGCCGTCGGGGGTGAACGCCGCCGCCCCGCCGTCGGCCGATATCTCGCTGACCTGCGTACCGGTTCGGATGTCCCAGACGCGGAAGACGCCGTCCTTTCCCCCGGTGGCGACGTGCCCGCCGTCCGGGTGGAAGAAGACGCCCGTGTCGATCCAGCTCGGGTGCCGCATGTCCGGCCCGACTTGCGCGCCGGTCGTGCAGTCCCAGACGCGCAACACGCCCTGCTGGCTCGCGCCGCTCCCGCCGGTGGCGATCAACCGCCCGTCTCGCGACAGAGCGAACGCCCACCGCTCGTCGCTGCGCAACGGCGGGAAGCGGAGCTTCCCGTCGGCCGCTTCCCGCACGTCGACGCCCGCGTCGTCGCGCAGCACCAGCGTCCGCCCGTCGGGCGAGAACTGCGGGTGCGCGTTATTGCCGCGGACGCCGGTCGCGACTTCGGCCGCACGCCCGCCGGTGGCCGGGTCGAACAGCACCAGCGCCCCGGTGGCGCACAGCACCGCCCCGCGCCGGCCGGTCGGATCGACGGCCACGGTCGGCCGCCAGGCGTCGGGCGCGGGCGCGGCGGGAAGTGGCACCGGCGGGTGCCGCGGGGTGCCGGTGTGCGGGTCGCGGAACTCGACTTGGCCCTTGCCGTCCGGCAGCGTCACGGCCAGAACGGCGCACCCGCCGTCCGGGGTCAGCGCGGCGCTGGTCATCGCGCCGGCGGCCGGCCGCAGCGGCGGCCCGGCGTCCCGGCCGGTCGCGGCGTCGTACAGCCGGGCCGAGTCGGCCTTAATCGTGACGAGCAGCCGCCGCGAGTCCGCGCTGAACGACGGCCGCCCCCGGGTCCTGGCACCCGTCGGGGCGGTGAACTCGGCCGGGTCCGGGCGGGGCATCGCCCACACCCGCACCTGCCCCTCGTAGCCGGTGGTGGCCAGCAGCCGGCCGTCGGCGGAGAACGCCATCGACCGCCACCCCGTCGATTCGACCGCCGGTGCCGGTAACCTCCCGCCGGTCGGCAGGCGGTGGTAGTGGAAGCCCGGGTTGCCGCCGCCGACGGCCACGCTCCGCCCGTCCGGGTGGAACGCCGCGCACAGCCCGTCGGAGGTGATCGAGGTGACCGTTTCGCCCGTGTCCGGGCGAACGACTTGCGATCGGGCCGACACACCGGACACCAACGCCAGCTTGCCGTCCGGGGCCGGCCACACCGCGCTGGCCGTGAACGACAGGCGGAGCGGACGCGCCGGCTCGGACCCGTCGAGCGCGTGGAGGGTCAGTTCGCTCGTGGTCGGGGCGGTGACCAGCCGGTTGCCGGCGAGCAGCGGGCCGGTGCAGGACCACCCGGGGCGGGCGAACACGTGCGTTCCGCTCAGCTCCGGGTTCTTGAAGCCGCCCAGCTTGAACACGCGGAACGTGCCGGCGTTGTCGGCCGTCACCAGCCGCGTCCCGTCGGCGGCGAACTCGGCCGTCATCACCTCGCCGGCGTGAAGCCACGGCCCGCCCACAACGCGCCGCGCGGCCCGGTCCCACACGCTCACGCTCCTGACGCTCGCGACCGCGACGAGGTTGCCGTCGGGGCTGAATCGCGTCAGGGTGACCGTCCCGCTCACACCGACCGCCTCCGGGGCCAGCATCTCGGGGAACGTGTACAGTGCCACGCCGGTGGTGGTGCCGACCGCCAGTCGGGTGCCGTCCGGGGTCCAGCCGACCGAGCGGACGGCGTCCCCGCCCGGCAGCGGAACGGTGCGGCCCGCCTCGACGTCGCACAGGAACGGCCGGGCGATTCGGCTCGGCAGCCCCTCGGCGATCAGGTGCCGGCCGCCGGGGTGGAAGTGCAGCCGGTGGGTGACGCTGCCGGGCGGCTGGAACGCGGCCACCGGCCGGGACAGGTCGCCCGCCCACGCCTGCGCCCGGACGCGGTTGGCCCACGCCCGGTGCGGGTCGTCCGCCCCGAGCTCGGCGGCCTTCGCGAACCACAGCGGGGCCTCCCGGTGCCGCCCGGTCGGCCCGGCCTGAAGCCCCTGCAGGGTGTACATGTCGGACAGCGTCAGGTTCAGGTCCCGCTGGCTCCGCCGCGACCTCTCCAGCGCGTCCTCGGCCGTCCGGCGGGCGGCCGCGCTGTCGTCGGCCAGCTTCCGGTTGTGCTCGGCCAGCGCCGCCCGCTCGTCGGCCGTCCGCCGCTGCACGTACTCCTGGTGGCTGAAGTGGGCCGCCAGCACCACCGACGCGACCGTCGCGGCCACCAGCCCGACCGCCACCACCGCCAACAGCGCCGCCTCCAGCTTGTGCCGCCGCGCCCACCGCCATGCCGCTTCGGCCGCCGTCTGCCGCCGCGCCTTGATCGGCTCGTCGTCGAGGAACCGCTGCAGGTCGGCGGCCAGGTCGGCGGCCTTCTGGTAGCGGCGGGCCGGGTCGCGGTCGATGGCCTTGTGGACGATCGTTTCCAGGTCGCGGGGCACCTCCCGCCGCACCTTCCGCAGCCGCGCCGGCTCGGACTGCGTCACCAGCTTGATCAGTTTGTTCCGGTCGGCCTCGTCGAACGCCGGGCGGAGGGTCAGCATCTCGTAGAGGGTCAGCCCGAGGGCGTAGACGTCGCTGCGGGCGTCGGCCTTGCCGTCGAACGCCTCCGGCGGCATGTACCGGAGGGTGCCGAGGATGTCGCCGGTGTGGGTCAGGTTGTCGCCGCCGTCGGCCTTGGCCAGCCCGAAGTCGGTCACCCACACCGTCCCGGCGGCGTCGAGCAGCAGGTTGGACGGCTTGACGTCGCGGTGGACGACGCCCTGGCGGTGGGCGTAGTCGAGGGCGTCGGCCGCCTGCATCCCGATGCGGGCGACGCCCTGCCAGTAGGTCAGTTTGCGGAGCTTGCGGCCGATCCCGCTGGCGGTGTGCCCCGGGAGGGTGACGGACGACGTCACGCCGGACATCACGACGGACGTGTCGGTGGCCGGGGCGTCGGCGGGTGCCGATTCTGGGCCGGGGGCGTGCGTGCCGGTCGCCGGCGGGGGTTCGGGCGGCTCGACCCCGCCGGCGGCGGCGAGGGTGCCGGTCGCGGCGTACAGATCGACGCCCGGCTCCGCCTCCTCGGGGTGGTCGAACGCACCGGTCACCAGCGACCGGGCGGCGGCGGCGGCCCCGCGCTCGCGACTCGGCGGGGCGGACGGGGACGGGTTGGCGCCCTGCCGCGCCACCTCGGCGACGACCGCGTCCAGCCCGGCCCCGGCGATGAACTGCATGGCGTAGTACGGGGTGCCGTCGGCCTCCCCGAACCCGAACACCGGGACGATGTTGGTGTGGTGCAACTTGGCGGCGCTGCGGGCCTCCCGCTCGAACCGGCGCCGGTGGTTGGCGTCCCGCAGCATCCGCTGGGTGAGCAGCTTGAGCGCGACGCGGCGGCCGAGGTTGACGTCCTCGGCCTCGTACACGACGCCCATGCCGCCGCGGCCGACCTCGCGGACGATGCGGAAGTCGCCGAGCCGGTCGGCGGGCGGGGCGGGCGAGGCAGGCGCGGGCGAGTCGCTACCATGCACGGGCGATCCTCCGACCGGGTGGGGCACGCTCTACCCAAGTCAGTGCGGACCGGCGGCGATCGTCTCGCGCGGGGCGGAATCTTTCCCCGGCGTCACCGCCGCGGGGCGTCCCAGACGCGTATCGTCTGGTCGAAGCCGCCGGTCGCCAGGCGGGTGCCGTCGGCCGAGATCGACACGTCGCACAGCGCGTCGGTGTGGTCCGTCAGGGCCAGGAGTTCCTCGCCGGTGGCCGCGTCCCACAGCCGGGCCGTGCGGTCGGTGCCGGCCGTCAGCAGCCGCGACCCGTCCCGCGTGTACGTCACCCGGGCAATGGCTCCGGCGTGCCCGCGGAGCATCTTCGGGAGCGGCCGGCCCGTGGCCGCGTCCCAGAACCGGACCGTGGCGTCCGGGAAGACCACCCCGGCGAGCTCCTTTCCGTCCGGGCTGAACGCCAGCGCCTTGATGGCCCTCCCCGGCACCGTCAGCCGGTACAGTTCCTTCTCTTTCGCACCGCTCACGTCCCATACGAGCGCGTAGTCCCGCTCGGTGTCCTGGGTCCACACGGCTCCGGCCGCCCGCGTGCCATCCGGGCTGAGGGCGACGTGGTTGAACGCGTACCCGGTGTTCACGGTCCATGTCGGGCCGCCCCCGTCGATGGGCAGCCGCCACACCAGCCGTGGCTTGCCCGTGGCGGCGTCGTGCAACGACATCTGGCCGCCGTTCCAGGTGCCGACCAGCAGCCGGGTGCCGTCGGCGCTGAACGCCACATCTTCGACGCCCTGCCATCGCTCGCCCGGGGGCAGGCATGCGACGGACCAGCGCGGGCTCTCGGCCCACGTCTTCGCGTCCCACAGGCTGACCGCGCCGTCGTTGCCGGCGGTCGCCAGGAACCGGCCGTCCGGGCTGAACTGGGCGCGGCGCATCCCGACCCCGCGGTGCGCGCGGATGGCGTGGAGCGGTTGGCCGGTGCCGGCGTCGTACACGCGGAGCGCGCCGTCGGGCCGCTCGGTGCCCCCGGCCACGGTCGCCCCGTCCGGGCTGAGGGCGACCGTCTGGAACCGACCGGTGGCCCCTCGCAACACGCGGCTCCCGGTGTCGGTGTTCAGGTTCCACAACCGGACGGTTCCGTCTTCGGCCGTGGTCGCCACGCGGGCACCGTCCGGCCCGACCGCGAGAGTGTGCAGCCGCCCCGTATGCCCCTTGAGACTACCGGTCTCGCGCCCGGTGGCCGGGTCGAACAGCCGCACCGGTCCCTCGGACGTCGTACACATCAAGGTGCGGCCGTCTGGCGTGTACGCGAGTTGCAGGCTGTTGGGAGTAATGCCGAACTGGAATCGGGGCGGGTCGGCGGTCCGATCCCAGAGCTTGACCTCGCCGCCCCACCGAGCCGTCGCCAGTTGCTTGCCGTCCGGGCGGAACGCGACCGCGCTGATCGCATTCTCGCCCAACCCGCCCCCCCGAACGACCGCCGGCCCGCCCTTGCCCCGCGGCCACAGCCGCACGGTGCTGTCTATCGACCCCGAGGCCAACCACTCGCCGTCGGGCGACACGGCCAGCGTGATGACCGGAGCCGTGTGGCCCTTCAGTTGTCCCGTTTCGGCCCACCCCTTGTTGCCATCGAACACGCGAACAATCTTGTCGTCGCACGCCAGGAACACTTCGTTGGTTTGGACCCGGTGGGCCAAGGCGTATGCTCGCGTCTTGAGCGGGATCCGTTTCTCCAGCACGCCGTCGGCCGCGTTCCGGACTTGGAGTTCGGCCCCTTCCGGGTTCTTGGCGGTGAGGTGGGGGCTGAACAGTGCGAAGAGTCGCTTGTCGCCGTCCGCGAAGGCGACCGCCATGCCGAACTTGCCGGCCGGGCCCGGCAGGTTGCGAACCAGTTCCCCGTCCGTCGCGCGGACGATCCGCAACGAGTCGCCGGCGGTGAATGCGACCCACTCGCCGGATGCGCTGAAGGTGACGGCGCCCGGGTCCGGGGCGCGGATCACCGCGGCCTCGGTGTTGGCGACGCGATTCAGGTAGTACCACTCCGGGCCGCGGCGGTCGGCCTGGCCCTTGTCCAGGCGGTACCGGTCGAGCAGGTCGCGACCGGCGGCAACCGCACCCAGGTCGAGCAGCACCTTGGCCCGGTTCATGTCGGCGATGTACACGCGGGCCGCCAGAAGTTCTTTCTGTGCTTCGAGTTGAGTGTTGAGCGCCCGGACCGCGTCGCGCTCGTCGCGGAGCGCCCCGGCGGCCTTCCGGGCCGCGTCGGCGCTGTCCCGGGCGTCGCCGGCGTTCTTCTGGGCGGCTTTCTCGTTCTGCTCGGCCCGGCTCTTCTGGAAGGTGGCGTCGGCCTCGCGCTCCCTCGCCACCGCACGGCCCCACAGCGCGCCGGCCAGCCCGACCACCAACCCGAGCAGGGCCGCCAGCGCCATCCCGGACAGCACCGGGTTCCGCTTGCACGCCCGCCACCCGTGCTCCAGCGCGCTCACCGGGCGGGCGGTGATCGGCCGGTCGTCCAGAAACCGCCGGAGGTCGTCGGCCAGGGCCGCGGCCGTCTGGTACCGGCGGCCCGGGTCGCGGTGCGTCGCCTTGTGGACGATGGTCGCCAGGTCGCGCGGCACGTGCGGGGCCACCTTGCGGAGCGGGGGCGGGGCGCCCTCGCTCACCAGCTTCAGCAGCTTCCGCCGGTCCGGCTCGTCGAACGCCGGCCGCAGCGCGAGGAGTTCGTACAGGGTCAGTCCGAGGGCGTACACGTCGCTGCGGGCGTCGAACCGGCCATCGAACGCCTCCGGCGGCATGTACCGCAGGGTGCCGAGCAGGTCGCCGGCCCGGGTCAGCTCGGGCAGCCCCTCGGCCTTCGCCAGCCCGAAGTCGGTCACCCACGTGGTGCCGAACGCGTCGAGCAGCAGGTTGGACGGCTTGACGTCGCGGTGCAGCACCCCCTGGGCGTGCGCGTGGTCGAGCGCCTGAGCCACCTGGAGGCCGATGCGGGCGATACCGTGCATCAGCGTGTACCGGCCGGGGCGCGTGCCGGGCTTCACCCCGGACACGCCCGACAGCGCTCGCGAGCGGACGGCGGTGTCGGCCCGGACCGCGGTTTCGGCACCGGGTTGCGGCACCGGCACCGGGGGCGGGGGCGGTTCGCACCCGGGGGCGAAGGTGCCGGTCGCGTCGTGCCCGTCGTCGGCCCGGTCGAAGTCGCCGGTGACCAGGGAGCGGGCCAGGTTCGCGGCCCGGGTGAAGGTGGCGTCCCCGTACGCCGCCCGCGCCCCGGCCGTCTGCCCCTTCAGCTCCTCGATGACCGCGTCCAGCCCCTGCCCGCGGATGAACTGCATGGTGTAGTACGGGGTGCCGTCGGCCTCGCCGAACCCGAACACCGGGACGATGTTGGTGTGGTGCAACTTGGCCGCCGTCTTGGCCTCGCGCAGGAACCGCTCCCGCTCCCGCCCGGTGGCGGTCAGTTGCGGCGGCAGCAGCTTGAGCGCGACGAACCGCCCCAGACTGACCTGCTCGGCCTCGTACACGACCCCCATGCCGCCGCGCCCGACCTCGCGGACGATGCGGAAGTCGCCGACGACGCGGAAGTCGCCGACGACCCGGGCCGGCGGGCGGGCGGCCGGCGGCTCGGCGTCCGGGACGGCGATGTTCTCGAGCATCGCCACCGCCGGGAACACCTGGCGGATCTCGTCGGCCAGCTCCGGGTGCCGGTCGGCGTACTCGCGGACCAGCGGCCGCTCGCCGCGGCGGTGTCGGTCGAGGAACTCGTCGGCCAAAGCCGCGACCCGCTCGGACGGTGACGAATCGGCCATCGGGCGAAACCTCCGTTGGGCACCGGCGGGCGGGAGCGGTGGGCAGCAATGAGTGGGCAGTGGGTAGACGACAAGACCGCGCGGCCCGCTGCCGGCGCCCCGGCCTTTATCTTCCGCGCTCGATCCTGCCCACGGCCTGCGGCCCACTCACCGCGGCTCACTGCCCGACCACCACCCGCCGAACCCGGGGTACCGCTCCAGCAGTTCGCGGAGCCGCTTGACCGCCTTCACGTACCGGTGCCCGGCCCCGGCCTTCGACAGCCCGAGCACCTCGGCCATCTCGGCGGTGCTCAACTGCTCGAAGTGCTTCAGCGCCAGCACCTCGCGGTCGGTCGGGTCGAGTTCGGCCAGTGCGGACTGAACGAGCAACCGCAGTTCGGCCTTCTGCACCGCCTGCGACGGCGAGGTCAGCGCGCCCATCAGTTGGGCGGCCAGCGACGCCGAGTCGGCCTCGGGCAGCCCGCCGCGGTGCAGGGTGATCTCGCGGCCGGCGTCGCGAGCCTGGGTGCCCAGGTGCCGGCGGTGGACCTCGGCCAGTTTCAGCCCGGTCAGGTGGCGCACCCACAGGAACGGCGGCAGCTTCGGGTCGGCCGCGTAGTCGGGCAGCTTGCGGTGGACCTCCAGGTACGCCTCCTGGAGGATGTCGCCCTCGTCCAACCGCCCCTGGAGCCGGCGGTTCAGGCGGAGGTGCAGCATCCGCCGGAGCCGGGGCTCGAACCGGCCGACCACCTCCGCCCAGGCCCCCTCGTCGCCCTCGGCCGCCCGCCGGACCAGCGCGCGCTCGGCATCTTCGTCGCCCATAAAGTGCCTCCGCGTGTGTAAGTGCGGAGCCCGACCGTTCGTCTCACGGATTGGCGGAAACACGGCCGCAGAGGGAGGCCCCGGCCGATGCGCTCTGGCCGGGCCGGCGGTACTCTCGGACGGGCCGTCGGCGCGGGCGCGGGTTAGCCGGTGTTCGGAACAGTCGATGCGGCCGGCCTTAATTAAAGGTGCCGACCGTCCACAAAACAACGGCTGAATGACAGCTTTGTGCCTAACCCCGCGCCAGCCGGTCCGAGGTGGGAGCGGGTACGTCACGCCGGACGGGAGACGCGAAGTACCTCGAGGCGAAGGGCACGACAAAAGAGTTCGACCTGAGCGTGCCGTTCGCGGCCGACCACGCCTCCCCACGCTCCGGCCGGGCGTGGGCTACCCGCGCCTTCGCCCACCGCTCGCCCGCGGCCGCCTCCGGGTATCTTCGCCGGCACCGCGTCGGGGTCGGCGAGCGGCACCAGTTCCATTCGCGCCCGCGGTCGGCCGGCGGCCATGCCTCGTCCGGTTTCCGCCGGCCCGTCCGCCTCGGAGCGACTCAAGCGAGTTGCACGCGCCGGGCAAAAGCTTTTCGCGTCGAACCCGCCGGCGGCAAGAGTGGGTCTGGTCGGAATCGAACCGACTTCCAAGGTGTTATGAGCACCCTGCTCGACCATTGAGCTTCAGACCCGCTTTCATTCGCCGTGATTGTACGACCCGACGAGCGGACAGTCCGCGGCCCGTGCCGGTTCGCGCCCGGCGGCGGGTCACTCGACGCGGCAGAACACCGCCTTCAGGTAGCGGCCCTCCTGCACGTGCAGCAGGAACGGGTGGTCCGGGGCCGCGCCGCTGATCTTGAACACCTGAATGTTCCGCCCGGCCTGCCACGCGGCCCGGCGGATCGACTCCAGGAAGTCCGCCTCGCTCACCAGCCCCGTACACGAGCACGTCAACAGCACCCCGCCCGGCTTGACGACCTGAAGGGCCAGCCGGTTCATGTCGCAGTACTTGCGCAAGGCCCCTTCCACGTCCTCGCGGTCGCGGGTGAGCTTCGCCGGGTCGAGCACCACCGTGTCGAACCGCTCCCCGTTCGGGATGATGTCGCGGAGCCACGCGAACAGGTCCGCTTGCACGTAGCGAATCTGCGCGGCATTCAACTTGGCGTTCTGCTTCGCCATGTCGATCGCCTGCTCGTCCAAATCCAGCCCTACAACTTCCGATGCGCCGCCCCGCGCCTTCGCGTACACCCCGAACCCGCCGGTGTTGCAGCAGATGTCGAGGACGCGCTTGCCGCCGCAGAACTCGCTCAGGGTCTTGCGGTTGTCCCGCTGATCCACGAAGAACCCGGTCTTGTGCTTGCTGCCGGGGGCGACGCGGAACCGCAGCCCGTGCTCGGTGATGACGTCCGGCGGCGGCGGCTCCGGCGGGCGGCAGTCGAACGACTCCTGCTTGCCGACGTGCTCCTCCGCGAAGTAGTAGAACCGGGCGTTCGGGTAGTGCCCGCGGAGCGCGTCCATGATGACCGCCCGCTGCTTGTACATCCCGGCCGCGAAGAACTCCAGTACCAGCGTGTCGCCGAACCGGTCGATCACCAGCCCGCTCAGCCCGTCCGCCTCCGAATGCACCAGCCTGTAGGCATTTGTGACGTCATCGAGCTTCAGCGTGTCGCGCCGGAAGGACACCGCGGCCGCGATCTTGCTCGCGAAGAACGCGGCATCGACCGCCTCCTCCGCGCGCGTGGTCAGCACGCGCAGCGAGATGCGGGAGTGCCCGTTGTAGAACCCGCGGGCGACCCAGGTGCCGTTCTTGTCGTGGACGTCCACGACCGACCCGGGCGGGATGCGGGCCGCCGGCCGCTCGACCATCTTCTGGAAGATCCACGGGTGCGACGAGCGGCGCTCGATCTTCAGCGTGACGCGCGGCAGCGGCGCGGCTTCGGGTGCGGGGTTCATACCGAAATGATACGCCCCGAAGACCGGAAGAGGATTGGCCGCAAAAAAGCACAAAAGGCGCAAAAAGAGGCAGAAGACCCGAGCGGAGAGTTTGAACTGAACTCACTCTTCGGCTTTGGTCTTCTTTTTGCGCCTTTTGTGCTTTTTTGCGGCCAATCCTCTTCTTACGCCCCCAGGTACTGCCGCAGGGCGGTGTGCAGCTTGTCGCACCGCGACTCCCAACTGCCGGCGTCGCGGGGCATGTAGTCCTTGAGCGGGCGGAACGCGGCCACCACGCACAGCCGCGGCTGGCTCGGGTCGGGCTTCTCCAGTTGCAACTCCAGCTCGATCGGCTCGTGCCCGCGCGGGACGGCCGGGCGGCGGGCCGCGAACCACCCGAAGATGCCGCTCCCCTCCTTCGACTCGCGATACCCGGCCGGGACGCCCAGCCGCATCCGGATCACCCCCGGCTCGCTCGCCAGCACCTGCCCGCCGAAGTCCTCCACGAACCCGCGGAGCTTGGCCGCCGCCAGCCGCTCCGGCATGTACGCCTCGAACTCGTGCCGCACGTGGAACGGCTCGGCCGGCGCGGCCGCCGGGGTCGGCGCCTGCGCCGGCTCGTCGTACAGTTCGGCGACCCGCGACGGCGGCGGCTCCCAGTCCGGCGGCGCGGTCACCGCCCACAGGTCGGCCCCGAACGCCCGGCCGAAGTTCTCGGCCAACTCCCGCATCGACTGCTGCCGCTCGTTCGGGTACTTCGCCAGCGCCAGTTGCACCGCCCCCTCGATCGCCGCCGACAGGTGGCCGCTCCCGATCTTGCGGAACGGCGGCGGCGACTCCTTGATGTGCGCCGCCAGCAGCCGGTCCATCTGGCCGTGGGCGAACGGCAGCCGGCCGGTCAGCAGCTCGTACAGGATGACGCCGACCGAGTACAGGTCGCTGCGGCCGTCCACCCGGTCGCCGCGGATCATCTCCGGGCTGACGTACCCGGGGGTGCCGATGGCGTAGATCGGCCCGCACCCGGTCAGCTCGGCCAGTTGGATGTGCGGCTTGGCCGCGAACCCGGCGAACCCGAAGTCCATCACCTTGAGCGACTCGTTCGCCGCCCCCGGGTTGACGACCATCATGTTCGCCGGCTTGAGGTCGCGGTGAACGATGCCGGCGTCGTGCGCCGCCTGCAGCGCGTGGCACATGTACCCGAGCAGGACGGCGACCCGCTCCGGGTCCAGCTTCTTCTGCACGGCGAGCACGTCCTCGAGCGTCACCCCGGGCACGTACTCCATCACCAGGCACGGGCCGATCGGGTCGTCCAGCGACGCCTCCATCAGCCCGACCGCGTACGGGTGGCTGAAGTTCGCCATCGACCGCACTTCCGCCTCGAACAGTTGGCGGAACTTCGGGTGGGTGACGACGTGGTCGTGGACCCGCTTGACCACGACGCGGTACTGCGGGTACTTGACCGGCTCGGCCAGGAACACCTCCGCGTTGCTGCCGCTGCCCAGCGACCGCAGCAGCCGATACTTGCCGAGTGCCAGCTTGCCGACCATCCGCGCATCCCCCGCCACACGCACGAAGTACGCAAACGTAGGATGCGAACCGCGCCGGGGCAAACAGCCTTTGGGGCGGGTGAAGGCTCGAAGAGTATTCACCGCAGAGGGCACGAGGGGGCACGAGAGGGCACGAGAGAAAGTCAGGAGAGAAGAATTGTTTTAAAAACCTGCCTCCTGTCTTTCTCTCGTGCCCTCTCGTGCCCTCTGCGGTGAATACTCTTCTGGCGCCTGACCTTCAATTCGTGCTGAACGGCGGGGGGAACGGGCGGTCGGCCCGCGCCTCCGCCGCCCGCAGCACCTCGACGATCGCCGCGGCCCGCCACTCCACCCGCGGCTCGCCCAGCAGCGCCTGCTTGGTCGAAGGGGGCAGCGGCAGCGCGTAGGAGAGCACGTCGCACAACTGGCCGAGCGGCATGTCGCCGTCGAACAGTTCCTGAAGCTGTGGCCGGGCCGGCGAGCCGGCGGCGAAGTGCGGCAGCACCGCCGCGGACAGGTCCCGCCGCAGCCGCGACAGCGTCGCCAGGTCGGCCGGGCTGATGTCCGGCAGCAACTCGACCCGCGCCGAGCGGTACAGCCGGGCCGTCGGCACCTCCTCGACGATGCGGGCGCGGGCCGCCCCGCGGAGCCGCAGGTTGTACCGACCGTCGGCCAGCCGCTCGTGCCAGACGATCTCCCCGACGCACGCCACGTCCTCGACCGCCGGCCGCTCGTACCCGCCCTCGTCCTCGTCCTTCAGCATGACCAGTGCGATGAGGGAATCGCCGGCGAGCGCGTCGGCGGTCATCTGCCGGTACCGCGGCTCGAAGATGTGCAGGTCCTGCACCACGTGCGGGAACAGCACGAGGTTGGGCAGCGGGAACAGCCGGGCCACGCCGCCGAAGTCGCTCAGCACGCTCATGACGTCCTCGGGCGGTGGCCCGGCGGCCCGTGAAGGGTGATCGTCGGCGCCGGGCCGCCGGCCAGGTGCGCCGCCAGCGCGGCCCAGAACGCGTCGACGTCCAGCCCGCGGTGCGCCGGGCGGAACGGCCCCATGTACGCCCGCCCCGAGTTCAGCAGCCGCGCCGCCCCGGCCGCGTTGCCGCGGGCGAAGTGGTACGCGCTCACCGCCGCCTGGATGAGCGCCTGGAAAAACCGCCGCTCGGCCGGGTCGCAGTCACGCCACAGGTCTTCCCACACCTCGTGCGCGTCGAAGAACGCGCCGGCGTTGAACAGCCCGACGCCGCGGTGAAACAACTCGTCGGGGGTGGCGTCCATCGGGTAGTTGGTAGTTGGCGGTTGGTAGTTGGTAGTTTAAAGCCATACGGGCGGCGCGGTCGTTCACTACCAACTATTAACCGCCAACTACTAACTACCCTACCCGACTTCCGACCCCTCGGCGCAACCGCCATGCTGTTTTCTTCGTCGAAATGTCCGCTCCCGGCGCTGGTGGACTGGTGCCGGGCGCTGCGGTACAGCCTCAGCGCCGGGCTGGGGCCGGTGAAAATCTTCAAGCAGCAGGCCAAGTCCGGCCCGCGGGCGCTGCGGGGCGTCGCCGGCGAGGTCGCCGCCCGACTGTCCAAAGGCGCGTCGCTGGCCGACGCGCTGGAGCCGCACCGCGATCGGTTCCCGCCCCTGTTCCTCGAACTCACCGCCGTCGGCGAACAGACCGGGCGGCTCGAAGACGCGTTCCAACAGCTCGAAGAGTATTACCAGGCGCAACTGAGCATGCAGCGGAGCTTCCGCTCGCAGATCGCCTACCCGGTCATCCAGTTCTTCGCCGCGATCTTCGTGGTCGCGTTCCTCATCTTCATCCTGGGGCTGCTCGGCAGCAAAATGGACCCGCTCGGGTTCGGGCTGGTCGGCACCGCCGGGGCGCTGACGTTCCTGGCGATCGCGTTCGCGTTCGTGGCCGCGGTGGTGGTGGTACTGAAGCTCGCGGCCGACAACGTCGGGTTCCGGGCGAAACTGGAAGGCGGGCTGCTGTGGGTGCCGGGGTGGGGGCCGGCATTTCTGACGTTCGCGCACATGCGGTTCGCGGTGGCGCTGCGGATGTGCGCCGAGGCCGGATTGCGGGTCGAGCAGACACTGCACTACTGCTTCCGGGCGACCGCCAACGCGGCATTCCAGCGCGGCGAGGGCCGGGCGGTGACGGCGATCAAGCGGGGCGGCGAACTGACCGACGCACTGGATGAGAGCGGCGCGCCGTTCACCCTGGAGTTCCGCGAAATGCTGCTGATGGGCGAGGAAACCGGTAACACGTCCGAAGTCATGGACCGGCTGGCGGAGCGGCTTCAGGAAGAAGCCGTTCGGAAGATGAAGTTCGCCGCCCAGATGACCGGGTGGATGATCTACGCGCTGGTGGCGCTGATGATCATCTTCTTCATCTTCCGCATCGCGAGCATGTATCTGGGGATGCTGGCCGGGGCCGGTGCGTGACGGGTGCGACCGCCGGCCGCTTTGACGCGTATTTGACGCGCGCAAAAAAGGACCGGCCGCTAACTGTCACACTGTCGCCCATTCAGTGTGGCAATCGCGGCCGGTCTGAAAGAACTATACACCGCGTCCGCACGGCGAATCAACCCTCGCGTCCGCTTTTTGGGCGGAAAACTCAGTCGCGCCCGGTTTTCCGACACATAACGACGCAAGAACGGCAGATGAAATCATTTAGGAAAGTGCCTACCGCATCTCATGTTACGCCAATCTATTCGGAAAATCCTGACGGCGGCACACTCCCTGCTATTTCCCTGACGTATCGCTCCGCCAGCTTCCCTCTCCCACCAACCCGCGCAGCGGGTTGGCCCACAACGCGCCCGGCCGCGCTCAGTCGGGCTTTTTTCCGCACGCACTTTCGATCACGTTCCGACTCGCCCTCGGAACACCGCCCGCACCGGGTGGAGGCCGCCCAATCGCCCTTGCCTCCCCGGTGCGGGCGGCGTGAAAATCCGCGCCGCCGAATCCGCCTCCCGGCCCGGCGCTCTAATAATTGACACGGCACCCCGTTGCCGACTACCAACACCAACCGAGACCTTGATGACCACTCCGATTTCGGTCGAGAACTCGTCGGAAGCCGATCCGCGTGAGGTGCCCAGCCGCCGCCAGCAGCAGATCCGGGACAACGTGCTCGCGGCGCTGGGCCGCCCGGCCGGGTTGCTGAAGGTGACCGTGCAACCGCTGTGGGGCGACAAGTTCCGCGTCAACGTGTGGGCCGCCGGCGACAACGGCGCCGCCATCCCCAACAGCTACTTCGTGACCGCCGACGACAGCGGCTCCATCCTGCGGGCCGATCCACCGCTGAAGCCGCACGCCCTGTAGAAATGCCGCCCGGCGCGGTCCGAACGGCCGGGGCCGGGGTTTGTGGGATAGGCGTTCGGCCGCCCACACCGACGAAGTCGCGCCCGCCCATAAATCGACCCGCCGCCGGTCGATCGCGGTGCCAGAGCGGGCCGGGTCGGGTTGGACCGGGGGCGGCGGCGAGCTAAGATCGTACACACACGCTGCCTTCACTCCCACCCCGGGTCTCGCATGTCGGACTCATACGACACCGGCTCGCTCCCGTCGCCGTACCGGCGGAAGGACGAACTCACCGCGAACCAGCAGTGGCTGTTCGGCGGCCTCTTCGCCGGCCTCTTGCTGATCGGGTTCGCGTTCGGCCTGTACGCCGGCGCCCCGCCCAAAACGAAGGCGACCGAACTGGCCGACGCGAAGGGCAAGGAGCTTTCGACGGTCGCGCCGCGCCCGGCCCCGCCGGTCACGCCGCCGGCGGTCAAGAAGGACGAGCCGAAGAAAACCGAGCACGAGCCGGAGCCGGTCAAACCCGAGCCGGTCAAGCCCGAGCCGAAGAAGACCGAACCCGAGCCGAAGAAGCCGGACCCGGAGCCGAAGAAGCCGGACCCGCCGGCCCCCAAGAAGACCGAGCCGGAGCCGAAGAAGCCGAACCGGGTCGTTGCGTTCAAGGAAGTTCAGCCCATCCTCGCCGCGTATTGCAACAACTGCCACGGTGCCGCCGGCAAAATCAAGGGCGGTGTCGATCTGCGCACGCTTGCTGCGATCACGAAGGGCGATGAGAGCGGTAACAAGTTGGTCGTACCGGGCAACCCGGAGAAGAGCCCGCTGTACGAATCCATCACCGCGGGCCGGATGCCGGAAAACGGCAAGCCGCCGAACGCCGAGCAGATGGCCCTTCTCCGCGACTGGATTTTGGGCGGGGCGAAGTAGTGACGCGGAAGTGCGGTTGACGCCCGCGCCGGTGCCGCGGTACCCTCCCGCCGCGTAAGCCGCCGGAGTCGGCTCACCGCAGGCTCACGGAAGGGCTGCCGAGATGACCATCAACCGCCCCGCCGTCGATCGCCTGGGCGCGACCGCCGCGGCCGGGCCGTCGGTGACCTGGGAGGAGACCGCGTGCCCGCTGTGCGGCCGCGACGCCGGCGCGCCGGTGCTCGAGGCCGCCGACCCGGTCCCGCCGGCCCACACCGGGCTGGTGTTCGCGGTCGTGCGGTGCGCCCACTGCGGCCTCACCTACACCAACCCGCGGCCCGACGACCGCACCATCGGCCGCTTCTACCCGCCGGACTACCGCCCGCACCTGCACACCGGCAAGGACCGCGGGCCGAAGCCGCCGCGGCCCCTCTGGAGTTGGCTGTTCGGCCGCCCGGTGAGCGAGCGGCGCGGCGCGCTGCCGTGGCCCGGCCCCGGCCGGTTGCTCGACTTCGGCTGCGGCGCCGGCCGGTTCCTCAAAACGATGGCCGACCAGGGCTGGACCGTGACCGGGCTCGACGCCTCCCCGGTCGCCGTCGAGCACGTCCGCGAGCACTTCGGGCTGTCGGCGGTGGTCGGCACCCTGCCCCACGCCGACCTCGCCCCCGGCTCGTTCGACGTGGTAACCATGTGGCACTCGCTCGAGCACGTCCACCGGCCGCTGGCGATCTTGCGGGAGGCGTTTCGGCTGCTGGTGCCCGGCGGCAAGCTGGTGGTGGCGACGCCGAACATCGACAGCCTGCCGTTCCGGCTGTTCGGCACGTCGTGGTTCGGGCTGGACCTGCCCCGGCACCTGACGCACTTCACCCCGGTGACGCTGCCGGCGATGATCCACGCGGCCGGGTTCCGCCCGGAGGCGGTGCGGCTGGTGCGGCACAGCGACTGGCTGCGGTCGAGCGCGAAGCTGTCGCTCCGCCGCGGGGCCGGCGGCCCGGTCGCGCGGCTGCTGGCGTGGAAGCCGCTGGCGAAGGCGGCGGCGTGGGCGTGCTACGCGGCCGGCGGCGCCGACTGCGTCATGTGCGTGGCCGAGCGGCCGGCTTGACGGCCGGGGGGCGGGCGTGGACCCGAACGCGGACGAGCGGGTGCTGCTGTTGCTGCGGCTCGGGCGCCCGGCCGACGCCGAGGCCGCGGCCCGCGACCTGATCGCACGCGCCCCGAACTCCTTTACCGGGTACTACTACCTGGCGTGCGCGCTGGCGGGCCGCGACCGAGTCGCCGAGGCGCTGGACGCCTCCGCCGCGGCGCTGGCCCGCGCCCCGGACAGCGCCGTAGTCCACGGCCACCGGTCCGCGCTGCTACTGACCGTGGACCGCGTGGCCGAAGCGACCGAGGCCGCGGAGAACGCCCTGCGGCTCGACCCGGCCGACCCGGACAACCACCGGTACTTGGTCAACGCCCACATCTTTGCCGGGCGGTCCGCCGCGGCGCGGGCCATCCTCGCCGACGCCCGCCGGCAGTTCCCCGCCGACCTCGGCCTGCTCCATCAGGCCGCGCTGCTGGCCTGGATCGAGAAGCGGACGGACGAGCTGGCGGCGCTGGCCCGGGACGGGCTGGCGCGGGCACCGGACGACGCCCGGTTCCACACGCTCGCCGGGGTGGCGGCATCCCTTCAGGCGCGGGAGCGGTTCCCCGACGGGCCGAAGCGGCAGCGGCAGTTTCAGGAGGCCGAGCGGATACTGGCCGAGGCCGTGCGCCGGGAGCCGACCGACGCGGTGTGCCGCACGATGCGGAAGCAGAACGCGGCCGACAGCCGGGGCATCGCCATCGGCGTGTGTCTGATGTTGTGGCTGGTGTGGGCCTTGCTGCTCGGGCTGATCGGGCCGCTGGCCGCCCGCGTGCCCCACGCCGCGTGGTGGGTCTGGGTGCCGGCGACGTTCGCCGTGTGGTTCGTGGGCGTCGTGATGTATGCCCGGTATCCCGAGTTCAGCCTCGTCGTGCCCTTGTTCCAATCGGACGTGGTGACGATCCCGCTCTTGCCGGAGGAGCGCCGCCTCGGCCGCCGGCTTTGGGCGACTTTCGGCTTGCTGACGGTCGCCCTCCTCGTGCTGCCGTCGCTGCTGTTCGGCCGCTGACGCCGCGGCCTCACCGCCTCACGTCCGTCAGGTCGAGCACCTGAGCCGCCGCGAGGCTGTTGCCGAACGTCTTGACGTTCATCGGCAATTACTCCACACGCTACCGAAAAGCGTGGTATGTTTCATCCGATACGGAGAACAGCCATGCCATCGACCGTCGCCTACAGCTACGTCCGCTTTTCATCGGCCGCGCAAGCCGCGGGGGACAGCCTGAGACGACAGACCGAGCGGGCCGAAGAGTACTGTCGTCGTCAGGGGTGGGCCCTTGATACGACGCTCACGCTGCGCGACCTGGGGGTGTCGGCCTTCCGCGGAAAGAACGCGGCAGTCGGCAACTTCCGCACGTTCCTCGACGCGATCCAGTGCGGCAAGGTGCTGCCCGGCTCAGTGCTACTGGTGGAGTCGTTCGACCGGATCAGCCGCCAGGGGATCGACGAGGGGTACGACCTCATCAAGGGCATCCTCAAGGCCGGCGTGCGGATCGTAACCCTGTCCCCGGAGCGGGAGTTCGACGCCTCGGCGACCAAGAGCCTGTCGAAGGGCGCGCTCGAAATCCAACTGATCCTCGAGCGGGCGGCCGAGGAGAGTGAGCGGAAGTCGGACCGGGTCGGCGCGGCGTGGGTCGGCAAGCGGAAGACCGCCGCCGACCGGCCGCTGACGAGACGCACCCCGGTGTGGATCGCGTACGACGAAGCCGACCGGAAGCTGAAGCCCATCCCGGATAAGGTGAAGGTGGTGCGGCGACTGATGCGGATGGCCGTTGAAGGGGTGGGCCTGACCGGCATCGCCCAGGCGATGATCGCGGAGCGGGTGCCGGTGCTCGGGTGTCAGAAGTACGAGGGCGGCGAAGTCGTGTGGTCGGCGGCGATGGTGTGGAAGATCGTCACCTCGCGGGCGCTGGTCGGCGAGTACCAGCCCCACAGCAAGCGAGACGGGGAGCGAAAGCCCGCGGGTCCGCCGGTGAAAAGTTATTACCCGGCCGTCGCGACCGAGGACGAGTTCGCAGCCGTCCAGGCGGCGCTGCGCGCCCGGCAGCGGGTCGGCCGGGGCCGCCCGGGCAAGCGGGTCGGGCTGTTCGCGGGGCTGCTGAAGGACGCCCGCACCGGCGGGTCGATAATCGCCCGACACACGACCGGGCGGGAACCCGTGCTGGTGTCTTTGAAGGGCACGCACGGCCGCGGCGGGCGGTGGTCGTGCTTCCCGCTCAACGCGTTCGAGTCCGCCATCCGCTCCCAGCTCGAAGAGGTGAAGGTCGAAGAGTTGGGCCCGGAGGGGCCGGCGGTCGGGCGGCTGAACGCACTCCGGGCGCGGCGCACCGAACTGGAAGAACTGATCGCCAAGTGGCGGGCGAAGATGAACCGCCCGGAGCTGGTGGACATCGTCGCCGAAAACCTCGCGGAACTCGAGACGGCCCGCAAGGACACGGAGATGGAGCTGGCGGACGCCGAGCGGGAGGACGGCACCGGCCTGGCCGCCGCGCTCGGCCAACTGAAGACCGTCGGCAAGGCGGTGGCCGAGGACGACAGCCCGGCCAACCGACTGCGGTGCCGGGCGGCGATCCGGGCGGCGGTTTCGGAGGTGCGGTGTCTCTTCATGCCGGGCCGCGGGGCGCGGCTCGCGGTCGTGCAGGTGGTGTTCAAAGGCGGCGCGCACCGCGACTACATCATCATCCACCGGGCCGCGGGGAAGAGCCGGTGGGGGGCGTGGGCCGCGAAGACAGACGCGAAGTCGTTCAAGTCCGACACGATCGGGGGTGAGCTCGACCTGGGCAACGAGGCGCACGTCACCCGACTCGAGAAGGACCTGCTGCGGGCCATGTCGAAGACGGGATGAAGTTCGCGCGGCCGTGTGCCGATACTAGTTTTTGCTCGCCGGCCAGCGAGTGATTTTCGCCGCGGCCCCGCGACTCCGGTACATACCCCACCGGAGCCGGGGCCGCGGTCGTTTGAGGGGTATACATGTCAACCGCTCCGATTCCCGGGGCTGAGCCGAGCGCCGCCCGGCCCTCGCCCGCGCACCGTATAGAAGTGAGCCGCCGACTCTTGCTTCTTGACCAAATGGAACGGTGTGTCGAGATCGGCCAACCGACGTTGGAGAATCGCAAGGAGTGGCGAGCGGCGTACGCGCGACTGGCAAACAGCCTTCACGCCAGCCTCGGAACGTTCCCGCCGCGACCCGCCGAACTGGGCGAATGCGAGTGCATCGTGTGGAATGTGCTGGAGCTGGAATCCCGGCTCTTCGACGCCAATTACGAACTGAATCTGTGCGGGCTGAGGCGGGAAGTCGTCGCCGACTTGGCCCACCAGATCGGCCGCGACGAGTTCCGCGCCGTCACCATCATCACCGACATGATTCATTTCAACCCGGCGACGTACGCGCGGTTCCAGGACGCGCTTCGTGCCGTCGTCCACTCGCTTCTCGACACGCCGCGGGCACGCCTTCCGGCAGAGGGCGGGGGCGAACTTCTCCGGGAGAGCAACGAGGACGACTTTGCCGACCCGGTGCTGACGGCCGCGCAGTTCGCCGAACAGCTCGGGCTGCCGGCCAAGGCGGTCGGCACATTCCTTTCCACCCTTCGCGCGAAGAACCCGAAGTGCGGGCGCGAGTGCGCTAGCGGCAACGGGGTGAATGGCTCGAGGTACGTCTACCTCAAATCGGCGGTCTGGTCGGAATTGCTGGCGTTCAAGAGCCGCCGGAACGGTGCGGAAGGAACGCGGAAGCAGAAAAACTAAGCCTCGCGAATCACATCAGATTTCAGGTTCCGCGGCTTCCGCACGTGCGGAACCGTCGCGGAACGCCCCGCGGAAAACGTCCGCGGGTTACATCTCCGGGCATGAGCACATGCCAAACAACTCCGCGGCTCGCTGACGTGCCCCTGTGGCGGTTGTTGGTCCTGCTGGACGACACCGAGCGCAGCGCTGGTGCCGATTCCGATTCCGCCCGCATCCTCGCGGACGAGATCCAGCGCCGCTTGCGTGGCGACCGCCCGCCGGCGGAACGGAAGGCGGTGGCCCGTGCCACGCGATAACCCGTGCGGACGCACGGCGAACCCCGCCACCCACGGCGATACCTTCAGCCCACTTGATCGGCTGTTGCAGCGGCTGGCGGCCGACCCTCAGTCCGCTCCAGAAACTCGCACGTGGGCTGCGAAATTACTCTCGGGCGAGGATGCCGCCCTCGAGAGCGTCGGCGAACCCGCCCGCGCCGTGGCCCCGCCGGCGCCGAAGCCGGCCAAGCGGCGGTCGCGGGCGAAGGGCGCGGGCGGGTTCTTCCCGGACTGAAGAACGCGAAGGGCCGAGGGAAATGGGAAGGCCGCAGCCGAGTCGTCACCTCGGCTACGGCCTGTGAGCGGAACCAGCGCGAACACCAACGGACGTAGTCATCATGACCGACCTACCCCCCGCCGTCAAAGGCGGCAGTGACCATCCGCCGATTTCGGACGGGACCGACGCCGTTACGGTCGTCACCCCGGAAGCGGCGCCCGCGGCTTCGGCTGTCGCCCCCAGCGGTTGGACCTTCTGCCTCGAGCAGCTGAAGCTGTTCCTGCCCGTATTCCGCGAGGGGGCCGACATCCTCGTCACGGAGATGCGAGTCCTCGGGATCCCGTCCCGGGGCGATTACCCGCCCGGCAAGCGGGTCGGCTACTTCGAGCTAACGGCGCAGGCCGGCCGAACGGCTTTCGCGACCGCCATCAAGAGTTATGTCGAGAAGCCGCCGGAGGAGCAGCCGGAGGGCATTTATCTGGTGATCGGCGCGGTCGATCCGGCCCTCTTGGCGTGCTCGAAAAACAAGCTCGGGTTCACGAGCAAGGTGGCCTCATGCACCGACGCGAACATCGTCGCCAGGCGGTGGATCCTCGTGGACGCCGACCCCAAAAAAGCGGTCAAGGGTGCCAGCGCCACGGACGCGGAGAAGGCAGCCGCCCGCCACGTGATCGACGGGGTCAGGGAGGACCTTCGCCAGCAGGGGTTCGCGGATCCGATGCTGTGCGATTCTGGTAACGGATTTCACGCCTGGTATCGCGCCAGCCTCCCGGTGGACGACGGCGGGTACGTCAAGGACCTGCTCCACCGCCTCGCCCGCCGGCACAACACGAAGGCCGCGACGGTTGACACGACGGTATACAACGCGTCCCAGTTGGTGAAGGTTCCCGGGTCGTTCGCCAGAAAAGGCAGCTCGACCGACGAGCGACCGCACCGGCAGTCGCGGATTCTCGACCTCCCGCGGGGAGGTAACTGAAGTGGCACTGTGCAAGGTGACGCCGTTCGAGGTGATCGAGCGGGTCGTGTTGGAGTACCGAGCCGAAGTCGCGGCGGAGCAGGCGGCGCGCAAGGCCGAAGAAGAGAAGGACAAACCGAAGCCGCCGGCCAACGGACGGAGCCGGCGGGGGTACGAGCGAGGCGATAATCGAGTCGCCCGGTGCCGCGCCAACCTCGCGAAGATCCGGCGGTCGGTCCAAGAGTCTGACGGCAGCGGAGCGATCTGGCAAGCCGCCAAGATGATTTATTGGGACTACGCCGTTGATGAATCCGCGGGCGGATTCGAACTGCTCGTCGAGTACAACGCCACCGCCGATCCGCCTTGGGATCTGGACGGCTCGCAGGGGCTGAGGCGAGTCTGGGACCGGGTCGTCGCCGCAGGACCCGGCGACAGGCCGCGCGGGTGGAAGTTGGACGAAGATCGGCCCGACTGGGCCGGCGGGCGCAGCAAAGCAGGGCGGCCGGCAGCCCCGCCCGGTGGTGACTCGCCAGACGACGAGGTGCCCCCGGAAGAGCCGCCGCGAGAAGATCTATTCGACTCATTCCGTCTCGCCCGGTTGCTCATCTCGCTCTACGGCGATGAGGCGCTCCCCACCGTTGTTTCGCACAACGACTCGTGGTGGCAGTGGCGCGGCGGGCGGTACGAGCTGATCACCGACGGAGACTTCGTCGCGAAGGCGTGGGTGACGATCCGCGAGTACTCGGAGGACGTCTACCGAGAGATGTTGGCGGCCGCCGAAGATGAGGTCGCTGAAGCCGTTGAAGTCGTTGAAGCCGCTGGGGCCGAAGCTGGTGAGGGCGGCCAGGGCAAAGCCGACGCGAAGAAGAAATTGCCCTGTGTGCCGCGGCTGAACGGCTCGATCGTGTCCAACGCGATCGCCGCCGCCCGCAGCCTGTGCCACCTGCCCGCCGACGTCACCTCGCCGGTGCTGCTGACCCCGCGCGGCGGCAAGGTGTTCGGTGACTGCCGCCTGCTGCCGGATCCGGACAACCGGGAATTCGTCGCGGTGCGCAACGGCCTGATCGACGTGCCGCAACTGATCGCGACCGGCGCCACGGAACTACTGCCGCCCACCCCGCTCTACTTCACCCCGGCGGCGCTGCCCGTGTCATTCGACCCGAACGCGGACTGCCCGCGGTTCATGGCCTTCCTCGCGCGGGTGACCGACGGCGACGCCGAGCGGCAACTGCTGTTGCAGGAGATGTTCGGATACCTGCTCCGGTTCGACACCCGATTCCAAGTGTTCTTCGTTCTGACCGGCGACGGCGGCAACGGCAAGTCCACGCTGCTGGCGGCGCTGTGGGCCCTGCTCGGCGAGCACAACATCAGTTCCGTGCCGCTGGAGGTGTTCGGCGAGCGGTTTCAGCTCACGGCCACGCTGGGCAAGTTGGTCAACGCGGTGGCCGAGGTGGGCGACCTCGACAAGGTCGCGGAGGCCACGCTCAAGAGCTTCGTGGGCGGGGACCTGATGCTGTTCGACCGCAAGAACAAGACGCCGCTGAACGTCGCACCCACGGCCCGCTTGCTCCTCTCGTGCAACGCGCTGCCGCGGTTCGGCGACCGCAGCGACGGGGTGTGGCGGCGGCAGGTCGTGATCCCGTTCGACGCGAAGATCACTGACGCCGAGAAGGTCCGCGGAATGGACAAGCCGGAGTTCTGGCGGCGCGCCGGCGAGGTGCCGGGGATCCTGAACTGGGCGATCGTCGGCATGCACCGCCTGTACAAGCACGACGGCTTCACCCGGTCGGCCATTAGTGAGTCGGCCAAGGCGCAGCACCAGCTGAACTGCAAGCCGCACAAGCGGTTCTTGGGCGAGCACGTGCAGGCCGCGCCGAACGGCACCATCCCGTGTACCGAGTTGTACGCCGCGTATGTCGCGTGGTGCCACCAGGGCGGGACAAAAGGCATCCTGGCCGACACCACCTTCGGGATCGAGGTGAAGAAGGAGTTCAAGGGGCTGAACAAAACGCGGCCCGGATCCGGGCGTCATCGGCCTGCGATTTATGAGGGTATCGCCTGGCAGATCGGCCGTCCGTCGGAACTGCTGGTCGAGCACGACCGCAGACAGCGAGAGGCGAGGCAAAAGGGGAGCTGGAACGGCGACGAACCTGCGGGCGATGCGTCCTAACGCCGTCACTACCGCGTCGCAAGTGCGAGTTGACGTAAGTCGTTACCACGTAAGGCTTCGTCACTAGCGTCTATAGCGTCACTAGCTACTTACACATGTTGAATAAAAGAGCGGTTAGGTGAGAGGTGCTGAGTGGCATTGGTGGGAGAAAAGTGTGGGGGGAGTAGCGCGGATGCTTGTGACGTAGTGACGGCTATGACCGGCCCTTGCCCGGTAACGACTTACGACAAATTGCCCTTGTGACGTATTCGTGACGCCCTGTGACGCAACCACCAACCGAGGGGCGGGAGATGCGGGTTGACGCGAATGCGCTGGCCGACCGGTTCGGCCCGAAGTCAAAACCGACGCCCGAAGTGCATCCGTCGCCGGTCTGGGACAAGGTGGCGGCCGACGAGGCGATGCACCTGGCCGACGGGGCGGTCGCCGCACTCGATCTCGCCGAGTCCGACCCGGTCGTCGCCATCGCGGCGCAGCGGTGCTGGTTCGCCTACCAGTTGCAGGACATGGCCGGCGTGATCGGCCAGTGCCGGAGGATCACGGACCGGGCGGCGGTGTTGATGTCGATCGCCCGACGGCAGTAAGCGACGAATTTCCACACGGAGAGGCACCATGTTGAACACCGAGATTCCGCCACCCACCCGTGTCGGTATGCCCTTCGGCAAACATCGCGGCTGGCCCGTGTCCCGCGTCCCCCGGCCGTACCTGATCTGGGTTCTGCGTAACGTTCGCGACATGAGCGACACGCTCCGCGAGGTGATCCGGCGTCAGGCGGACGCCGACGGCTCGCTGGGCCTCCTGTTCGCGATCCTCGACGCCCCCGACGACAAGGCCGCGCGGGTCAAGTACGCCGAGTGGCTGGCCGCCCACGGCGAGCCCGAACGGGCCGCGGTCGTGACCGCTTTCAGCGCCCAGACGTGCCTGGCGTACGCGCGCAAGCTGGAGCGCTCGCACGGCTATATCGGGCTGGCGTGGTTCTCCGCCCTCCAGAACGATATCCAGGATTGGGGCGACAAGCCCAAAGGCACCAGACTCACGTCCCTCGCGAACGTCGAATACGCCACGCTGCTGGGCTCGTGGCGCAAGTGGCTCCCCGAGTCGGTCACGACCCTCAGCGGGAAGGCCGATCGGGACGCGTTCAACCGCGACTACATCAACCCGGCCATCACCTTCCCGAGCCGGCGCCGGGAGAACGGCCACAGCCCGCTCGTGTCGATCACGTTCAGCCGCGGCCTGCCTGTCGAGGTGGAGTGCGATCGGCGGGACTGGGAGCGGTGCGGGCTCGACATGATCACCTTGTTCCCGTGGATCGATTACACGCGCGAGTGCCGCGCGTAAGCCGATTCGCCCTAATCAGGCATTCGAGCGAGTGCCGCGACCCGAGACGCCGGCCGAAAGGATCGGCCGGCGTGTTCCAAAAGAAGGATCCGACCATGACCCCGAACGACCCGATCCCCACGCCGGCACCGACTACGGCCACCGGCCTGCCACCGCTTCGGCTCGACTTCGGTAGCGGCGGCCTACCGGTGATCAACCACCACGGCACGCCGTGCGTGGACTTCCGCCGACTGTGCGACTTCGTCGGCGCGAACTTCGACAAGAAGCGCGCGGAGGCACAGGGCAACGGCTTCATGCACGCGCTCTACGCGGACTCGGATCACCGCGTGCTGCTGGCCGCCTCCGCGGTGCCGCTGTGGCTGGCGGTTCTGGATTACGTTGACGTCGCCGAGGAGAACCGGCACGGGTACCGCGAGTGGATCGTCAACGGGGCCGAGCCGCTGCAGGCGTTCCGCTCGCCGGCCGCCGGCCCGCCCCGACGATTCAGCGCGGAGCCGAACGCCGTCCGGCTGGCCAAGGACGACCTGATCCCGATGAGCATCGGCGAGCGCCAGGGCGTCCCGACGCGGGTCATGCACGGCGTCGGCCAGGACGCACGCGACCACCACCGGGAGGAACTTCGGCTCGCCGGGTACGAGTTCGTCGGTGTCGACGACCGGTTCGCGGACGACCCCGACCACGACCCGCTGAACGACCCGTCCGAGATCTGGCGGCGGGAGCGTAACGGCATCGTGGAGTGGGCCGAGATCGCGAACACCGGCCCCTTCGACGACAAGGACTTCACCCCGCCGGATCGCTGCTGGGTCGTGCTGCGCTCGAACTACGACCCGCGGCTGATCGAGTACTAACCGGCCGGCACACCGAACAGACACCCCGCCCGGCGACACTGGCGGGGTGTCTCACGCCAGGAGCTTTTCGCGATGCCGACCGACCCCCGCCTGACCGCCCGCGTCACCCCGATCCCGGCGCACGGCGGGGTCGAGATCAGCGTCTCCGCGGGCCACATCTCCCCCGACGTGCGGGCCCGCGCCGCCGCGGCCGGGCTGGGCGCCATCCGCGCGAGCGTCCAGGCCGGCGTCCGGGCCGACGACACGGTCCGGCGGTGGCGTGCCCTCGGCGAGCAAGTCGCCGCGGCCGAGGCGCAGGTGAGGCGGTGCGCGGAGGTGGAGGAGCGGGTGCGGGCCGCGCAACTCCTGCTGCGCGGCAACCCGGTGGAGGACTTCGCCGCCCGGCTGCGCGAGGTCGAGGCCGAGCTGTCCGCGGCCCAGGCCGCCAAGCGGCAGGCGGTGCAGGACCTTGAGATGCTCCGGGGCGTCGTCCCGGGACTCTGGGCGCCGGCGGCCACCGCCGCGGCGAGCGCCGCCAGCAACGCCGCGACCCGCCACTTCCTGGCCCTCGGCGCGCCGGCGGAGGCGGCCAGGCGAGCGCTGGACGACGCGTGCACGCGGGCCGCCGAGGCGATCACCGACGCGCTGAACAGGTACGTCGTGCCGGCTGCGGTCGAGTGCCTGGTCGCCGCCGAGGCGTACCGCGCCAGCATGGACGGCGCGGACGCGTTCACCGCCGAGCTACTGGCCGCCGCCGTCGGGCCGATGCCGCCGGGGGTCACGCGGGTCGCGCGCAACGTCTACCGCGTCGAGGAGCCGCCCGAGCCGCCCGCCGAGCCCCCGCCGCCGGCCCCGCCCGCGCCCATGAACTCCTACGGCGTTCGCGTCGTCCCGCCCGGGCCGGCCGCCAGGGGCGGCTGACCCGCCCGCATTTGTTGACCCACACCGCGGAGTCGCGTCGTGTTCGTCTGCGATCGCCGGTCCCTCTTGGAGGCGCTGACACTGGTCTCGCGCCTGGCGGGCAACCCGCCGTACGCGCTGCTGGTCGCCGGCGAGGACAACGGCCTCGTCGTTGCGGCCGGCTCCGCCGAGCGTGGTGCGCGGTCTGCCTTGACGGCCGGTCGCGTCGCGCTACCGGGCGAAACCCTTGTGCCCGTCAAGCCGGCGTTGCACCTGCTCGGCCGGTCGGCCGCCTTGAAGGTGGAAGTGGCCGGCAACGCCACGACGACGGCGCTGGCCCTGGATCCGGACTCGCCCTGCGCACGCAGTGTTCACTTCGCCAAGCCGGCCGACGCCGCGCCCGTGGCCGACCGCCCGCCCCGCGACCCGGACGCCACCGCCGTCGAGCTCACCAGCCACGCGTTCGCCGCGCTGGTCGG